>Ga0307513_10002172_pt1 | contig 27434 bp, 40 predicted proteins | sample 15_EM_MG_FD_202174 | JGI IMG/M metagenome (GOLD analysis project Ga0307513, IMG submission 202174) | Populus trichocarpa ectomycorrhiza microbial communities from riparian zone in the Pacific Northwest, United States - 15_EM | ecosystem: Host-associated > Plants > Roots > Unclassified | place... | reverse complement strand
GCTCAAATAGAACCTTGGTAGGATGGTGCGACAGGGTTTTGAGTGTGATATGTTTGTCATAGAAAGGACGAAGGATGGTGTTGTACATCGCTTGGGCACCGTCGACTTTGAAGCCATCGGAGACGTAGATCGCTCCAAGGATCGACTCGACGACATCCGCAATTGACTAAAGACAAATCAGCAGGGATTACAGATGATCGCAACGATACGGACCTTGGGAGGGTCGACCTCCAACCAGTACTGTCCGGGTTTACGACCTTCTTTTTCGGCAAGAGCGTACTCTTCACGCTGGTTCTCCTCTAGCTCCGGAACGTATTTATCGATCGCCTTCTTGACCGACTCCGACTCGATCATTAAGAATTTGTGCAAACCATGGTGCACACTGACCGCAGCCAGTACAGAGTTTGACACCATTGCACCCTAATCATCGGTCATTTGGCGGTCTCAAGGTCAAATAAGACGGCAAACCTTGAGTAAAGTAAGAGCACCTGGAGAGAGTTGACCGTGTAAATCAAAGATGTGCTGGATCACCACTAGGGAAGAGGCGTAAATAGGTGACGTAATTTAGCCGGGTTTGTGGCTCACAAAAATCAAGAATGGCATCTCCTAGGAACTCGAGACGCTCATAACATGTCATATCGTTTCCGTGTACGGAATTATGCGTCTGATGTGATGAAGTGGTGAGTTTACATCGAAACAAAAAAGGAGCTCTGGAATACTGACCAGCGCCTGTGCCAGAATGTGGGGGCGGCGGAACTTGGCGCCGATGATAGTTTCAATCGTTTCCAGAACGTCATCCTTCAGCGCTACAGTGACGTGTGGAGGCGGCGCCTTTGCCTTCAAAGCGAAATCCTCCCAGCTCTCAATGAACGGGAGCGGGATATGCAGCGATTTGACAACTTTCAGGCCTAGTTCCCGCCCACCTGTTTGGAACGCTGCACCGATGATTGCTTCAGCAACGTCCGCAACCCCCTAGGTTAGGTGGTTAGTAAAGCTGCCTAGCATACGGAGAGTTATTGAAGGACCTTGTCTCCGAGCCACTGATGATCGTCGTCCAGCCATGCACGCTTCGGTCTTTTCACTACCTTGATGCTGCTTACAGTTTTGCCAGGTTTCTCGGCCTCCTCTTCCTTGACGGTTTTCTGCGCCTCGCGCATGGATGACCTGCTCACCTTGACTACTCCGTCGGTTGGCGGAGTGTCAGTGTCCATTTCATCGTCAATTTCTCCCGTCTCCATGTCAGCCTCTTGTGTTTTCTGTTCCATCCGCTTTGTTTGTTGTTTGTTGTTTTCCACGCCTTCTTCCATCCTCTCGTCATCCTCTTCTTCTGCAGCATCCCCTCTGCCAAGAGATTTGATCACCTTGTATCCTAAAGGGAGCCACATTTTTGCGATGAAGGGTTTTGACTGGATATACTGCGGAATGCCTGATTTATCGGAATTGACTAGGAGCGATTTGTTGCTGATGATCTTCTGGCGAGCAATGTGCAACATCCCTTCGTGCATGGTGGGATTGGTAACAAAAAGGTAAATCGAGGATAGGTATTTCAAGTAAGCGTCCCCTGAGGAACGAATTATAATCGGTTTAAGGAATCAGGGACAGCACGTACCCAGGAGTTCTAGTCGCTCATAATCTACCTCTAGGCCTGCCGAAGGTGCGGATATGGCCCCTTGGAGAGCATTGCCGTCGATCTCGTTGTTGAAGTACATCGCGTTGAATTCGAGGACCAAAAGGGTCTCATCAACTCGTTTCATAATGGACGGCAGTAAGGTGAGTGTTCGCATCGTACTATTACCCGCATCAGTGCGCTTACTCGGCACGGCGAGCATTCTTCTTACCTCGCTGGAATCGTAAACTTCGAACATAGCTCGGGAATAACGACTGTCCAAAATTCAGTTTCACCCCAGCAACTTAATAGAGCTGAACACTTACACTTGGTCGAAAGCTTGATCGGTTTACCAGCCGTGTCGAAGGTCCGGGCAGTTGGCTGCAACCGGTTTATGATCGCTGGCAGGTTGGAGACCTCGATGAGTGGCTGGGTATAGTCAACGAGGCCCTCGAAGCCTTTGCGTTTCGCCTTGCACCACTCAAACACATTCTCGTACTTCGCGTCTTTTGCGTTGCGCTGCCGAAATGCTCAGGAACCAAGCAAAGGGCATCTCAGATGACAAGATACTTACGTCTGTACTGTCCAGTTTCGAGAGAGGGTTCAACTCTGGTCGTACGCGGATGCAGTCATACCGCCTTGTGAACTCGGTCCATCTATCCTGAATTATTGAATCCTGAACGTCCGCTTCCAGGGCCTGGAGAGTCTCGGTTCGTAGTGGAACGAGGTATTGGTCGGCCGCAAACACCACCTGCTCCCACGGAATGAAGCTCAGTACATCAGGGAACGGCCATTTAGGCGGCGTCATTCCAACTTGGATATCCCAATCAAAAGAGAGGGGAGCTATAAAGAATGGCATATCATTGTACTCGCATGTATATGCCTTGTTTACGATGGAGCGCATAGCGCGGAGTGTGTATCGATATAAGAGTTGCATTCGCCCCTCGTTAATCTCCACAGGCAAACCAGGCCGCAAATACGCGACGGAGGGCATACGAGAGAAGTATAGCTTGAAGTCGTTGATAGTCGGTAGCGCACGGCGAGTAAAGACCACCACAGGTCGGTACGGTTTCTCCGGATTGTGGTTGCGATCGACCGTAATGATTGTGGGATACCATTTTCCGAGGTAGACGGTGGAGGTATTGACCCAGAATTCAGGTTTTTTGCGCTTGTAGCATCGAGTGCCCGTCACAGTCTGGGTGACCGTTGGCTCGGTAGCCTGTGCGGCTTGGGCCGCAATAACTTCGTCTGGCGTTGTGTTAGGGGGCATAGGCGCAGGTGGTAAGGTAGGGAGGACCTCTCCCTTGGTTTGCTCCTCCTCTTCATCAACGAAGACGGCGATCGGGCGAAGTTTCCGCACAACCTCCTTTGGTCGGGGGAAGAACTCGTATGATAAAAGGCCCTTTTCGTAGAGACCCTGACAAGCTTTGAAGCAGACAGCGCGTTTGGCCGCCACCTGTGAGACGCTCGCAGGACCTTGAACGACGCTCAATGGGGCTCCAGGTGGAAAGACAAGATTGCAGACCCATGGCGTTGGTGCGTCAGGCTTTTCGACGAACTCAAACACATTCTCCTGTGTCGCTTCCGTGTCGTGCTGTTGAGATAGCTTCGACAGGTAACGGTATATGACCCCCATTGCATCTTGTGGGTATATTCGGCCGCTCATCGTTGGGTCCTTAATATAGTCGGCAAAGTGATCCTCGTCGTCTTCACTGTCGGAGTGCCAGGCGTCATTCGAATCGTCGAGTGACATGGGAGGAAAGGCACCCGTCTTCTTCACAGCGACGGCCTGTGTCCACCGTTTGAGTGCTGGGGGTGCGCGTGCCATCTTGCGGACAATTTTCCTTGACAAATCAGAATTTTTGTCTTGCATGAGGATAACATGCGAATCACTTCCAGCCGCAACGCCACGAACTTGAGCGGATGAAACGTGGCTATCAAAGAGATCATATCTTGTGGGACTGATAAACCACTTTTTCCAGTCTCAAGGTTATTCCACGCACCTGATGACGCAAGTCGCAGGAGGGATTTCGATTCCGTCCTCTCCGATCCTCGTCGACACCAGAAGATTGCAAATACCCACCTGGAAGTCATCGAGGACGGCTCGTTGGGGTAGAAGATCGTGGTTCCACGGGCCAGTCAGGGCCTCAGGACGGATGAAGGGGATGTGTTCTGAGGTGGTTTTCAAGACTTCGACCAGTGCGAGTGCAGTTAAACGGCGTTGGACTAATAAGACCATATCAATATCAAAACGGCCACCGACAATGACACCCACCAAATATGACACCACGGAAGGCGTCACCTTCATGTTGGAAACACTGAAGGATTTGCACCAACTTGGCGATCTTGGGGGTAACATTGAATCCCTTCGAGGTCGAGTCAAGGTTGGGCATCGTGAACGTCCAGTTCTTGATAACACGATAAACATCGGCCTTGATTTTGGCCTCCCGAATGGCAGAGTCAGCAACGATGTCCTCTTCCTCTTCAAAGATCGGCGCCATTGGATCTTCTTCCATGCTCTTCAAAGCTCGCCTCCAGACCCAATCGGAGGCAAAGGACCCCACCTCGCGCAAGCTGGATACAGGGGGCGAATGAGATGGCATTCCCTGGAAGCAAGTTCCACGTACATCGTCTTTGCTCTCCTAAACTCTCGCCGATAAACTTCTTCGCGCTTATCGAGTGTCCTAAGGTGCTTGAACAGAGGTGTTTCCGATATCTTTGCCGGAGGATTAAACCGAACGACGAGTTCTTTTGGCTGGTCAAGCAACGCGGCGACCTCTGAGCGAGTCTGAGAAGGGATACCGTAGAACTCTGCATCCATGAGGTCTTCTAACTGTATATGCTGCACGCCAAAATTGAACTGTCCGCCCTGCGGAAGTATGATACCAAAAATGTGTGGTCGCTCCGTGTCTGCAACGCTCGTGAAGGTTGAGAGTGGTAAGTGAAGGGGGTGATCTGGCAGAAGCGCTCCCTCGGGTTTCTCGACGATCAATAGGCTGATCTGTGAGAAAGCGATCCTCCCGGCTTCAAACTGTTGCCCAAAGTCTTTCGAACTGAGAACAACGACATCGCTGGCCATGAAGTCTAACCAGCGCTGGTCATCAGAGTCGGCACTGACCTCGGCGTAACTGACAACGCGGTGCTGCGGTTGAAGAGTCAATAGAGCCGTTGCTTGGTCGCTTGTCTCATCCTCATCGCTGGAGCTTAATGTAAGCGCATGGAAAGCTTGGGTGTGCGGCACTGACTCCACAATATAGATGACGATCCGTTTCCATTCACCTTCCCTTACTCGTTCCGAGTCCGCCTGGATGGCAGCGTCGCAAAGGGAAGCGGCGATATAATTCTTGACTAGAAAAGGAAGAACGCAAGTAATCCGAGTCAGAGAGAAGCAGAGAGAGAACAGCGCTACTTTGTCTTTGGCCGGGGGTACGCAACCTTCTTGATTCATCGACAACAGTGATGCCAACGAGACATTATGCTCGAGGAACCAGACTTGTCATACCCTCGAAACCATCGTACAGTAGATAAAAATCAGAATGAGTACAGCCCAGATTTGGTAGAGCCTCGACAACGCTCAAGGAGCCACACCAACTCTAGATGCAGTTTTTATCTTGGTAAATGTGACCACTTTAAAGGTTAAAGGTTGCACTGGTACCTTCCCAGAGAGTCCGGTGCCTCGAGGCCACGACGTGACTGCGGCTCCTTTTGAGAGCGCGCGCCACATTTCATAATCGAGAAGCAGAACCCGAATATTACACACCTTGAGCATCATATACGACAGCAATCACTGCCAGAGAGGTGTCAGAAACATCTTAATCGAGTTGTCTTATAAATCCAACACATGAGACCCACGATCATTCTCCTTTGCAGCCCCCAAAATCTTTAGATCCTCTTCGGTACAGTAGCTAGGATACCCATTGGTACCATTGGTGATCCTCCGCGGCCGCTTTGACTCCTGCACGGGCGAAGATGCGTCGTCCTCAAAGCGGCGCTTCGTCAGAGAGGTCGTAGGTGTGGTGCACTCTTCAACTTGTTTCGCCCAGGCGCGTTTCCAAATGTCCCACATCACGTAGAAAAAGCGGAAAGTTTGGAAGAGAGCAAGGCTGAAAGACAAAGGGAACTGGTTGCAATCGCCACAATCTTGCCAATCTGGAAGCCAGCTGTATAGGTGAGTATCGACGAAGTCCAAGGGATGTTGTATATTTAACAGTATCTCTTCCTAAAGGTATGGCGGACTTACAGCTGATCCGGGAGCGACTGGGGGTTGTTCCAGACTTTCCCAATGAGGGGAGCAGAATTTGCGCTCTCGAAGGACCTATTTAAGAGCACTGACCTGGCCTTAGGGTATAACCTTTTTCGATCTCAATCCAGTCCTCCGCGATCCTGTCTTGTTCGAGACCCTTATCACCCATCTTGTGGACCACCTCACTTCAACGACAATACCAAACTCAGACTCAAAGAAGGTCAACGTCGTCGTGGGTCTGGAAGCCCGTGGTTTCCTGCTCGGTCCTCTTATTGCGCTTCGCCTCGGGGCAGCATTCGTCCCTGTTCGCAAGAAGGGCAAACTCCCAGGCGCGACAGTCTCAGTTGAATACACAAAGGAATACGGACCAGTAAACGGATTCACACGCACCTGGACGAAAATCGAGACTGATTAAAGTTCAGGATATCTTTCAGATGCAAGTGGATTCAGTCAAGCCAGGGGACAATGTGATTATCGTGGACGATTTGATTGCTACAGGTAATTTTACATCAGAATCGTGAGAGTACGTGTTCTGAATTGTGAATCTCAGGTGGGTCGGCGAAAGCTGCGGGGGAGCTTGTGAAGGAACTGGGAGGCAAGACTCTAGAATATCTATTCGTAATTGGACTGCCTTCTCTTAAGGGCATAGAGAACCTAGATGCTCCTTCGTACGTGATGATAGAGAATTAGTGGCCTAGGCCACTCCTTGATCGTGGATAGAAGTACCCATAGATGAAATAATGTACACTCGAGCTGTCCATTTGCCCATCTCGCGTTCGTTATCGGGAATGGTGCTAGGATGCGGGAAGATAAACCACCCGAGTGGTCAACGTCGAGCGACCCAAGCTGGTCTCCTTCGAGTCGTTACACGCCCTCCAAAGCACAGTCTGCTGACTTGCTGGGTGGCAACAGAGAGGGGTTGCACGAGTATGGTGCCAAGGACGTGGACGAGAGCTTTCAACGCTTGAGCGCAGGGCCCATCGTGCCCGGGTACTGCATTCTCCAGCTCGTTTCTTCGAGCAAAAGCCGAGTGCTTGCGGTAGTTTGGCGGGCGCGGAATCGAGGGCGTTGAGAATGAAACGACAGGCTGCGACAATCGCCGCCGCGGATTGCCAAGCCCGTGGCGATGGCGGCTCTGTTGAGATGGCTTCGACTGATATTCCAATGTGTTACACTTCGATGGCTAGAGGAAGCAAGGGTGAGGCGGTGCCAAGACCAAATAGGCTTGGCACGGCTGGATATTATGCAAATAATCAGATGTTTGAATTACCTTTGTTGTGGAAGCAGCAGTCGAAGTTGACGGCCTGCTACTCCGGGCGTCGACACAGGTTTTTTCGGTAGATAAGGACTGCTCATCAAGACTGTTCGTGGTCGAGGAACGCGCGCTGGCGTCCGACGCGGGCGCAATGTCTCGTAGTGGGTGTTTAGAAGCAATATGCTTTCGAAAAGGCGCGAAGAAAGACGCCTGGACATGCCGCGGTGTTAAACGGACACCGACCAATATGGCCGAAGACGGCTGGAGGAGACGCTCACCATAGTGTGAGGGTGGTCGCGGATGGGTAACACACGTCGTAACGGTCGTCGAGTAGGGCAAGAACCAAACTGGAGTCCTACAGATTACTCCCCAGCCTCCTGCCGTGCTTATCTAAACAGGGCAAGAATCCTGCATTCAGTCGCCCCCCGTGAAGGGCCCGACCCGTGCATTGGTAAACAGGCTTCTATTTCAGCCGCTGAACAACCTGAAGCGCCCCAGCAGTCTTTCCAATCGCGTCCGATATATCCCGAATTTTCACGATATCAACCTCCTGTGTTGCCTGTGCGAGCGCCTCACCTAAGACATCCAAAGCATGTTGCAGCCCTTCTACAAGACTCGACTGCTTCCAACCAGACGGGGGCACCCGAGTCACATCAATGTGTGCAAGTTGTCGCGATCCTACACTGAAAGCCTCGTGTTGGCTTCTAGGTCTAGCTACGGGGGAGACTGACGTTTGGGGCTTTATGTCCTCAAGAACAGCCTGTCGTAGAATTGGTCAATGGGGCGATGATTGAACATTCGACACGACTCCACACCTGGGAAGAAGGTTCAATCCTATTCTTGCCCTTGTCCACCTTCGGTCCAGAACCAGCTTGGCTCGTGTTCCGTGTTTGTGAGTCCGAGGCTGTGGTGGCTTCTTCAACGTCTACATATATGTTACCACACACCACACATTCCTGAAGAGGAGCAGCTAATCTGAGTGATGATATCGATTCCTCCAGCCAGTACGTACTTTTCGTGGGTCTTTGCCACTCGATTTGGGAGGCCGCACAAGAGGGATGCCATAACACGTAGAATTTGGGCACTCGTCTGCGAGCATCGCATAGCCCCTCAACATCTTGGCGCCGATCTCCCTCGAAGCCATGTCTGACTGAGCCCGGCGCCTCAGCTGTTCAGCGGTAGGTGGTGGAGGGATGAACGGAGGGCTGGGTGGTGGTGTCACGTCTGTTAGTGGCGTCGAAGTAGTGGAAGGAGGCGAGCTCATTGTGGAAGCAGCTGAGATACGTCGCTGCGCAGGCGTAGGCAGCAGCTGCTGTGAAACACGGGATGTATCTTGCTCTGCCAGGGACCTCAGTCGCATGCGCGATAGCAGAGTAGAAAACGGACCTATCCGACCAAGGTCGCAAGTAACGCAAAGGAGTTCGGTAGGTTGCCTTGTGTCTGGCGTCCGTAGTCGTGGAAGATTGCAAGATGGACAACGACCATCTGTAGGGACCTGAGGAGTACGAGCGGTCAGACCCTCGGGCACGATCATTTCAAGCTAGCTCCGATTCCGCACCCATCCTTTTACCATGTAATCACCGAATTTACTGGGCACATCCATGATTCGTGACATGATTCCAGGATCAATCACCTCGATTATGACTTGTCCAGATGTTCTACCTCTGAAGGGCAGCAAACAACCTGTTCCTAACCGAGAGGCTGGGAAGTCCACTTGCCACGTCCCAACATTTCCTCACTTGATGCGGCTGCGAAGCCCTCTACCTCTCACAACTTTCGCCCTTGTCGTGCATATACTCGATGTTCCTTTTACGTTCGCGGCTCCCTGGACAGCTGCCCGAAAACTCGAAATGCGGTTTGTCGAACCGAACCTACAGGAAAGGCTTTTTATATAAGACTACGCAGGGAAGCTACCCGGAGCCTCTGGTATCATGGATACAATGCGTACATGGACTACGGTAGGGAACCTAAGTTGGAAAGGTGGGACACAAGGCCTAAACCAGCCGTGCAGCGTTTCCTATGGACGAACTGCGACCCTTATCGTGTACAGGAAGAGGCCCGGACTGGGATAATCCGTTCGTTCTGATGTTGGCTCTCTCCGCAACTAATGCCACTGACCAGAAGTATGAACGTAGGAAGAACACCGGCACGAACGACGTAGCGGGCAATTACTCTATAACGTTGGTAGATGTGCTAGACACATTCCCCGTCATGGACGACAAACCCGGCTTTGAAGCGGCCGTGCGATGGGTTATCGATTGGGTCCAATACGACGTCGATACAAAACCTCAAGTATTCGAAGTGACAATACGAGCACTTGGAGGACTACTATCAGGTCATACTTTTGCTAGTGAAGGCAAGTTCAAGTTGGACTGGTATAGGGGAGAACTGCTCGCACTTGCGAAGGACTTGGGCGAGCGATTGTTGCCGGCGTTCGATACACCAACAGGACTCCCGTGGGCAAGGGTCCGCCTGTCTAAATTTACCCTATTCACTTTACCTAATTATAATTCCGTAGATAAACCTTCGTCGAGGCGTCCCGCTAGACGAAACGACACAAACATGTGAGTTGGGGGAGTTCCTAACAGTATGGTCCTGAACTACTGCCATAGGTACAGCAGGCGCAGGGTCTCTCATCCTTGAGTTTGGCACGCTAAGTCGGCTGACGGGGGATGATCGCTTCGAAAAAGCAGCCCTCAAGGCCTTTTTTGCTGTATGGAATCGCCGTGCAGATACTAATTTAGTTGGAAACGCCATTGATACGAAATCTGGAGTCAGTGGTCTTTTACCGTCTCCCTTCCGGTCGCCTAACAGAGAGTCATAGGCCTGGAATTATCCGGATAATTCCAACGTTGGTGCTGGAATAGACTCGTTTTACGAATATGCCTTGAAGTGGTATGTCTTATCTGGTGTGTTCCTATTCCGTGGGTTGATGCTCTTCCGCTCACGGGTACTGTGTTAGGGGAGGTGGAATTTCTTGATGTCTGGAACGAGGCATACGCCGCTGTAATGAAATATACCCGAGGAGTAGATGGATACTGGGTAGATTCCTCAACTCTGTTTTAGATGTGCTCGCCTAACTGAACTAGATGCGGACAGTCAACATGTTCAAGGGCACATACTCCACCACCGATATCGACTCGCTATCAGCGTTCTGGCCCGGACTTCAGGTATGTGATCTGTCTCCTGCATTCATTTCAACACCTCTTACTCTTGGACAGGTTCTCGCCGGTGATATCCAGAACGCAATCAAGTCTCATGTTATTTGTCAGTCTCACCCGCTCACTTGTACTGTGACTCTCAATAGGCATCATAGATTGGAATCTATGGCGGAGATACCACGGAATTCCGGAGGTGTTCGATGTCATGACAAAAACAGTAAGAGTGGGCGGCTATCCGTTACGTCCAGAGTTCATAGAGAGCACATATTTCCTATATCGGGTACGCAGTACCCTTTGCTCCTCGCATTCACCCTTTCACATTCACCCCAGGCTACACGAGACACCTTCTACCTTGATGTTGGCATGGAAGTCCTTGCTGACCTCGTTACTCGCTCAAAAGTCAAGTGCGGCCTTGCTACTTTGGCGAATGTCGAGACTGATCAACTCGACGACCGCATGGAATCATTTGTCCTCTCTGAAACACTCAAGTACCTCTATCTGCTATTTGATGAAGCCAACGAGTTTTCGAAATCGGACTCGAACTTCATTTTCACTACTGAGGGTCATATTCTCCACCTCAACTCGACACATCTGAATCCAATCTCTGAAACCAGGCGTCGAGCGAGACGACATGAACATCCTCAATGCCCAGTACATCGACCTGTGGTACGACCATATACACATGGTCTCGTTTATGGAATACGAAGTCGGCCAGAATACGAGTATGCAAGACACCTGGTAGGGAACGACATGTTCGGAGATGTAGCAGATGATGATTCCGAATGGTGGGACGTTCACGGAATATGTGAAGTGCCAACAGTAGATGTTTTCGTGAGTGTTTCACCCCTTTGTCAAGTGAGTCGGGTTAATCCACACCCTGTGCAGACTTATGATTTCTTTCTGGCGAAAGAAGGTACAAGAGTCACCGAGGACACATCAGTCGTCTCTCTACAGTCAAAAATATTCCCCTGGACGGATGGACTCTTATTTCAAAACGTTTCTGGCGTTCGGATTCATGCCACTAGTAGGCTTGATGGTAGGGGCTACGATATCACTAAGAGTGCGTCCACAAGGTTGCTTTCGTGGATTTACTGACAGATTGCGCCATAGTTGGCCATGTAGACGTTCGTGCAGGGACCAAGATCTACTTTAATGATTCAGGCATCTTCGAGAAGGGCGCATCCCACAGACCGGAGCGCCCAACAGTGGTTCCCATCACTTTTTACCTCAAGGCTCTCGAGGATGAACACCTACTCTTTAATGACGCAAATCCCGGGACGAGCTTTATGAGTCGCTCACAGAGTCTCTCCGCCAAAGCTTGGACATCGAACTTTGGTCTGGATCCGCGGGACGCATACTCAAGCACTGTTCAAAGCACTGATCCCGATTCTCTCGCGTCACCAAAGTTCACGCGTCAAGGTTCTCGTCTGGTTCATTTCACCGAGAACGGCTACGGCTGTGACCCTTTTCTTGACCCTAGTGGGCGGATCGAAGGATCGATGGTTCTAGTCAAACGTGGAGAATGCTTCTTTATCGACAAACTCGCGCACGCTCGACAAGCAGGGGCGGCAGGTGCAATTGTCTGGCACGAAGACGACGAAAATGTCCAGCCATCAGCAGAACCTGAAGACCTCCAACGCCTGAATGGGATTATCGAAGGAGCCATGTTACTAGTCATCGGTTCAGCTGAGGCACAACAAATTGGCTCAATGCTCAGATTTGAGGATGCCCAAGCAGGGAAGGTAGAGGTGTGGGTACGATTGGACGATCGATGGCAGGAGGGTATGGATCTCGCTGGGGTGGAAGGGGCATGGCCTCCAGATCAGCCAACCAAAACGCAGTCCACTGCTGGGCGGATGCTCTATGTCAATGGGCACGCTCTCGTCAATACAGTGCTTCTCTTTTAGTTGGAAAACGTTCTGATCCTATATATGTATGTGTGCACGCGGCTACTACGGGTTGAGTCTGTCAGGAGCTCGAGGGAAGACAGTCGCAAGACGAATGTTGGGAAGGTTCAGGAAGAATTGGACAATTCGGTCCAAGCCTGCCGCCATACGATCAGTGATAGGTGTTTGTGCTGATTTAGGAGACACCTACCTAAGCCGGCCCCCGCATGAGGAGGGGCGCCCCACTCAAAAGCGTTCACATAGTCGGCCATGGTTGCTGGATCAACAGGCGGTACCGTTTCTAGCATACGCTTCTTGAGGAGCTCTGGGTCGTGTATACGTTGAGCCCCAGAAAGGATCTCTTGGCCTCTCATGAAGAAGTCATAACTATTCGAATATCGCTGGAAAGGTGAAGGTCAGGTCAATTTGGGATGTCCGGTCTTATAATACTCACTCCATCATGAGGGTCAGGCATCGTGTAGAAGGGTCTGACGCCGGCAGGGAACTTGTCCAGAACGAAGAAGTCGGACTTATACTTCTCCTTCACAAGCTTACCCAAGAGCTTTTCGCTTGCCGTGCTTTGAAAGGTAAGATCGGGTCAGCATTGGAAATAGACACCATCTGTTGTTTACTTACTCCAGGTCCTCCAAGTCCTCAACTTGAGCTCCGGCTTCGCGAAGCATGGTGATACCCTCGGAGAACCGAAGCCTTATAGCCTTTTCCGGTACTGCAAAGGGTTCAGATGGCCATTGCTTGCGGACCCACTCGATCTCTCCACCCGGTCCACCATACCGCTCGTTCAACTTGTTAAAGATAAAAATGAGCATTTCCTCCAAGAGTCCTACCACTTCATGATAGTGATGCTCGATGGCCATTTCGATATCGAGTCCGGTGAACTCAGTCATGTGTCGTGGGCCATTAGAATTCTCTGCACGGAAGACCGGACCGATTTCATACATCCTTTCGAAGTCGGCGGCAACGATCATCTGCTTGGCTAGCTGTGGAGACTGCGCGAGAAAGGCCTGCCGGTCAAAGTAGCCGACTTTGAAGACGCTTGCACCAGATTCTGTGGCCGAGCCCTGAAGTTTTGGGGTTTCGAATTCGATGAAGGCGCGGGCGTCGAGAAATTCTCTGAAGAGATGCTTAACGCCGGAACGAATACGGAAAATGGCCTGGTTGGTCGTGGTACGCATGTCAATCACGCGGTAATTCAGGCGAGTCGGGAGCGCGACCGTCGCGCGCTTTTCGTCTTCCTGTTAAACTTAGCGTTAGGGTAAGTCGATGAGGGGTAGTCGAGGTCCCACCGGTGCGTCTTCCGGGGGCTCAGGAGCAGTTGCGGCAGAGAGCTGGATCGGGAGTGGCTTGACTGCAACTACCGTCCACATCTTGAGACAGTCAGGCATACAAACAACCAGGTACAGGTCCTACACGCGATTCGCACCTTTGCGATGTGTACTTCAAATTTCTTGATCGTAGTGGCTTCTACGTCCTTCTCGACCGCCACAATTGTACCTTCGATGAGCACGATGGATTCCAAGACAATATCTCCGGCGTATCTGATCATCTGCTTTGACACCTGTTTATGATATTGCCTGAGAAATGAGGCGGAGAATGGGATCGTAAAAATCGACGAACCAAATGCTTCCCCTCTTTATTTTCGTTGAGTTCCAGCAGGCCTTGAATGCTCACAGGGCCTTGCCTGAGTTCGCAGAAAACCATCTTATTGCCCTGCATACGGCTGTTCGCCAGCCTGGCGCGGAAAGTCACTGATTGGCCGACATCGTTCTCGGAAACAGTCGAGAGTTTCTTAAGCGGGGGCTTTGGAGTATCGTCCTGAGACTGGTGCAGCGGGAGAGTACCATAGCTTCCTTGTGCAACGTCCTGCCATCCTCACAGGGTCAGGCTGAATGCGCACTGGAGCAAGTGACCGCGTACAATCGCATTTGCAGCTTCCCTGGCAACCTTCGCTTCTTCTTCTTTATGTTTGCGCTCTTCAGCCTTTCGGGCTTTCTCTTCCTCCTTAGCCTTCTTTTTCAACGCGTTCTTGGATAGGCCTGCAGGATCGGTGGGCACAGCAGCAGTCTCCTCGGATGTAGCAGCCTGCTGGGCTTCAACCGGCGGTGCTGGTTCGCTCATCGCAAGGATATCGTCGAGTGGATCAGGGTCAAGGGTGCGGTTGATGCGGCTGGCTGACTCGGTCAGTCCTCCTCCCAGGAAGTAAGCACGCGCAGATGAGAAAATTCGAGTCACATATAATAAGGCAATAATTTACATAAGCATTCTACGTCATAGACGGTTGGCCCACGTCGATATTTTCAACAGCTGCTTCGGCTGTGGGAGGGGGGTATTTAGTCTCGATATGCGTAGGACGCAGTTCCATGGCTACCACCGTGAGTAAGACAAATCCACCGACCACAGCTGCGGAGAATGGTCAGTTGCTGATTGGCGCGAGTATGCCAGACGTACCAATGGCACGGCGCGTGTTGTCCCATTTTGCTCTCTCCATTTCCGTGCGTAGGTCACCCATACTAAGTGTAGCTCGATGACCGATGTCCTCAAGGTGGACCTCTGCCTTGTTCAGTTCTGCCCGTGTCTCGTTCCGGTGGTTGTCCATTTCAAGTTGAATACTGTCATACATGAGAAAGACAAATAAGTTTTAATAGAAGTAGGCTTACTCGTGTTTGAGTCCTGCGATATCCTCCTTCATTTTCCCGTCTAGGTGATCCAGTCCACGCCTCAGTGCCGCAGTCGCACTCATTATACTAGCCGTTTGGTTACGAGTGCGCATTGTAGATTCTGTTCTTAGTTCCGAGAGAGCGGCACGGAACAGATATGCTTGCTACGGGCACTGAGAGACGGCCGAGAAGAGAATTGCTGACGTACGTTATCGAGATCCTTGTTTATAAGACTTTCTCTCCTTATTCTTAGAATTCGGTCCACTAGCAATCCCCGCGTGGCAGCCATGAGGGTGCGAGCCACTGGACTTGGAAAGGTTTTCTCCAAGGCGGTGAAGAAAACGTGCGTATGGAAGGGATTCACATGGACAGGTGGTGGCCCTGTGGGTTGAATCACTCGCGAAGGCAAGTTAATGCTATTTGATTCGTTAGGCGGGTAGGACAACGACTCTAGTTGTGCAGAAGGTGGTGAGGACGCTGAGCTAGCAACGGGTCTGTTCATATCCTCAAGTTGTGCTCGTGGATTTTGGAAGGGTGAGGCTGCAATAATGTATGTCGAGTGGGACGGGTCTGTAACAGGCACACTCGAGGCGCCGCCTGGGAGGGAAACTTGATCGGAAATTCTGCGACAATTCCGAATCTGCGACCCCAATTTTAGGAATGGTTGTCGTAGATTCATCTTTGGTTCAGCAGGAAATATGTTGGCGAGGAGGAAGCCAAGGTGCGCTGCAAACACACGGTGGAAGTACTCGACTTCTCGAAGAGAAGTATCCAGTCGTCTTCGTTGTTGTTGGTATTAGTCCTGCGCCCCGCCACAACCAACTACGCCTTCCATCCAGCCACATTTCAACCCGTTCAGGGTGCGGCTTCCTGGACCATCTCGGCACATCTCTGTTGGATTAGACGCTCGCATGGGGCCCACTCCGACGTCCGGAAAAGTCGTCCGTGAACAGCCCCATAGATCGGCGACAGCCTCGCGAGCTCGGAAGTTCCCACAGCTCCCTGTGTAAAGCAGGCTCGTCGGAGCCGTTTCTGTATGTACGATGATAAACAACTCGTAGCGTACGGGGCCCTTGCAGCCCGCCAGAGAGAGAGGGCAGGCGCAGTTGGCTATGGCAAGTAAGTTTGATGTCGAGTATTCAAGGCAGACACATGACAAGAGTCAGCCGAGGACTATTAGGGTGTCATTACTATAGTTACTATTATTATTATTATCAACATTAGTGGTAGTGGTAGTTGAGTCATTCCAGTCATGCTTAGCTGACATTGAATTGGGAGTGAATGGCGCGGCCTTAGGACTCACCCACTCGTCTGACCAGCCATTGGCAATTAACATCACAGGTCGTCTACCCGTTTTCCCAGAAAGTAAACAACCCAGTCGATAAATAACCGCGTGCATGTATGGTTCTTTGCTGTGAGAATAATTCACGCTACAAATCAGTGGCATGTCCTGAAATCCAATCTCCAATCGTCAGACCTACCGCTTTTGGCTTAGCAAGGACCGAGTCGACTTCAGTCACGAACGCCCTGTCGTTGCAGCGCCCGCGGCAGAATTCGCACCACCAAGCGTTACGACAATAGGTGTGCGTACGTGTGGCGGCGGTGTTTCCGAGTGCGCGCGGGAAATCTCATAGCCGCAATAATGGGCTGATGATACGAACCCCTTCGCCAGCGAGCGGCACGAGTGGGTTATCTGATGGCCGTTCCAAACCCACGTTCATAGTCTCTTCTCAAAGACCAGTATGGCGAGAAAACAGCGCCAGTCCTAGCACTGCGTTCTCCCATGGGCCCTCGCCGCCGGTGGTCCGCATCATCCATGCGGGCGGGCTCACTCACCGGGGTCCTCTGAATTATGGCTTCGTACCTTGATGATCTCCGAACCTTCGTGCATCTCCTCCTCCAAATGTCTTGGCCTCATCGCCGGCAGTCTTCACATTCAACAGCGGGTAGGGGAATCAAAGTTCGATTGATCGTACGTCTGTCTGGTTGTATGTACGTCAAAACCTTCTCTCGTCCTGCCCCGCCACATCCCTTAAGTGGTCAGCTCCCTGGAGTGAGCCTGAGCTCCCAAACTGCCCGTATTCCGCAGTGACGCGGGCAGATAGAGTTTAAAAGTAGTCCGCTCCAGAGCGAATCCTAAATCAAACCACTCTCCAACACGTCCCCACCATTTTCTCGGGATGGCCTCTCGCTCACCACTTATATCTTGTGCAGAGTGTCGCCGAACCAAGGCGAGGTGCTCCAAGAATGTTCCATGCTCGAGTTGCAGAGCAAAGGGGATCGCTCATCTTTGTCCTAACGGCATTTCTCCGTCTCGCTCCGATCCTGCGTAAGTCCAGATGAGGTCAAGTGTGATTACACCTACTAATGGTCCCCGCAGATATCTTACCCAGGTAAGCTTCCGCCTTGAACTCGCGACGATTTGCCTAATCGAGTCCAGGCGGACGCCCTCGAAAAGCGCAAACAAGACCTCGTAAACTACGTCCACCGATTGGAACAAGCCCTTAGTGAATCTCACGCGGTTATCTCCCCTCAAAGTGTCCATCCGCTTCTTACGCCACAACACTTAGCGGTAGCTGGGGGTCATGCATCAACCCCAGCTACGGCAAGCTTTGGAGAGATGCAAACGAGTACAACTGGGAGAAGCAGGTGGCTCGGTCCCTCAGCTCTTGCTACATGGCTCATGGAGGTAAGTATATTCTCATTTGTGGCCCAACGATTTCCCACGCCTCCTTAGGAAGGTGACGCTTCAAAGTCACGCCCCTCTGTCCTTCCTGTGATGGCGGCCACAACGAGCCTTTCTCCGGCAGATATGCGCATTCGTCTCACCAAGTCCCTTCCACCTAAGAACATTTGCGATCAATATATCAACCGCTACTTTGGTACCATCGGCGTCACGTGAGTTTCAGATCAGGTTACAATGTATTACGTAAACTAAAGCCACAGTAGCGATTTTCTACTCTCTCGCGCGGATTTAGAAGAGGATATCATCCACCCAATGAAACAGAACAGAGGAGGCAGCGGACCGGGGATTTCCAACCACCAACTAGCGCTTTTTTATATGATACTCGCCGTTGGAGCTGCTTTTGACCCCCCAAAATCCGACACATATGTGTCTCTAGCCCAACTCGCCTTGGCACAAGATTCTATTTTTACGCACGCTACCCTCGCAACCCTTCAAGCTATCCTACTGATGCTCATATTCTTCAATAATGGACGTCAAGGAAACAGAGTACCAGATGAGAGTTGGGGCCTTTGTGGGTTGGCAATTAGTGTCGCACACACAATAGGACTTCGTGGGTATAGAGTTATAGCGAGTTCTCAATGATCTGACTATTAGTAGATGTCGATCCCGTTGGAGTTGACCCTAAGGAGGCGCTGAAACGCCGGCGCGTTTGGTGGGAATTATACTGCCAGGACAAGCTTATCAGTGCTCTCACTGGACGCCCATATCAACTTAATCACCGCCACTCTACAACTCAGATGCCGTTCGACAGCGAAGAAACTATTGGCCTATCCTATCTCTTCGCTCGCTGGAAGCACCAATTCACCGAAGGATGTGTCGTGCCCCTTCTTGAACATATCACCGATGCACAAAACCCCACTTCTTATACGACAGTTCTACGTCTCACGAAGAAATTGAAGGCTTTCGCCATTCCAGTGCAACTCAACCAGATGGCCATAGATGCGCAAGCCCACGGCGACATCACGCTATTCGCTCAAGTCTGTATTGCAGAGACACAGAAAGACTTCTCCGTGAGTGTTATCATTGATCGATCATCATGTACAATGGGCTTATCATGACCCAAGGTGTTCCTGCTCCATCGTGAATACTTCGTAAGCGCTATCAAAGAGGGTCACGATGACCCACTAAAGAGTCAATACGCAGAATCGATCGTCAATGCGTCAGTTCATTAACGTTTGAACTTCAGGAGACATTCTGACTTGTCGATAGGTTCGATATGTCCAAGTCCATGATCGCCCGCTTTAGGCGCATTAACGATACCGTACCCTATGCGCTTACCTTCCAACCCTTGTGGCCAAGCTTCCTTCTCGATAACTTAGTGAGCCCCTCCCCTCCGTTCTATCAGACCCATGCTCATCGTAGGCTTCAGGTCGCGCTTGCTGGTCTTGTTAGTAGCAAACCACTTAATCAAATCGCCAACGAGGCCCTCGCATATTTCGAGAATGGTATCCAGCTCATGGAGGATGCCGCCTCAACGCAGGGCGCTGGTCTCGTCAACCTGTTGCCGAACCATAAACTTTCAGTGAGCGACCCAGCTCATGTTATATGAGTGATGTACGCTGACGTCAAGTTTCAGCCTTTCCTCACTAAATTGCGCCGCTATGTCCACGAATCGGTGGCCCAGTCGAGACGGAATCAAGGAGTCAATACACGCACGCCTCCCAGGACCCGAGGTGCCGTCACGTCGCTTTGGCAGTTCCCCACTGCTCAGGCGGAGGAGGCCGGTGGACCCCTAAGCGCGACAGGGAGCCAGTCTTCCGGCAGCGAGGAGTGGCAAACGTTTTTCGACGAGTTCCACGATACCTTTCAGCGTTCTTAGAAACAAATCTTGACGAGTCACCATTTAACTGCCCTGCTTGCCTTCGTTCCGTCCACAGTTATCTCAGCTATCTATTTACCGCTGGATCCATTGTCTCCCTGGTCTTGTCGTCATTCTGATGACTACCTTCCTCCTCTTCTCCCCTCTAAATCTTTCCTGGATTTATTTTTGTTCCTTGCTTGTTGGTTGACCTGACGCCGGATATCGAAGCTCTCATCACCCTCGTTATCGATGTACTCCTCCGATCTGTATCGGATTCACACCCGCTTGTGTCAGGTTGATTTGTGATTATGCGCATTTTCATCCTTTTAACTATCATTTCTTGTGTGATCTATTATTTATACGTATTTAGATATTGACTATCTATAATACTAACACTTTGTACCCGCCCATTCGATTGTACTAAGCGAACGTTGCTTCCTTTCTCTCCTTGTGATTTCCCGGCGACTTTGAAACGATGAGCTCGCCTGAGTTCTTCAAAATCTCGAGCCCATTTCAGGGCGTACTATTGGTGGAGATGAACCGGTACGTGTACCGGTGGTTCTGGAAGCTGGCTCTCACTACATTCCAGCCCGCCAGTAAACGCGTTTAGCGAGGCCTTCTGGCGCGAACTCGGCTCGGTATTTGACAGTATTGCAAAAGATGGAGATGTGCGTGTCGTTGTGCTAGCTTCGGCGCTGCCCAAGCTGTTTACAGCCGGTCTCGATAGTGCGCACCTCCACATTCTGAAACAGGGGACTTAACTGAACGCCGACGTATTGCAGTGACAGAAGCTGGGAATATAATTAGTACCAATGAGAAACAGGACCCTGCCAGAAAAGCCATCGTGTTGCGAGATCATATACTGAAGTTTCAAAGCGCTATATCCGCAATCGAGAAATGTCCTCAACCCGTGATAGGAGCTGCACATGGCGTCTCATTCGGTCTTGCCGTCGATATTCTCTGCGCTTGCGACATTCGCTATGCCGCGTCGGATGCCAGGTTCTCAGTTAAGGTAGCCGTGATTTCACAGCTATTGTTTAGGTTTCTTATCTCGATGTTGCTCTCTCACAGGAGGTTGATGTTGGTCTCGCCGCAGATATTGGAACTCTTGCTAGAATTGGGAAGATCGTAGGAAACCATAGTGCAGTTCACGAATGGGCTTTGACGGCTCGAGAATTCGGCTCAGAGGAGGCAAAAATGGTTGGTTTTATCAACAGAACTGTTTCAGGTCATCGGGAAGAAGTTGTCGGTTCGTTCATGACGTTTTGGATTCCAGATTTCGTGACTTACCGTTGAAGTTGGATAGCGGCTGCGCTCGAGACTGCCAAGTTAATTGCTTCCAAGTCGCCCATTGCCGTCATCGGCACCAAACATTTGCTAGCTCATGCTCGAGACCATACGTGAGCTGATCCAGCCTCTACCGGACAGGTCCTTGAAACTCACCGATCTCAGTGTGCAGGACAATCTAGAATATACCGCCACCTGGAATCAGGTGATGCTCCAATCCGATGTACGTTTGCCGCATACCAAATCCCTTATGAGCTCGACGGACGGTCAATGCTGACGCGGTTGCCGATAGGACACGATCCAGGCCACAGGTGCTTTTGTTAAGAAGCAGGCGCCCGTGTTTCGGACCTTGCCAAAACTTTGATGTAGTGGGATCGGGAAAACATTTGGACTTGGCGCTTTGCTTCGACCACACGTTGCTAATAATAGTCGATTACGCGCCAAAGAACAGTGGCTGCCCTTATACGACATGAGTCTTAATACCGCCGCCATTGCGCAAAATTTGGCGCGATTTGATTGTACCCGCGAGATCAGACAATATCAACGATACACCTTTGTTTCCGCATGTTAACTGCTGAAATGAAGCTCAGTCTTCCCGCGCTCGCCGTAAGAGGAAGAGGAATTCAAGATGTGGCAGTTTGACTGGCAGACAGCGGTGAAATGTAGGGATTTTGTGGGAGCAGAAGGGCAAACCAGAGCCGTGGATGATGGCAGCAGCTGATGGGACGTTGGGAAGGACCCGAGCAGCATTCGCGCAGACTTGTAGTGAAAGAGGAGGCGCACTGGGAATGTTCTCATGCTCCAAGTTTGGTCGAATCTTGTCTTCCGTCTCTCCCCGGAGTAAGGCAAACACCGTACCCGCGCGCTCTCTGCTGTCTCCTGCAGGCAAGTATCTTCTTCACCGTTGCCTCCGGAACAGCCGACCCGAGCTCTTCCGTTTCGACCACGCTAACCTCCCTCCAGAGCCTCGAACCTGTCTTCTGCGACGAAGAGCCTCTGGATTTGGGCGTTGAGACTGGTCTGTAATGTCTGGTACAGCGCTCAACCCGGCTTCCCAGCCGTTTTTCCCGTCGCTCCAGGCGTCCAGGACCGATGAGAGTCCAAACCCATTCGCCAACACTCGAGGCTCTTTCGCATCTCCAAGAGCATCTCCAGGCCTTCCAGACCATAGACCAGTCGACCAGGCCCAAAAGGGTCCCCTCTTCAGCGCGATCCAACAGCCACCTCCAAGGTTGAACACTCCCATCTTCCGGGCCACATTCGAGGAACACACCTCGCGCTACATCCCAGCACGGACCATGGAGGATATTGCTCCAGATCAACGCGAACCCTTTATCACCGTCGACTCCCCTCCCTCGTCCGTATCTCCTACCCGGCCTGGCGACCCAACTTTCAAAGTCACTGGAGGAGAGCGCCCGTACCCACAGGTAGAAAGCAACTTTATCAGAGAGCGTAGCCTTTCTGGCTATGTTGAAACCATGGACGAGAGTGGGACCCCTCCTCCATCCAGCTTCACCCTAAGAGGTCCCTTGGCACGACAAGCCTCCTTGGGTGCTAACTCTGTGTTCTCTCTTCAGAGGCAACCTTCGTTGACGACCACTTTGTCCCGTCAGCCCTCCGACAATTATTTCACACCACCCCCTTCCCTCCACAACGCCCCTGTAGCATCTAATACCTCCCAATCCGTTCCTTCAGATCAACCAGCACTTGCATCATCTCCGGTTTCTTCAGTTTCTGCCCCATCCGCCGCTTCTGCGGGGCTTCCTGTAGCTGATAAGAGCTTTGATGCTCAAGCCAAGACGTCTCCATATCTCCAAGACATCCTCGACCGTGTTCTTCGTACAGAATATGCCCAACGCGATTTAAGCCGCGAAGTGAATAATCTTCTCACCAAAGTCAACTTCATCGTAGAGCATCTCGAACAGGTTGTCCCACAGAGATCCTTCGCACCTTCCCCCATTCCTGGGGCCACCGGTTCGCTTGGACCTCCTTCTCACCTTTCTGTCTCTCCTCCAAGCTCAATGAATGGCCCATTTGGTCTCGGAGGACCCCGCGAGGAAGCCGACATTAGCAAGCGTCTCGACGCCTTGACCAATTCCGTCCAACAGATTCTGATGATTCAGCAGCAGCAGCAACTAGCCCCCGGCTTCCCTCCTAACGGAAATCTTAATGGCAGAGAGTTTACCCCTGACCAGATCTCGCCTAATTCAAATGGAGGCACCCCTCCATTTGGAGCGCCTATACCACACCGTCCTGGGCAACGCACCCCCGGTCCGCCGATCCGCGCTTTTTCGACTGGAAATCTTGATCTACCCCTACGTCCAGAACTCCATGCTGGAGGACCGGCACCAAATCTACTCAATCAGAAGAGAAAGTCGATTGTCGGTAACCTGGGTCGAAGGGATTCCACCATGGTAAACCTCACCTTCTGATGTGCTCAAATTCCTTCTACTTATACAGCATTTAGACCGTCGACTCTGATTGGGGCGGAAACTCCCCTCGTGATGGTAGTCCAGCCATCACTAAATGGGAACATTTGCCTATAGTTCCAGAGTTGCTACGATCTATTTCGAAATATGGGTCAGTCTCCCGATGCCGCTTCTCGTTCTCGGCGTTGACATCCCTGAAGCGTTGGGCCACCAAATAAAATTCAACAACGTGCTCTCCCATTCCTTCTCAATGGCGCTGATATCATCGCCCAAGCTCCACCAACGCAAGAGCGCATTGCGGCCTATGTCATTCCGGCAATTCACATCGCCCTTTCTGCATTAGCCAGTAAGCCACAGAATCGTGGACCTATCGTCTTGATTATTTCAACGACGGTTGATCAAGCGACTCAAGCCCAGCGGATGATTCGCGATCTTGGCGGCAACATCGGGGTCAGGTCAGCGCTTGGTGTTGGGACCGGTGGAGACGTCCAGCAGGAAATCCGTTTACTTCATCAAAACATGCCCCATGTTCTCTGTGGCACTCCTCAAAAGCTCCACGCTCTCTTCACCACCCCAGGGGGTCTGCCTGGTAATGAAATTCGCTTCCTGGTGTTGGACGAGGTTGACCAGCTCATCGCCCGCAATCTGCACGACTTCGTGTTCAATATCGTTCGTCTCCTCCCAGCGCCCAGGAATATTCCTGGGAATATTCCTGGGAATAGCACGCCGGGAGCGAGTCCAAACCCGAGCGGATTCAGCCCCTTCGAGACACCCACGTTGGCCAACAGTCCAAACCCCGGTGGGAGCGGTTTCAGCAACAATTCTGGAGGAGGCAATAACAGGCGCTTCCCTCCTCTGGTCCACACTCCCAACCCAAATGACCCACCTGGAAGCCAGAATGTCACCCCAAAACGTCAAACTGCGCTCTTCTCCAACACAGTGCCCCAAGATGTTCTCAACCTTGCCAGTGCTATCCAATTGCGAGAACCTGTGCGCGTCTTAGTTCGTAGAGATGGCAATGTCACCTCTACGGAACCTCATACTGGCGGTACCCGCGGTCTCAGGCAGTACTATCTATATCTTGCCTTTACGGCAAGTAATCAGAATGGGCGACCGTCGAACGCTGGCTTACCTAATGCCGGTCTTGGGATCATCGGGAGTGGCAGACAAATGAGCGTGACAGCTGAAACAGAGCAGGCAAAAGAGTGGAAACTGGAAGCTTTGGCCGACCTGTTCCTAGATCTCGATGTTGGACAGGCCATCGTTCACGTCAATGGCCTGAGCACTCTCGACAGTGTCGTCTACAAACTCGCTAGTCGGAGTCTCGAGGCTATCCCACTGGTAACACTTTCCTGCCATATTCTCTTGCGTCTTCTCACTGTCTCTGTCAGCACAACGAAATGAATGCAGGGACGAAAGTGGCTGCTCTGAACAAGTTTAGAGGCGGTAGCACCATGATCCGCCAACCAACCACCAAAATTCTAGTGGTCTTCGATGTACAAGTCAAGAGCCCAGATGTCTTCCAAGTACCTTTGGTCATCAACTACGGTCGGTCTTGATTTGCTCTTCAATTACTTCATCACTTATACTGTCCTCAGATCTTCCAAAGAATGTGGAGGACTATGCCCATCGGTAATAGTGTCAGCTTCTATGATCGAGCCATCACATTCTCAGCATACTCCACAGCGTTGCCCCTGCTATCTCGTCCAATTTCTCACGTGCCGGCGTCGTGATCAACTTTGTGACCGCCACGGGTGGAGACGTCGAGATGTTGCGCTCCATCGAGTGTTTCTACAAGTGAGTGACCCGCCCTACCATGCCTTCCGTTGACTAATGCCCTCGTTTTACAGGATCAAATGCGTAAGTGTTTCGATTATCATAGATTTACAAATACTGACGCACAGATAGCCGGAAGTTCCCATAAGTCTTCGCGATGTTCTTTGAATGCGCTGTGTATCCTTACTCAACTCATGTGTCCTGATCTGTTCCCGGCCCATAACTCGACATTCACGACTCATATCACTGTGCTATAGCGCTTTCGATCCCGCCCCAGGCACAACTTCTGCATCCCATCATGTCTCCTTACGACGGGTTCAGCCCACCTATATCTTTGTACACTCGAAACTCAACTCTACGTATCTGGTGCCCCTATACTCTGTTTCCACCGCATTCAATATCACTAAAATTTCTGGAGTCTACGTCGCAGATGTGTGACAACAGACCGGGGCGCCAACTCCACAAGTTGGGTCTACTCCCTTCGCGTGCTTAGTACCTGGATTATGCGCACAGACCGATCGTCGCTACATGTGGCCAGATGCCGTTCAATGGTACCATTCACCGCTTTCCTCTCCCTCCAGGCGAGGACGCGAACGTGGTCAACTGGCGATTCACTGGATTGACATTATTACCAAGTAGTTCTCTTTCCGTTAAAGGACTACAACTCACTTGCTGGGCACCCTATGACTGACCTCCCAATTGTCATGTGATTTGGACGAGTATATCAATATTTCCCCGGTCTCTAGACCAACGGCCAAGAGTCGCCTGATGTTTGAGTGTCAATGTGGGAGATTGCAAGTAGAGTGGTAAATCGCGCACTGTCCATTCTCATCCATCTTGCTCACAGCGACGGCCGTGGCCGCTCCGCTCACCTTTAACGTTGATACGCATTTAAAGTTATAGGTTCTGGTGTCCGTTGCCCACACTTTGACCTAGGGAGACGGTCACTACGGAAATCACCTTTGGCAACAAAACTCACCTGCTTATCACGGCCAGCGGTGACGAATACATCCTCTTCGTGCATCCAAGCGCAGTCCCAGATGATCCGTCCATGTGCCTTTGCGGTGCAGCGCAGTGTATACCCATCTGGCCAGGCGGATGAGCGTAACAAGAATCAATAATGTACAATCACCAACTTTCTGTCCTCTCAAACAAGCACCAAGTACGATCTTTCGAAACGCTCAGGATGAGTCGATCGTTCCGATTGAAAGCGATGCGGACAACCGTTAGGGAGTGGCCAGACATGGGCTCGCCGTATGGGAGAAACCTCTCGGTGTCGTATAGTCGAATCAAAGCGTGTTCCGGTGTTGTTGATTTGCAAGCTGTTGCCATCAGGGTAGATGCGTTTGATACCGCCAATGCGACGGTCTGTTTCGAGGTGAGCCTTGAGACCCCATACGTCTGGTCACGCAGTTACCTCATATCCGTGTCCGAATATCTTTTCGATTTCCGGCCATAGCGTCACCGCGGCAAGTTCGCTCTCAAACGGCAATCGTATAGTGGCTGGGTGTTCATCGGCGAGCTTTGACTCGTCCCCATCTATGGCTACTATCAGCAGTCTGGTTTAATGAATGCAGAATACGGAGTGACCTGATTGTGCAGCCTTATTTGACAAACCAAGGGGCGGAAGAGTGGCGGTTTCTGGTCGATTCTGAATTCGCGTCAAAACTGGCTGAGTCTCACAAATAGTGTCACTAACCTCAATTTCTTCGAATTTGCTGATACGCAATCCTGTCAAAGTATCCACGAAGCGTTTTGGAGCATCAAATACGCGGGCAACCTTTTCGTCTCCAATCGATACGAAGCGTGATTGGGTTATGAAACGGGCGTCCAAGCAGTCGTAACCATGTATTTGTGGCCGCGCGAGCTCATGCCACCCTTGATCACCGGCTTCACCGTGGATGCGAGTCGTCTGATCGAGGCTATCAAGGTGGGTCAATATATTTATACAGTTAGTAAAGCCCCCTTACCTTGCTGTGATCAGGTAGTCGCCATTGGGACTCCAATCTAACCCGTGCACCGGCCCAGCGTGCCCCGTGGAGGCGGGAACCTCGAACCATGTTTCTGGTTCGCCTGCGGAACACGTCCACCTTCTCCACCCTCCATTCCAACCCCACGCTATCGCATCGTTGCCGTCCAGTACCCACATCCCCCCTACAAAGCCGCCAAGTCGCTGACCGCCGACGTCACCAAAGCGTTGCTGATTGATCCACAACGTCGTATCCTGTTCTATGCCGCCGGAATGGAAGGATTCTGGTGCCCATAAAATAACCGAAGAATCCACTGATGTGGACAATAACATTGGTGTCGAGGATGGGCTTCGGCCAGGCCTCCAAGAAAGACTAGTAACACTTGCTTCGTGACCAACCAGTAACGCGTCGAATTCTACATGGAATTGACGAAGACTACCGAAGATCTCAGCGCCTTGGTTTCCTCCGGTCTGGAACGCTAACCTTTCTCCCTCTCTGACAGCGAGAACATGCCTCTTCGTTGATATCTGGCGCCCTCCCTCTTCGTCTGCCGTATCTCCCAGGGACGCCTCAAACGCGTTCAGAAGCTCGAGGCTGAA
>Ga0307513_10002171_pt1 | contig 27453 bp, 25 predicted proteins | sample 15_EM_MG_FD_202174 | JGI IMG/M metagenome (GOLD analysis project Ga0307513, IMG submission 202174) | Populus trichocarpa ectomycorrhiza microbial communities from riparian zone in the Pacific Northwest, United States - 15_EM | ecosystem: Host-associated > Plants > Roots > Unclassified | place... | reverse complement strand
TTTTTCATGCAGTGGGTCGTCGATGGTGTCGTGGTCAGCGGCGACCGCGACCTCTTGCTGACGCTGGGCATCGGCTTCGGGCTGCTGGTGTTGGTCCAGGCGGCGACCGCGGCGGCGCGCTCGTGGGCGGTGCTGGTGCTGTCGGCGACGCTGAACCTGCAGTGGCTGGTCAATGTCTTCGCCCACCTGCTGCGGCTGCCGGTGGACTGGTTCGACAAGCGCCATGCCGGCGACATCTGGTCGCGGTTCGGTTCGGTGCAGCAGATCCAGAAGACGCTGACGACGAGTTTCATCGAGGCCGTTCTCGACGGCGCGCTGGTCGTGCTGACGCTGGCGATGATGGCCATCTACAGCCTGCCGCTGAGCGCGGTGGCGCTGGCTGCGGTGGCCGGCTACGGGCTGCTGCGCTGGGCCTTCTTCAGGCCGCTGCGCGAGGCCACCGAGGAGACGCTGGTCTTCGAGGCCAAGCAGGCCAGCCACTTTCTCGAATCGCTGCGCGGGGTGCAGGCGATCAAGCTCTTCAACGCGCAGGCCGACCGCCAGTCGCGCTTCTCCAGCCTGGTGGTCGACGCGATGAACGCCGAGATCGCAACCCGCAAGCTGGAGCTGATGTTCGCGGTGCTGCACCGGCTGCTGTTCGGGCTTGAGCGGGTGGTGGTGATCGGGGTCGGTGCCTTGCTGGTGCTCGACGGCAAACTGAGCGTCGGCATGCTGTTCGCGTTCTTCGCCTACAAGGAGCAGTTTGCGTTGCGCGTCAGCGGGCTGATCGACAAGGCGGTGGTGCTGAAGATGTTGAAGCTGCAGGGCGAGCGGCTGGCCGACATCGTGCTGACCGCGCCCGAGCCGCAGGCGCTGGACGCCGGTGCGGCGGCGCGGCAGCCGGCGCCCGGCATCGAGCTGCGCGATGTGAGCTTTCGCTACTCGGACGGCGAGCCCGAGATCTTGCGCGGGGTCAGCCTGCGCGTCGAGCCGGGCGAGTCGGTGGCGATCGTCGGACCGTCGGGTTGCGGCAAGACGACGCTGCTGAAGCTCGTGCTGGGCATCCACGCGCCGACCGCGGGCGAAGTGCTGATCGGCGGCGTGCCGCTGGCGCGGCTGGGGTTGCGCGCGTGGCGCGACATGGTCGGCGTCGTGATGCAGGACGAGCCGCTGTTCTCGGGCTCCATCGCCGACAACATCAGCTTCTTCGACCCGAACCCCGACCGCGAATGGGTCGCGCAGTGCGCGCGCGTGGCATCGGTGCACGACGAGATCGAAGCGATGCCGATGGGCTACCACACGCTGATCGGCGACATGGGCGCCGCGCTGTCGGGCGGGCAGAAGCAGCGCATCCTGCTGGCTCGCGCGTTGTACAAGCGGCCGAAGATCCTGCTGCTCGACGAGGCGACCAGCTCGCTCGATGTCGATCGCGAGCGGACCGTCAATCAGGCGATTCGGCAGTTAGCGCTTACTCGCATCATTGTTGCGCACCGACCGGAAACCATTGCTTCGGCGGCACGGGTGATTGCGCTGCAGGAAGGGCGGGTGGCGCAGGATCTGCGCAGCGTGCAGTCGTCGGCGCCGATGCATTGAGAGGCGGCGAAGGGAATCGCGCCAGCGGGCCAGCGTTTCGCGGGCCGGGCTCTTAAAATTGCGGCCTCCATGCTGCACTCTCGAACATTCGACGTCATCGTGATTGGCGGCGGCCATGCCGGTACCGAAGCTGCGCTCGCCGCCGCGCGAATGGGCTGCGCGACCTTGCTGCTCACGCACAACATCGAGACGCTCGGCCAGATGAGCTGCAACCCGTCGATCGGCGGCATCGGCAAGGGCCACCTCGTGAAGGAGATCGACGCCCTCGGCGGCGCGATGGCTGAGGCGACCGACGAAGCCGGCATCCAGTTCCGCATCCTCAACGGCAGCAAGGGCCCTGCGGTTCGGGCGACGCGAGCCCAGGCCGACCGGGTGCTCTACAAGGCGGCGATCCGGCGGCGGCTGGAGGACCAGCCGAACCTGTGGCTGTTCCAGCAGGCCGTCGACGACCTGCTGCTCGAAGGTGGGCGGGTCGTCGGCGCCGTCACCCAGCTCGGCTTGCAGTTTCGGGCGCGCGCGGTGGTGCTGACGGCGGGTACCTTCCTCGACGGCCGCATCCACGTCGGCCTGCAGAACCACAGCGCCGGGCGCGCCGGCGATCCGCCGGCGCTGACACTGTCGGCGCGGCTGAAGGAACTGAAGCTGCCGCAGGGCCGCCTGAAGACCGGCACGCCGCCGCGCCTGGACGGTCGCTCGATCGACTTCTCCAGGCTGCAAGAGCAGCCGGGCGATCTCGACCCGCTGCCGGTGTTCGGTTTCCTCGGCTCGCCCGAGCTGCACCCGAAGCAGGTGTCGTGCTGGATCACGCACACCAACGAGCGCACGCACGAGATCATCAAGGGCGGCTTCGACCGCAGCCCGATGTTCACCGGTGTCATCGAAGGCGTCGGTCCGCGCTATTGCCCGAGCATCGAAGACAAGGTCAACCGGTTCGCCGACAAGAACGCGCACCAGATCTTTCTCGAACCCGAAGGCTTGACGACCAACGAGTTCTATCCGAACGGGATCTCGACATCGCTGCCGTTCGACATCCAGCTGGCCGCGGTGCACTCGATGGCGGGGCTGGAGAACGCCCACATCCTGCGGCCCGGCTACGCGATCGAGTACGACTACTTCGACCCGCGCGAGTTGACGACCAGCTTCGAGACGCGGGCGGTGCAGGGGCTGTTCTTCGCCGGGCAGATCAACGGCACGACCGGCTACGAAGAAGCGGCGGCGCAGGGCCTGTTCGCCGGTGTCAACGCGGCGCTGCAGGCCCAAGGCCGCGAAGCCTGGCTGCCGCGGCGCGACCAGGCCTATCTCGGCGTGCTGGTCGATGATCTGGTGAGCAAGGGCGTCACCGAGCCGTACCGGATGTTCACCAGCCGCGCCGAGTTTCGCCTTCAGCTGCGCGAGGACAACGCCGATTTGCGGCTGACGGAGGCCGGGCGGCAGCTCGGGCTGGTCGACGATCGCCGCTGGTCGGCTTTCTCGCTGAAGCGTGAGCGGCTGGCGCGCGAACAGCAGCGGCTGCGGTCGGCCTGGGTTCGGCCGGCCGTGGTCGCGTCGGCAGACGCAGAGCGGATACTCGGCAAAGCGCTGGAGCACGAGTACAGCCTGGCCGATCTGCTGCGCCGGCCGGGAGTCGGGTTCGACCAGGTTTGGGATCTCGCTAGAGCCGCCGGGATCGATGGCACTGTTTCACGTGAAACACTGCGCGCCGAATACGGCCAGCGCGAGGCTGATACGCTGATCGAACAGATCGAGATCACGACGAAGTACGCCGGCTACATCGACAAGCAGGTCGATGAAGTTGAGCGGGCATCGCACTTCGAGCAGCTTCGTTTGCCCGAAGACCTGGACTACTCAAAAGTCACCGCACTGTCGTTCGAGGTCCGGCAAAAGCTCGCCCGGCACCGCCCGGCGACGCTGGGCCTGGCTTCGCGCATTTCCGGTGTCACACCCGCCGCGGTCTCGCTGTTGCTGGTGCACCTGAAGAAGGGTCGGTTCATCGGGTTCGCGCGCGACGAGGCCGCTTGAGGGCTGCGATCGAGACGATCTGTCGAGTGCTGGACCTGGCGCCGGCAGAGTCGCAGATTTCGGCGCTGGTGGGCTACCTCGAATTGCTGCAACGCTGGAACGCCACCTACAACCTGACGGCGGTTCGCGACCCGGCCGAGATGCTGGTCCAGCATCTGGCCGATTGCCTGGCGGTTGTCGCGCCGCTGCGCCGTGTCCTCGCGCAAGGGCGGTTGCTCGATGTCGGCAGCGGCGGTGGTCTGCCAGGCGTCGTCATGGCGGTGACGCTGCCGGAAGTCGATGTCACCTGCGTCGACTCGGTCGGCAAGAAGGCGGCGTTCATCCGCCAAGTGGCTGGAGCGCTGAAGCTGTCGAATCTGCATGCCGTCCACAGCCGCATCGAGGGCTTGCGCGAGCTGGGATTCGATGTCGTCACGTCGCGCGCCTTTGCGTCGCTTGCGGATTTCACCGCGCTGACGCGGGGCTCTTTGGCTGCCGGTGGTGTGTGGCTGGCGATGAAGGGCCGGGTGCCCGACGACGAGATCGCCGCGTTGGCGCCCGACATCGACGTGTTTCACGTGGAACCGCTGTCGGTGCCCGGCCTCGACGCCCAGCGCTGCCTCGTCTGGATGCGGCTGCGGCCCTGAAGCCCGTGAAGCGTCGACAAACTGCGCTACGCTCGGCGCCCATCAAGGAGGAGAAACCATGCTCGTCGGTGTCGTCGGTATTGCCGACTACGGCGCTTTCTGCGCTGCGATCCTGTTGTTCCTGGCCTTGCCCGGCCCCGGAACCTTTACCCTGCTGACGTCGACCGCGAAGGGCGGCCTGCGCGCCGGCGCCGCCGCGACGGCAGGCCTGATCGTCGGCGACCAGGTGCTGTTGTGGCTGGCGGTCGCCGGCGTCGCTGCACTGCTGGCGGCTCATCCGTTGCTCTTCAAGGGCGTGCAATACCTCGGCGCGGCCTACCTGGCATGGATCGGCCTCAAGCTCGTTTTCGCCAGGGTGGGGGCGCGATCGCCAGTCCATATCGAGCCGCGGCACTACGCCCGGCAAGCCTTCCTGATCACGCTGCTGAACCCGAAGGCGATCGTCTTCTACATGGCCTTCTTTCCGCTCTTCATCGACCCCGCCAGCCACCGCGGGGCCGTCACCTTCGCGGTAATGGCGGCGACGATTGCCGTCATCACGGCCGTCTACTGTCTGAGCCTGTGCGCCTTCGCCCGAGCCGTCGGCGCCCAGGTCCGCGCTCACCAGCGGCTGGCGCGCGCGCTCGAGCGGCTTGCCGGCGTCTTTCTGATCGCTTTCGGCATCCGGCTCGGCAGCCAGTGACGATGCGCATCTTTTGCGTCGCGAACCAGAAGGGCGGCGTCGGCAAAACCACGACCACGGTCAACCTGGCTGCCGGGCTGGCGCAGCTTGGCAAGCGCGTGCTGGTCGTCGACCTCGACCCGCAAGGCAACGCGACGATGGGCTCGGGCGTCGACAAGCGCTCGCTGCCGCTCAGCATCTACGACGTGCTGCTCGAGTCCGCCGCCGTCGCCGAAGCCCGCCAGACCAGCCCGAAGGGTGGCTACGACGTGCTCGGCGCGAATCGAGAACTCGCCGGCGCCGAAGTCGAGCTGGTCGTGCTCGAACGCCGCGAAAAACGCCTGAAGCTGGCTTTGGAGCCGGTTCAGGCCGACTACGACTTCGTGCTGATCGACTGCCCGCCGTCGCTGAGCCTGCTGACGCTGAACGGCCTGTGCTGCGCGCACGGCGTCATCGTGCCGATGCAGTGCGAATACTTCGCCCTCGAAGGCCTGTCGGACCTGGTCAACACGATCAAGCAGGTCCACGCGAACCTGAACCCGGATCTGCAGATCATCGGCCTGTTGCGGGTGATGTTCGATTCGCGGATCACGCTGCAGCAGCAGGTCAGCGAGCAACTCAAGGCGCACTTCGGCGAGAAGGTGTTCAACACCGTCATCCCGCGCAACGTTCGCCTGGCCGAAGCGCCCAGCTACGGCCAGCCGGGTGTGACCTTCGACCCGGCGTCGAAAGGTGCGCTGGCCTTCATCGAGTTTTCACGTGAAATGGTCGAACGCCTTGGATGAAACTTTGCTGTCACGCGTCGAGGACGCCGGCCTCAACGCCAGCGCGCCACCACAGCAGCGCTGGCTGGACGGCTGGCTTGTGCGCTTCTCGCCCGGCAAGGCGCGGCGTGCGCGCTGCGTCAATGCGGTCGCTGCCGGCCGGCTTCCGCTGGCCGACAAGCTGCGCCTGTGCGAGGCGGTGTACCGCGAAGCGGGCTTGCCGATGGTCGTTCGCATCACCCGCTTCACCGAGCCGGCGGGGCTCGACGAGCAGCTCGATGCGCTCGGAATGGGCGTCGTCGACGACACCCGCGTGATGGTCTGCCTGGCGCTGCCGGCGCTCGCCCCGCCCGCGCTGCCGGCCGGCACGCATTGGGCGGCGCTCGACGCGGCCGCATTCGCCGAAGCGGTCGGCGGGCTGCGCGGCTCTCCGCCGGCACAGCGGGAAGCCCATGCGCAGCGGCTGGCCTTGTCGCCGGTGCCGTACCGTGGTTTCGCGATCCGGCGCGACGACGACGGCACGGTGCTCGCCTGCGGGCAGTACGCGATCGAAGCCGAGCTGGTCGGCATCTACGACGTTTTTACGCTCGAAAGCCAGCGCGGCAGCGGCCTGGCGACTCAGCTATGTCAGCGCTTGCTTTCGCTGGCAGCGTTGAATGGCGCGGGCATTGGCTACTTGCAAGTCGAAGGCGACAACCACTCGGCGCAGCGCATCTACCGGCGCTTGGGCTTTGCCGACGGCTACGGCTACCACTACCGGCAGCCGCCGACAGTCTGAGTCCGATCAAACCAGGCCGAGGCTTTCGTCCAGGCCCAGATGCACGTTCATCGCCTGCACCGCGGCGCCGCTGGCGCCCTTGCCGAGATTGTCCAGGCGCGCCATCAGCAGCGCCTGCGTCTCGTTGGCGAAGACGAAGATGTCGACGCGGTTCGTCTCGTTGGCGCCCTGGACGTCGAAGTAGCCGGCCTCCAGGGTCGACTCCTCGCGCAGCGGCATCACGCGCACAAAACGTTCGCCCGCATAACGCTGCTCGAAGCAGCGCTGGATCGTCGCCGGCGTCGTCCCGGCCGACAACTGCGACAGATGCAGCGGCACACTGACTGACAGACCATTGTAGAAATTGCCGACTATCGGCATGAAGATCGGTCGGGTTGTCAGCCCCGTGTGCGCCATCATCTCCGGCACATGCTTGTGCGCCAGTGACAGTGCATAGGGCCGCGGCGAACCCAGGCGCGGGTCGGCAGCGGCCTGGTATTGCTCGATCATCCTCTTGCCGCCGCCCGAGTAGCCGGTGATCGACGTGGCGTTCAGCGGCAACCCGGCCGGTACCAGACCGGCGTCGACCAGCGGCCGCAGCAGCAGGATGAAGGCACTGGCGTGGCAGCCCGGGTTGGCGATGCGCTTGCTGGCGCGCAAGCGCTCGCGCTGCTCGGGCGCCAGCTCGGGCAGGCCGAAGGCCCAGTCGGCGAGCGTGCGGTGCGCCGTGCTCGCGTCGATGACGCAGGTGTTGGGGTTGTTGACCATCGCCACCGCCTCGCGCGCAGCCGAGTCCGGCAGGCACAGGAAAGCCACATCCGCGGCGTTCAGCAGGCGGGCGCGCTCGGCCGGGTCCTTGCGGCGCTCGGGCGCGGCGCGCAGCACTTCGATGTCGCTGCGCTGCGCCAGGTATTCGTGGATGCGAAGGCCGGTCGTGCCTTCCTGGCCGTCGACGAAAGCGGTGTGTTTCATGGCCGGCGTCTCCTGCGTCAGTCCGTGCAAACCCGAAGGATAAGGCAAGCCGTCCGCCAACGGCTCGGCGGCAGGCCGGGTCGGTGACAATCGCCGCCATGGTCACCAAGAAACCGAAGGGCCTCGGCCTCGGCCTCGAAGCGCTGCTTGGCCCCAAGGTCAGCGAGGCGCCGGCGGCCGTCGGCCCGCCGACCACGCTGAAGCTCGACCAGCTTCAGGCCGGCCGCTACCAGCCGCGCACGCGAATGGACGAAGGCTCGCTGTACGAGCTGGCCGAAAGCATCAAGAGCCAGGGCATCATGCAGCCGATCCTGGTCCGGCCCGTCGATGGCGGCGGCTACGAGATCATCGCCGGTGAACGCCGCGTGCGTGCCGCGCGGCTGGCCGGCCTGGACAGCGTGCCGGTGCTCGTCAAGGTGGTCGCCGACGAGGCCGCGGCGGTGATGGCGCTGATCGAAAACATCCAGCGCGAAGACCTCAACCCGCTCGAAGAAGCGCAGGGCCTGCAGCGCCTGGTCAGCGAGTTCAAGCTGACCCACGAACAGGCGGCGCAGGCGGTCGGCCGTTCGCGCAGCGCCGCAAGCAACCTGCTGCGCCTGCTGAACCTTGCTGAGCCGGTACAGCAGATGCTGCTCGCCGGCGACCTCGACATGGGCCACGCGCGCGCGCTGCTGGCGCTGGAAGCCGCGCAGCAGGTGATGGCGGCGCACGAGATCGCGGCCCGCAAGCTGAGCGTGCGCGAGGCCGAGAAACTCGTCGGGCGCTCGATCGGCGGCCGCGGCGATGCGCCGGCCAGGGCCGCTGCGCCGGCCAAGTCACGCGATGTTCTGCGCCTCGAAGAGCGCCTGTCCGACGCGCTCGGCGCGGCGGTCGAGATCCGGATTCGCGCGGGTGGCAAGGGCGGCGGCAAGGGCGGCGAACAGGGCGAGGTTGCGATCGCCTTCGCTTCGCTGGACGAGCTGAACGGCCTGCTCGAACGGTTCGGCGTCACCGAAAGCTGAAGCGTCTGAAGCCCGGGCACGTGCGCCGCGCTCCATGGCGGTGCGGGCGCCCGGTCAGCCGAATCGCCGCGCCGCACGTTGAAGAAGGCGGCATTGCCCTCTCGCAAAGTGCACAAGGCACAGCTCTTGCGAGCAGAGGAACGGCGATGACTGTGGTGAAGGTCGCGAATTGACGGCCAAAGGCGGTTCTCATTCAGGGGCGCATAGGAGCAGAATGATTCATGCTGACTCCATGACGCCGAACCCCATGCGCCACTGGTAAGACGGAAAGCTCTGATGGAGCCTGGGCCCGTACAGCCGGGACTCCATCAGAACTTCCCAGGCGTGGATCGGGGGCTTCCAAGCCCCCATCGGCGCCTTCCTCGACCCAGGAGGTCCGCATGGACTTGATCAGCAATCTCAAGGCGCGCTACGAGCGCCTGAGCGCGGAAGAGATATCCCTCGAGGACTATCTCGCCGAATGCAAGCGCAACCCGCTTGCTTATGCCACCGCCGCCGAGCGCATGCTCAAGGCGATTGGCGATCCGAAGAGCATCGACACCCGCAACGAGCCTCGGATGTCGCGCATCTTTGCCAACAAGGTGATCAAGGTCTATCCGGCCTTCGCCGAGTTCTACGGCATGGAAGACGCGATCGAACAGGTCGTGTCCTATTTCCGCCATGCCGCGCAAGGGCTGGAAGAAAAGAAGCAGATCCTGTATCTGCTGGGCCCGGTGGGCGGCGGCAAAAGCTCGATCGCCGAGCGGCTGAAGCAGCTGATGCAGGAAGTGCCGTTCTACGCGATCAAGGGTTCGCCGGTGAACGAGTCGCCGCTGGGGCTGTTCGACTCGGTCGAAGACGGGCCGATCCTGGAGAGCGAATACGGCATCCCGCGCCGCTACCTCAACCGCGTGCTGTCGCCGTGGGCGGTCAAGCGGCTCGACGAATTCGGCGGCGACATCCGCCAGTTCAAGGTCGTCAAGCGCTTCCCGTCGATCCTGAAGCAGATCGGCATCAGCAAGACCGAGCCAGGCGACGAGAACAACCAGGACATCAGCTCGCTGGTCGGCAAGGTCGACATCCGCAAGCTCGAGACCTATGCCCAGGACGACCCCGACGCCTACAGCTACAGCGGCGGCCTGTGCCTGGCCAACCAGGGGCTGCTCGAGTTCGTCGAGATGTTCAAGGCGCCGATCAAGGTGCTGCACCCGCTGCTGACGGCCACCCAGGAAGGCAACTTCAAGGGCACCGAAGGTTTCGGCGCGATCCCGTTCGACGGCGTCGTGCTGGCGCACAGCAACGAAAGCGAGTGGAAGGCCTTCCGCAACAACAAGAACAACGAGGCCTTCCTAGACCGCATCTACATCGTCAAGGTGCCGTACTGCCTGCGCGTTTCGGAAGAGATCCGCATCTACGAGAAGCTGCTGCGCAATTCGTCGCTGGCAGCCGCCACCTGCGCGCCGGGCACGCTGAAGATGATGAGCCAGTTCGGCATCCTGACGCGGCTGAAGGAGCCCGAGAACAGCTCGCTGTACTCGAAGATGCTGGTCTACGACGGCGAGAACCTGAAGGACACCGACCCGCGCGCGAAGAGCTACCAGGAATACCGCGACTACGCCGGGGTCGATGAAGGCATGAGCGGCATCAGCACGCGCTTTGCGTACAAGATCATCAGCCGGGTCTTCAACTTCGACAGCACCGAGGTCGCCGCCAACCCGGTGCACCTGATGTACGTGCTGGAGCAGCAGATCGAACGCGAGCAGTTTCCGCCGGAACTGGAAACGAAGTACGTCGGCTTCATCAAGGAGCTGCTGGCACCGCGTTATGCCGAGTTCATCGGCAAGGAGATCCAGACCGCCTACCTCGAAAGCTATTCCGAGTACGGCCAGAACATCTTCGATCGTTACGTCACCTACGCCGACTACTGGATCCAGGACCACGAGTACCGCGACACCGACACCGGCGAAGTCTTCGACCGCGTGTCGCTGAACGGTGAACTGGAGAAGATCGAGAAGCCGGCCGGGATCGCGAACCCGAAGGACTTCCGCAACGAGATCGTCAACTTCGTGCTGCGCGCGCGCGCCAACAACGCCGGCAACAACCCGGTCTGGAGCAGCTACGAGAAGCTGCGCACGGTGATCGAGAAGAAGATGTTCTCGAACACCGAGGAGTTGCTGCCGGTGATCAGCTTCAACGCCAAGGCCAGCGCCGACGAGGCGAAGAAGCACGAAGACTTCGTGACCCGCATGGTCGCCAAGGGCTACACCTCCAAGCAAGTTCGCTTGCTCTGCGAGTGGTACTTGCGCGTGAGAAAGAGTAGCTGATGTTGCAGTCCATCATCGATCGCCGGCTGGCGGGCAAGAACAAGTCCATCGGCAACCGCGAGCGGTTTCTGCGCCGGCACAAGGAGCAGATCCGCGAAGCGGTCAAGCGCGCGATCGATGGCCGCGGCATCCGCGACATCGAGCGCGGCGAAGACATCCACATCCCCAAGCGCGACCTCACCGAACCCGTCTTCGGCCACGGCCAGGGCGGCGTTCGCGAGATCGTCCACCCGGGCAACCAGGATTACGTTCGCGGCGACCGCATCGAGCGGCCGAAGGGCGGCGGGGGCGGCGGCAGCGGTAGCGGCCAGGCCAGCGACACCGGCGAGGGCGAAGACGACTTCGTCTTCTCGCTGTCCAAGGAAGAGTTCATGCAGGTCTTCTTCGAAGACCTCGCGTTGCCGCACCTGATTCGCACCCAGCTCGCCGAAACGCCCGAGTGGAAGAGCCAGCGCGCCGGCTTCAGCAGCGACGGCACGCCGAACAACCTGCACGTCGTTCGCTCGATGCGCGGTGCGATTGGCCGCCGCATCGCGATCGGCGCCAGCAGCCGGCGCGACCTGCGCGAGTTGGAAGCGGAACTCTCGCTGCTGCAGACGGCATTGCAACCCGGCGACGAAGTCGGCCAGCGCAAGATCGAAGTCCTCGAACTCGAGATCGCGCGCTTGCGTGGGCGCGTCGAGCGCATCCCGTACCTCGACCCGATCGACCTGCGCTACCGCAGCCGCATCCGCGTGCCGGTGCCGACCAGCAAGGCGGTGATGTTCTGCCTGATGGACGTCTCGGGTTCGATGGACGAAGGCCGCAAGGAGCTGTCCAAGCGCTTCTTCATCCTGCTGTACCTGTTCCTGACGCGGCACTACGAGAAGATCGACCTGGTCTTCATCCGCCACCACACGCAGGCGCAGGAAGTCGACGAGCAGAACTTCTTCCACGCCCGCGAAACCGGCGGCACGGTGGTCAGCAGTGCGCTGGTGCTGATGGAAGAGATCATCCGCGCCCGCTACAACCCGAGCGAGTGGAACATCTACGGCGCTCAGGCCAGCGACGGCGACAACTGGCACCACGACAGCGGCCGCTGCCGCGAACTGCTCGGCGAGAAGCTGCTGCCGCTGTGCCGCTACTACGCCTACGTGCAGGTCGCCGAGGAAGAGCAGAACCTGTGGGAGGAATACACCCACCTGCTCGAAGGCCAGCGCCACTTCGCGATGCGCAAGGCCACCAGCGCCGACCAGATCTATCCGGTGTTCCGTGACCTGTTCAAGAAAGAAGGGAAGCAGGCCGCATGAAGAACCGCCCGACGATCACGGCGTTGACCGAACCGCTGCCGCTCATCGAGCGGCCCGGCGAACACCTGCCCGGCCCGAGCGACTGGTCGTTCGAGCTGGTCGAGACCTACCACCGCGTGATCCGCGCCACCGCCGAACGCTTCGGCCTGGACACCTACCCGAACCAGCTCGAGGTCATCACCGCCGAGCAGATGATGGATGCCTACGCCAGCGTCGGCATGCCGGTCAATTACCGCCACTGGAGCTACGGCAAGGAGTTCATCTCGACCGAGAAGAACTACAAGCGCGGCCACATGGGGCTGGCCTACGAGATCGTCATCAATTCCAACCCCTGCATCAGCTACCTGATGGAGGAGAACACGATGGCGATGCAGGCGCTCGTCATCGCGCACGCCGCCTACGGCCACAACAGCTTCTTCAAGGGCAACTACCTGTTCCGCATGTGGACCGATGCGGCGTCGATCATCGACTACCTGGTCTACGCGAAGAACTACGTCGCCGAATGCGAAGAGCGCCACGGCCTCGACGCGGTGGAGTCGTTCATCGATTCGTGCCACGCGCTGGCCAACCATGGCGTCGACCGCTACCGGCGGCCGAGCCGCAAGACGCTGGCGCAGGAACTGGCCGAACGCAAGGACCGCGAAGCCTACGCGCAGCGCCAGGTCAACGACATCTGGCGCACGCTGCCCAGGCGCGCCGACAAGGATGCAGGCACGCCCGAAAGCAAGCGCTTCCCGGAAGAGCCGCAGGAGAACCTGCTCTACTTCATCGAGAAGAACGCACCGCTGCTCGAGCCCTGGCAGCGCGAGGTCGTGCGCATCGTCCGCAAGGTGGCGCAGTACTTCTACCCGCAGCGGCAGACGCAGGTCATGAACGAGGGCTGGGCGACCTTCTGGCACTACAAGCTGCTGAACCAGATGTACGACGACGGCTTCCTGACCGACGGCGTGATGATCGAGTGGCTGAAGTCGCACACCAACGTGATCTACCAGCCGCCGGTGGGGCACCGCGCCTACAGCGGCATCAACCCGTATGCGCTGGGCTTCGCGATGTACACCGACATCAAGCGGATCTGCGAAGCGCCGACCGACGAAGACCGTTCCTGGTTCCCCGACATCGCCGGCACGCCGTGGCTGCCGGTGCTTGACCAGGCGATGCGCAACTTCAAGGACGAGAGCTTCATCGGCCAGTATCTGAGCCCGAAGCTGATGCGCGACCTGCGCTTGTTCTCGATCACCGACGACGAGAAGCAGAGCGAGCTCGAAGTCAGCGCCATTCATGACGACGCCGGCTACCGGCGCGTTCGCGAAGCGCTGTCGCGCCAATACGATCTCGGCTCGCGCGAGCCGAACATCCAGGTCTGGAACGTCAACCTGCGCGGCGACCGTTCATTGACCCTGCGCCACTTCCAGCACAACGACCGCCCGCTGCACGAATCGGCCACCGAGGTGCTGAAGCACGTCGCCCGCCTGTGGGGCTTCGGCGTGCACCTGGAAAGCGTCAACGCCAAGGGCGATGTCAGCAAGCGCTGGACGATGCCGGGGCCGGCGCCGCAGTAGTCCTTTGGCTTCAGCCGCCGAAGGCTGACCACAGCAGCCCGGGCAGCGACAGCAGCGGCGTCAGCGCGCCGAACGGGAAGAAGTCGAGGTCGAGCAGACTGCTGCTGCGCGCCGTCAGGCGCAGCGAGTCGCCGGCCGCGTCGACCAGCCGCAGCGAGCCGGCGTGCGGCGGGTTGGCGCCGATGAACACGAAGGCATTGCTGCCGATGATCGAAATGGTCTGGCCGCCGATGGCGATGCCGCCGTTGATGTCGAAGCTGCCGCCGTTGTCGTCGCCGACGCCGTAGACATCGAAGTTGTAGTAGACCAGCAGCGGGCCTTGCTGCACCGCCGTGCTGCGGTAGCTGATGCGAAAGCGCTCGCCGCTGCCTTCGGGCCTGCTCCAGAGCTGGAAGCTGCCGCTGAAGGTGCCCAGGCCATCGATCGCAAAGCTGTTGAAGCTCGCCGTCACGTCGATCGCGACCGGATCTTCGGCGCTGTTCAGCTCGACGATGTTGATCGCCAACGTGAAGCTGCCGCTGGCTTCGGGCAGACCGCTATCGAGCACGCAGTCGCGCAGGGTCAGCGTGAGCCCGTCGCCGTTGCTGAGCTTGCCGTTGTTGTCGGCGTCGACGAGGCTGATCGTGAGGCTGCCGCTCAAGCTGCCGCTCGCCGTCGGGCAGGGCAAGGTTTGGCTGCTGTTGGCTTGCGGCTGCTCGCGTGCAGCGGTCTGGGCCGCCGCGCCCTGGCGCAGCGCGGCGCGCACCAGGCGGCCGGGCAGCGTCGGCGCATCCAGCGCGGTGCTGACGGCGACCACGCCCTGCGGGCTCTCGCGGCCGCTGCCGGTGACGTCGAGCAGGCCGCCGGCCGTGGCGCTGAGCACCGCGCTCGCCGCCGAGCCGCCGAGCGAGGCGGCATTGCTGCTCGACACGTCGGCACCGGCCGATGCGGCCACGCTGCGCGTGCCGCTGGGCACGCTGACCGAGGGCGGCGCGCTGTCGTTGCCGCCGCCGCAGGCGGCCAGCAACGCAGCGGTCCATGCGACCGTCAACGCGACCTTCGACGCAAGAGCGAGCCGCTCAAAGCGCAAAGATCTTCCCCGGGTTCATGATGTTCTTCGGGTCGAGCGCGCGCTTGATCTGGCGCATCATTTCCACCGCGCCGGCGCCGGCTTCGTCGAGCAGGAAGCCCATCTTGTGCAGGCCGATGCCGTGCTCGCCGGTGCAGGTGCCTTCCAGCGCAATGGCGTGCGTGACGAGCTGCAGGTTGAGCCGTTCGGCCGTCTCGCGCTGGCCTTCTTTCGCCGGGTCGACCATGTAGGCGAGGTGGAAGTTGCCGTCGCCGACGTGGCCGACGATGTAGTACGGCAGCCCGGCTTCGTCGGCCTGCCGCACCGCCAGGCCGATGCATTCGGCCAGCCGCGAGATCGGCACGCAGGTGTCGGTGGTGACGGTGCGGCAGCCGGGATTGGACGTCATGCCGGCGAAGTAGGCGCGGTGGCGCGCGGTCCACAGCTTCGTGCGCTCTTCGGGTGTCGTCGCCCATTGAAAACCTTCGCCGCCGTGCTCGCTGGCCAGCGCCTGCACGACCTCGGCCTGCTCCTTGACGCCCGACTCGCTGCCGTGGAATTCCATCAGCAGCATCGGCGTTTCGCGCAGCGCCAGCCGGTCATGGCGGTTGACGTAGCGCACGGCGTTGGTGTCGAGCAGCTCGCAGCGGGCGATCGGCACGCCCATCTGGATGATCTGGATCGTCGTCTTCACCGCCGCGTCGACGCTGGCGAAATGGCAGATCGCCGCGCTCACCGCTTCCGGCAACGGGTACAGCTTCAGCGTCACCTCGGTCATCACGCCGAGCGTGCCTTCGCTGCCGACGAAGAGCCGCGTCAGGTCGTAGCCGGCGCTCGATTTCTTCGCCCGCGTGCCGGTGTGGATGACTTCGCCGGTGGCGGTGACGACGGTCAGCCCGAGCACGTTTTCGCGCATCGTTCCGTAGCGCACGGCGTTCGTTCCGCTGGCGCGCGTCGCGGCCATGCCGCCGAGCGAGGCGTTCGCGCCGGGGTCGATCGGGAAGAACAGGCCCAGGTCGCGCAGTTCGCGGTTGAGCTGCTCGCGGGTGACGCCGGCCTGCACCGTGACCGTCAGGTCCTCGGGGTTCAGGCGCACGACCTGCGTCATTCGCGACACGTCGACGCTGACACCGCCCTGCACCGCGAGCAGATGGCCTTCGAGCGACGAGCCGATGCCGAAGGCGATGACCGGCACCGCGTGTTCATGGGCCAGGGCGACGACCGCGACCACGTCGTCGGTGCTCTCGCAGAACACGACGACCTCGGGCGGCGTCACCGGAAACGGCGACTCGTCGCGGCCGTGCTGGTCGCGCACCGACTGGGCGGTGGAGCAGCGCTCGCCGAAACGTTCGCGCAGGGCCGCCAGCATCACCGCCGGCAGCGGGCGCAGCTCGATGTGGGGCAGCAGGTGGTCGGGCAGCGGTGCGTTCATGGCGGGCCTCGCGCAAACTGGCAGTGCAACAGGGAGCGGACATGCTAGCAGCGCGCTGCTAGCATGGGCGATGGCCAATCGACTGACGCAGATCGCCACCCGCACCGGCGACGATGGCACCACCGGCCTCGGCGACGGCAAGCGGGTGCCGAAAGACCACTTGCGGATCGCCGCGATGGGCGATGTCGACGAGCTGAATTCGGGCCTCGGCGTGCTGCTCGCCGAAACCCTGCCCGACGACGTTCGCGAACTGCTGGTGACGATCCAGCACGAGCTGTTCAACCTCGGCGGCGAGTTGTCGATTCCGGGCTACGAGTTGCTGAAAGCCGAGGCGGTCGAGCGGCTCGACCAGGCGCTCGCGCACTACAACGCGCAGCTTCCGCGGCTGAAGGAATTCATCCTCCCGGCCGGCACCCGCGCTGCCGCGCTGGCGCACGTCAGCCGCACGGTGGCGCGCCGCGCCGAGCGCGCGCTGGTCGCGTTGGCGGCGACCGCGAAGGTCAACGAGGCGCCGCGCCAGTACCTGAACCGGCTGTCGGACCTGATGTTCGTGCTGGCCCGCGTGCTGAACCGGGCCAATCGGGACGGGTTGGGCGGCGACGATGTCTACTGGCGCAGCGAAAAGCTGGCGCGGGGAGAATCCTGACCCGCAACCGGTGGCCCCACGCCACCGGCGGCGGCGACTGCTGCACGCGCCGCCGCGATCGATCGACTACTTCGGCCCGATGACTGCCGCGCTGAATTCTTCGGCGCTCAGAAAGCCGTCCTTGTCCTTGTCGATCTGGTCGAACTTCTCGGCCAGCACCGGCATGCGCATCGCTTCTTCCTTGCTCAGCTTGCCGTCCTGGTTGGCGTCGGCGCGCTTGAATGCCCCTTCGATCTGTTCCGTGGTCGGCGTGGTGGCCGTGGCGGGCGCCTGGCTGGTCGTTTGCGCCTGCGCGCCGAAAGCGGCTCCGGCCAGCGCCAGAACGAGACCCGCGTGCAGCAGCGACGAGCGATCTTTCAATGTCATGGAGGTTGCTCCTGGTTGAGTGACGGCGCATTGCAACCGCTAAGCCCCGGCCTTGCCAGTGGTCTTGCGTCCCGTTTCCCTGCTTACCCCGCGCCGTGCCGGCTTACGCACCAAAGCGATTGCTCACAAACCCGGGCTTGCGCGGCGTCGCGCCTTGACTGCGCCGCTCAAGCCGTCGAGCAGCGCCACCGAGTCCTCCCAGCCGAGGCAGGCGTCGGTGATGCTCTTGCCGTATTCGAGCTGCCCGGCGTCGTCCTTGCCCGGCGTGAACTTCTGCGCTCCGGCCAGCAGATGGCTTTCGACCATCACGCCGAAGATGCAGCGGCTGCCGGCGGCGAGCTGCGCACCGACGTCCTTCATCACGTCGATCTGCCGCTCGTGCTGCTTGGCGGCGTTGGCGTGGCTGGCGTCGATCATCAGCCGGCACGGCAGCTTCGCGGCTTCGATCTCGGCGCATGCCGCGGCGACGCTGGCGGCGTCGTAGTTCGGCGCCTTGCCGCCGCGCAGGATCACGTGGCAGTCGCGGTTGCCGCGGGTCTCGACGATGGCCACCTGGCCGTTCTTGTGCACCGACAGGAAGTGGTGCGCGCGGGCCGCGGCCTGGATCGCATCGATTGCGATCTTGATGTTGCCGTCGGTGCCGTTCTTGAAGCCGACCGGCGCGCTCAGGCCCGACGCCAGCTCGCGGTGGACCTGGCTCTCGGTCGTGCGCGCCCCGATCGCGCCCCAGGCGATCAGGTCGCCGATGTACTGCGGCGAGATCACATCGAGGAACTCGCTGCCCGCCGGTACGCCGAGCCGGTTGATGTCGAGCAGCAACTGGCGCGCGATGCGCAGCCCTTCATGGATACGGAAGCTCTCGTCGAGGTAGGGGTCGTTGATCAACCCTTTCCAGCCGACGGTGGTGCGCGGCTTCTCGAAGTACACGCGCATCACGATCTCCAGCTCGCCGGCATGTTTCGTTCGTTCGGCCTTCAGCCGGCGCGCGTACTCCAGCGCCGCCGCCGGGTCGTGGATCGAACACGGGCCGATGACGACCAGCAAACGGTCGTCTTCGCCGCCGATGATCCGGCGCACCGTGTTGCGCGTGCCGGCCACCAGCGTCTCGACCGGCGTACCGGCGATCGGGAAAAAGCGGATCAGATGCTCGGGCGGCGGCAGTGGCGTGACGTCGCGGATGCGCTGGTCGTCGGTCTCGCTGGTCTTCTCGCTCAGCGCCAGGCGGCCATCGGTGGTGGTCGTGGACTTCGGGCTCATGACGGGCTTCCTTGGGGTCGGGATCGATGCGGGCATAAAAAAACCGCCGGGGCTGCCGGCGGTTTTCTGGGTGTGCTTCGCGGTCTAGAACGCGCTTGCCTCTCCAGCCGCCGTGCGGTGCGAGAACCAAAAGTACGCAAAATGGACGGCGGCGAAACGCATGCGCGCGACTGTAGCACGCCCGTCCGTTCAGCCGAGCCGCACCAGCCCGCTGGCGTGGCGCTGGATGTCTTGTGCGAGCCGCTGGACCATCTGCTCGACCAAGGACTCGAGCCCGTCGCGCACCGTGGCCGATGAAGCGCGCAACGCGTCGAGGCTGGGGAAGGTCAGCTTTGCCGGGGTCGTGAACCAACGCGAGTCGGCCGGGCGGCTGCGCGCATCGGCGTAGTAGCTGAAGCTGTCCAGATCGCGTGCGCCCTTCGTCGTGGGTTGCAGCGTGGCGTCGATGTTCAGCTGCGGTGCGAACCCGCCGGCGCTGGACGATGACTCGTAGCCGGCTTCGGTGACGCGGACATCCAGCCACGCATCGACGCCCGGCGGCAGCCCGCGCATGTCGCCGCCGCGCACGGCGACTGCCGCCGCGGCGTCGATGCGGACAAGCTGCACGCCGCTGTCTTCCAGCGCCTTGCCGAGGCGGCGGTCGAGTCCTGCGGCCGGGTCGTAGCCGATCGACATCACGGCCGAAGCCAGCTCGGCCCGTTTGCGGTCGCGGTCGGCGCGCAGCGCATAGCCGATGGCCATGCCGAGCGCCGTCGGGTTGATCGGTGGCGGCGGCGCCGGCTGCGGGCTCGGCAGCGCCACGGGGCGGGTGCCGAAACCCGGTTCGCTGTCACTCAAATCCAGCAGCACCGGCAACACGCCGAGCAGCGCGATCGGCTTCGGTGGCAGGGGTGGCAGTGCCGGCGCGCGGCTTGCGCAGCCTGCTGCGGTGGTGAGCAGCGGCGCCAACGAGGCGCACAAGAGGCTGCGCCGGGCGATGCCGGTGTTCGATCTCGATCTCATGTTGTCCTCCCCAGACGCGGCCATCTTTCCACCGCCGGCGCGTGCGCGCCATCCGGAAGAATCAGTAGGCGCGAGCCTCGAACCCGGCGGCGCCGAGCTGGGCGACGACGTCCTGCACATGCGCCGTGTTGCGCGTCTGCAAGACCAGCTCGACCTCGACGTTCTGCGCCGATAGCGTGGAGAACGCGCGCTGGTGGTGGACCTCGTCGATGTTCGCGCCGGCTTGCGCCACCACCGTGGTGATGCGTGCCAGCACGCCGGGCGTGTCGCGCGCGCCGACGCGGATGCGCGCCAGGCGGCCGGCGCGCACCATGCCGCGGCCGATGATGGCCTGCAGCATCAGCGGGTCAATATTGCCGCCGCACAGCACCAGGCCGACCTGGCGCCCGGCGTAGCGCGCCGGGTCTTTGAGCAGCGCGGCCAGCCCGGCGGCGCCGGCGCCTTCGACGACGGTCTTCTCGATCTCCAGCAGCATCAGCATCGCCTGCTCGATGTCGCCTTCGTCGACCAGCACCATGTCGTCGACGAGTTCGGCGACGATGCGGCGCGTGATCTGCCCCGGCTGGCCGACGGCAATGCCTTCGGCAATGGTGCTCGTGCCCTGCGCGTGCGCCGTGCCCTTGACGAGGTTGACCATCGCCGGAAAGCGCGAGGTCTGCACGCCGACGATCTGCATCTGCGGCTTCAGCGCGCGCACCGCGGTGGCGATGCCGCTGATGAGCCCGCCGCCGCCGACCGCGATGACCAGCGTGTCGAGCTGCGGTTGCGCGCGCAGCATCTCGATGCCGATCGTGCCCTGGCCGGCGATGACGAGTTCGTCGTCGAACGGGTGGACGAAGCTCAAGCCTCGCTCGGCGGCGACCTTCAACGCGTGCTCGCGGGCTTCGTCGAAGGTCTCGCCGTGCAGCAGCACCTCGGCGCCGAAGCCGAGCGTGCGCTCGACCTTCACCGTCGGCGTGTGCAGCGGCATCACGATCACCGCGTGCAGGCCCAGGCGCTGGGCGTGGTGGGCGACGCCTTGGGCGTGGTTGCCGGCCGAGGCGGCGATCACGCCCTTGACGCCGGCAGCGGCCAGAGCGAGCAGCTTGTTCAGCGCGCCGCGTTCCTTGAACGACGCGGTGAACTGCAGGTTCTCGAACTTCAGGAAGACCTGTGCGCCGACGATCTCGCCGAGCGTCTTGCTCTCGACGCAGGGCGTGTCGAGCACCTGGCCGGCCAGCCGGCATGCGGCCGCTTCGATGTCCGCCAATCCGAAGGTCAAGCGGTTCCTCCGACCGTCAGCCGCTCGATGCGCAGCGTCGGCTGGCCGACGCCGACCGGCACGCTCTGCCCTTCCTTGCCGCAGACGCCGACGCCGGTGTCGAGCTCGAGGTCGTTGCCGATCATGCTGATCCGGGTCAGCGCGTCGGGGCCGTTGCCGATGATCGTCGCGCCCTTCACGGGGTACAGGATCTTGCCGTTCTCGACCCAGAACGCTTCGCTCGCCGAGAAGACGAACTTGCCGCTCGTGATGTCGACCTGGCCGCCGCCGAAGTTGGTGGCGTACAGGCCGCGCTTGATCGAGCCGACGATCTCGTCCTTGGTCCGTTTGCCGGCCAGCATGTAGGTGTTGGTCATGCGCGGCATCGGCAGGTGGGCGTAGCTCTCGCGGCGGCCATTGCCGGTCGGCTTCACGCCCATCAGCCGGGCGTTCAGGCTGTCCTGGATGTAGCCCTTCAGGATGCCGTCTTCGATCAGCACGTTGCGCTGGCTGGCATGGCCTTCGTCGTCGATGTTCAGCGAGCCGCGGCGGTCGGGGATCGTGCCGTCGTCGAGCACGGTCACGCCCTTGGCCGCTACCCGCTGCCCGATGCGGCCGGCGAAGGTCGACGAGCCCTTGCGGTTGAAGTCACCTTCCAGCCCGTGGCCGACCGCTTCGTGCAGCAGCACGCCGGGCCAGCCGGGGCCGAGAACCACCGTCATCTCGCCGGCCGGCAGCGGCCGGCTTTCGAGGTTCGTCAGCGCGGCATTGACGGCATGGTCGACATAACTCTCGATCATCGCGTCCTGGAAGTAGCCGAGGCCGAAGCGGCCACCGCCGCCGCCCGAGCCGACCTCGCGCCGGCCGTCCTGTTCGGCGATCACCGTCACCGACAAGCGCACCAGCGGGCGCACGTCGGCCGCCCGCGTGCCATCGGCACGTGCAACCAGCACCACGTCGTATTCGGCCGCCAGCCCGGCCATCACCTGGACGATTCGCGGGTCCTTCGCGCGGGCCAGCTTCTCGACCTTCTCCAGGAGCGCCACCTTCTGCGTGCTGTCCAGCGTGGCGATCGGGTCGGTCGGCGCATACAGCACGCGGCTGGCCGCCACCCGTGGCGGGCGGGCTATTCTGACGCGCTTGTTCTGGCCGGCGGCGGCGATCGTGCGCACCGTGCGCGCGGCTTCGAGCAAGGCGTCTTCAGACAAGTCGTCGGAATAGGCGAAGGCGGTCTTTTCACCGGCCACCGCGCGCACGCCGACGCCCTGGTCGATGCTGAAGCTGCCGCTCTTCACGATGCCTTCCTCCAAGCTCCAGCCTTCGTGGCGGGTGGTCTGGAAGTACAGGTCGGCATCATCGACGCGGTGCTCGCCGATGGTGGCCAGCGCGCGCGAGATGGCCGCTTCGCCGAGGTCGAAGGGCTCCAGCATCAGCGCGTGGGCAACGGCCAGGCGTTCGATCGTCGGTTCGCGGGTGATCATGGGACGAGCCTTCCTGCGCGTTGAATGAATTCGATTGTAGGAGTCGTCCGACCGGCGCCGCAGCACCCTTTCCATTGCAGATTCTTACGTGCCGCCCCTTCGAGGTGTTGCCCGTGACCGGGAGCGGCCCTTGCCGGCCTGGTGCAGCAGTCGATGGGCCGGCGATCCGGCCGCCCGCGCGCCAACCCCAGAGGAAACGATCATGAAATTCCGCACCATCCTGTCCGCCACCGCCCTTTCCGTCTTCGCGCTCGGCACTTTCGCGCAGACCGCCACGCCGCGGGCCGACAAGCGCGATGCCGCGCAGGAAAAACGCATCGACAGCGGGGCCGCCAGCGGCGCGTTGACGCCGGCCGAGCAGGCCCGGGTCGACGCCCAGCAGAACCGTGGCGACCGCGTCGAAGACCGCGCCAAGGCCGACGGCGTGGTCACCCCCGCTGAAAGGGCCCAGTCCGCCCACATCGATAACAAGGCCAGCCGCAACATCCGGCGCCAGAAGCACGACCGCCAGACGGCGCCCAGCGAAGCAACGAACTAGGCCCGTCGCATTCAGCCGCCGCGCAGCAGCAGCGCCCGCTCGTAGAGCGCGTTGCGCGGCGCGCCGCTGATCTCGGCGGCCAGCGCCACCGCCTGCTTGAGCGGTAACTCGTTCAGCAGCAACTGCAAGGTGCGCAGCGCTTTGGCCGGCAAAACGCTGGCCGGCGCTGCGGCCAGCGCGTGCAGCACCAGCACGAACTCGCCGCGCGCGCGGTTCGGGTCGGCGGCCAGCCAGGCCGGCAGTTCGGCCGCGGCCATCGTCGCGACGGTTTCAAAGCGTTTCGTGAGTTCGCGGCACAGCGTGAGCGGCCGCGCCGGCGCGCCTTCGGCCAATGCGGCGGCGAGCGCTTCGATGCGGTGCGGAGCTTCGAAGAGGACCTGGGTTGCCGGGTCGATGAGCGCGCGCGCCAGCCTGTCGCGCCGCTCGCCGCCTTTGGCAGGCAGGAAGCCGATGAAGGCGAAACCCTGGCCGAGGGTGTCGCCTGCGACCGACAACGCGGCGACCGCGCTGCTCGCACCGGGCACGGGCACGACGCGATGCCCCGCTGCCGCGACCAGCGCGACCAGGGCCGCGCCGGGGTCTGATACGCCCGGCGTGCCGGCGTCGCTGAGATAGGCCACCGACTCGCCGCGCTGCAGCCGTTCGAGCACCGCGGCCGACGCCTGCTGCTCGTTGTGCGCATGCAGCGCCAGCAGCGGCCGCTCGAGCCCGAGGTGGTTCAGCAATTGCGCGCTGACGCGGGTGTCTTCGCAAGCCACCGCGTCGACCCGCGACAGCACGTGGATCGCACGCAGCGTCAGGTCGGCCAGGTTGCCGATCGGCGTCGCCACCACGTAGAGTGCGGCCTGCGTGTACTGCTGGCCGCCGGCCGCTTCTCGCGCGGCGTTCAGCAGCAGGGACGAATCGATGTTCAAAGGCTCGGAAAGGGGTTCGGCGAACGCGTCGGGCAAGACCAGCAAGGCGATCGGCGATGCCGCCGAATCGCTGGCACTGGCCTGGCTGCAGGCCCGCGGCCTGGTGCTGCTGGAGCGCAATTATCGGGTCGCGCGCGGCCCCGGCGCGCGTGCCGGCGAGGTCGATCTGATCCTGCGCGACCGCGACGGCACGCTGGTCTTTGCCGAAGTGCGTTCGCGCGCCGGCAGCCAGCACGGCGGCGCCGGCGCCAGCATCGCTGCGGCCAAGCAGCATCGCATCATCTTCGCGGCGCGCTGCTATCTGCTGCGCTTCGCATCGCCGCCGCCGTGCCGCTTCGACGTCGTCACGATCGACGGCGGCCGCATCGAATGGCTGCCTGCCGCCTTCGACGACGGGTAGGCCCTGAGGAACCGGCCGTCGAAGGGCCATGTCATATGATCCATGCACATGCTCGAACAGCGCATCCAGCAGCAGTTCTTCGACAGCGCCGATCTCAAGTACCAGACCGCCGAGACCCTGGCGCGGCCGATCGCCGATGCGGCCGGTGCGCTGCTCGGTGCCATCACGGCCGGCGGCAAGGTGATGGTCTGCGGCTGCGGCAATGCGGCGGCGCTGGCCACCCACATGGCGGCGCTGTTCGTCGGCCGCTTCGAACGCGAACGGCCGCCGCTGCCGGCGATCGCGCTGGCCGGCGAACCGGCCGCGACCAAGCAGCTGCAGGCGCTCGGCCACCCGGGCGATGTGCTGCTGCTGCTCGATGCCGGCGACGGTGACCCCGCGTCGGCGCAGGCGGCGATCGCCGCCGCCCATGCGAAGGAAATGACCGTCGTGCTGCTGGCCGCGAAGGACGGCGGTGTCCTCAACGAGCCGCTCGCTGAAACCGATGTGACGATCGCCGTCCCGCACCAGCGCGGCGTGCGTGTGCTGGAGCTGCAGCTGCTGGTGCTGCACTGCCTGTGCGATGCGATCGACCTGCAACTGATGGGGGAGCAAGACCCGTGAAGAATCGAATTCCTGGCCGCTCATGGCTCGCGCTGGCCGCGGCTTGCAGCGTGTTCGCCACCTTGCCGGCCTGCGTGCCGATGATGATCGGCGGCGCGATGGCCGGCGGCGCCATGATCGCGATCGACCGCCGCACGTCGGGTGCGCAGGTCGAGGACGAAGCGATCGAGCTGAAGGCCAATGCGCGCGTGCGCGACCTCGCCACGCTCGGCAACGTCAGCATCACCAGCTACAACCGGATGGTGCTGATCACCGGCGAGGTGCCGACCGAGCCCGACAAGGCGAAGGTCGAAGAGTCGCTGCTGCGGATGGAGAACGTGCGCTCGGTGGTCAACGAGCTGGCGATCGCGGGCAATGCGTCGCTGGGTTCGCGCTCGAACGACTCGATCCTGTCGGCCAAGGTCAAGGCGACGCTGGTCGACGCGAAGGACATGCAGGCCAACGCGATCAAGGTCGTCAGCGAGCGCGGCGTCGTCTACCTGATGGGCCGGGTCACCGAGCGCGAGGCCAACCGGGCCGGCGAGCTGGCGCGTTCGGTGTCGGGCGTGCAGAAGGTGGTCCGCGTCTTCGAGGTGATCTCGGAAGCCGAACTGGCCAACCTGATCAAGCCGGCGCCGAAACCTTAAGGGTCAGCGGCGCTACTTCAGCCGCCGCAGCAGGCTCGACGTATCCCAGCGGCGGCCGCCCTGGGCCTGGATGTCGGCGTAGAACTGGTCGACAAGCGCCGTTACCGGCAGCCGGGCGCCGTTGCGCCGGGCTTCGTCGAGCACCAGGCCGAGGTCCTTGCGCATCCAGTCGACGGCGAAGCCGAAGTCGAAGCGGTCTTCGATCATCGTCGGGCCGCGGTTGTCCATCTGCCAGCTTTGCGCCGCGCCCTTGCCGATGACGTCGAGCACGAGGCGCATGTCCAGGCCGGCCTTGTCGCCGAAGGCGATCGCCTCGGCCAGCCCCTGAACGAGGCCGGCGATCGCGATCTGGTTGACCATCTTCGCCAGCTGCCCGGCGCCGCTGTCGCCGACCCGGGTGACGGCGCGCGCGAAGGCCAGCGCAAGCGGCTTCATCGCGTCGAACGGCGGCTCGTCGCCGCCGCACATGACGGTCAGCGCGCCGTTCACCGCGCCGGCCTGGCCGCCGGAAACCGGCGCGTCGATGAAGTGCAGGCCGCGCTCGCCGGCGGCGGCGTGCAGTTCGCGCGCGACCGCGGCCGAGGCGGTGGTGTGGTCGATGAACACCGCCCCCGGCGCCATGCCGGCGAACGCGCCGCCGGCGCCCAGCCCAGGTTTGCCAAGCCCAGGTTTGTCAAGCGCCACCGCGCGCAGGTCGTCGTCGTTGCCGACGCAGGCGAAGACGAAGTCGGCGCCGGCCGCTGCCGCCGCCGGCGTCGGCGCCGAAGCGGCGCCGTATTCGGCGACCCAGGCCGCGGCTTTCGCCGGGCTGCGGTTGTAGACCGTCACCGCGTGGCCGGCGCGGGCCAGGTGGCCGGCCATTGGATAGCCCATCACGCCGAGGCCGAGAAAAGCCACCCGGCGCGGCGCGACCGGGTCGTAGTTGCGAGTACTCATGGGCGCAATGCTGCCATGAATATCGCGAACGGCCGGACAGCGCTCAATTCGCGAGCCCACATGTCGATAGCGACACAGGCTCGCCCCGCATGCAGCGGGCCGGAGACCCGATTGAACCCATCCCAGACGCCGCCGCCGGCCACCGACGCCGCGGTTCGTCGCGAACTTCTGCAACTGTCGCTGCGCAACGCGATGCGCAGCGTGCCCGCGCTGCTGATCGTGGTCGGATTCGTCGCCTTCCTCGGCGCCCGTGCCGGCCAGAGCGTGGCTGCCTTCGCGACCGTGGTGCTCGGCCTCGCGGTTGCCGGCTGGCGGGTCGCGCTGGCGCGGCGGCCGGCCCGGGCCAGCGTCCTCGGCGACGTAGCCGTCGCTTCGCTGAAGCGCGCGCTGGAGGGCAATGCGGCGCTCGGCGGCCTGATGTGGGTGGTCGGCTCGCTCGGCATCTTTCCGTACCTCGAAGGCACGATGGCGACGGCCTACGTGATCATGGTCTGCGGTTCGGTCGCGGTCGCCGCGCAGTTCCTGTCGCTGGCCGGGCGCTCGTTCGAATGGCTGTCGGCGCCGCAGCTCGGCGCGGTGGTTGCCGCCACGCTGATGAGCGGCGCGCCGCAGTCGGTCTGGCTGGCGCTGCTGATGCTGGTCTTCGGCGCGACGATGTTCCGCTATGCGCGCGAATTCCGCGAAACCGCCACCCAGGCCATCCGCCGCGGCCTCGAAGCCGATGCCGCCAACGCGTCCTTGCACCGCGCCAAGCAGGCTGCCGAAGACGCCAACCGCGCCAAGTCGGCGTTTCTCGCGACGATGAGCCATGAGATCCGCACGCCGATGAACGGCGTCATCGGGATGATCGAAGTGCTGGCCCACGACGACGCGCCGGAGCACAAGGCGGACGCGGTGCGCACGATCCGCGAGTCGGCGTTTTCTCTGCTCGGGATCATCGACGACATCCTCGATTTCTCGAAGATCGAAGCCGGCCACATGGCGCTGGAGCGCACGCCGGTGCTGCTGGCCGACCTCGTCGAAGGGGTTTGCAGCGCGCTGGCGCCGATGGCCGCCGGCAAGGGCGTGGACATCGACCTCTTCATCGCGCCGCAGATGCCCGAGCAGCTCTGGTCGGACTCGACCCGGCTCTGCCAGGTGCTCAACAACCTGGTCGGCAACGCGATCAAGTTTTCCGCCGGTCGCGAGACGGGCCGCGGCCGGGTCACCGTGCGCATCGAACCGGCCGAACCGGCAGCAGGCGCGCCGCCACGTCTGCGGCTGCAGATCGCCGACAACGGCATCGGCATGTCGGACGAAACGCTGGCCAACCTCTTCCTGCCGTTCACGCAGGCCGAGCTGTCGACCCGGCGGCGCTTCGGCGGCACCGGGCTGGGGCTGGCGATCAGCAAGCGCGTGGTCGACCTGATGGGCGGCGAGATCGCGGTTGCCAGCACGCTGG
>Ga0307513_10002170_pt1 | contig 27464 bp, 26 predicted proteins | sample 15_EM_MG_FD_202174 | JGI IMG/M metagenome (GOLD analysis project Ga0307513, IMG submission 202174) | Populus trichocarpa ectomycorrhiza microbial communities from riparian zone in the Pacific Northwest, United States - 15_EM | ecosystem: Host-associated > Plants > Roots > Unclassified | place... | reverse complement strand
GCTGACTCCAGTCCCCCTTTTCCCGCCCGGCAGCCACCTGCCTTCCTTTCCCGTTTCGTCCCATCTCGGTCCACTTCCCTCTCCTCCCCCCCCGATCTATTATTTATGGTTCATTTTGTGTTGAGTCGAGGCCGGATAGCTGTGTGCTAGGTAATATCCCAGCTGTGTTGTACTAGTTTACGTTCGCCGAAAGGCGTCACAGGATAAAGTTGAATTTAAAAAAAAAAAAAAAAAAATCGTGATGACCCCGGGCCCGGTCCTCCCCACCCTCCGTGTGCCCTCCTCCGCAGTCGCGCCCACCGTCTGGGTCACCTTCATTGCGTCATGATCGATGGACTGTGAATAACCGCGTTGGCTCATTCCTGTTCATCGCGGTGATGCTTCTTGGCGGAACTAACGATACCCAAAATTCATGACGAACGGTTCGATTACGGCGCATCGCCGCACGTATGTTTGTACTTGTGTAAGAAGTCCCTGTTATGTGTTGCATGTACGCGCATGTGTGACAGGACCGAAGGATCGAGCGATGTGGCCAGCTCGTCCTTCTTGTCTTGGCGTCGCGGAATCACTTCCACGGGTCAAACAATGCCTTTCCCTACTTCCTTCAGAACGAATCGTAAGATACTTTGGCCTCATTGAACCTGACGATTCTATCGATGTCCCAAAGGTTTTGGCCGCTACCGTTCGATGAGTGACTGCCATGGACCGGCTTCGCGGTTCCTCTCATGCGTTATTACGACCGCTCGTCTGTGGACTTTCCCTAGTGATACAAATCCAAAACTACAAGTCAAGTAAAAGTACAAGAGTTAACATTGAACAATCTCGACATCCACCGCTTCCTTTTAGTTCAAACCCGCCATCGCATCTCTGACTAGTTTCATTTTGGCCACTGATCGAGGCTTGATCACGCATTTGAAAGGAAGGGAATGTCTACGGAGACGAGAGACACGCCACGAATCAGTAAACCCCCTCAGATCGCTGTAACAGAAACACCAAAAGACGTGACGAACCGGATGGGAGCTTCGCGGAACTTGGGTTCCAGCTTCTCACCAGTTGGTGCCTCGATGTCAAACACGGCGAGCGTGCAAGCGATATTAAGGAACAGGGTCCGGAGGGCAAGCCATCTCCCGGACAAATCCTGTCAGCAGGCGTCAGAGAGCGGCAAGAACCGTAACCTGTGCAGGGTCACACCGTCTACCCGTCCCGAAAACCTGATCCTCGGGATTCTTCACGGAGCGATCCAACTTCCCGTCCTTCAGGAATCGCTCAGGATCGTAGGTGTGTGGCGCAGGGTATACGGTCTCGTCATAGCATATTGCCCTATACGTTCAACATGGTAAGCGGATGACCTACGTACCGTTGTGCGACGGCCGCCGTATATGACATAACGCTTACCAGATATTCTCGATGATCGTGGCACCCGCGGGTATGAAGTACCCTTTATATACGTTGTCCTCCACGACACGTCTCGGGATTCCAATCAGACCCGGGCAGCCCCACCGGAGCAATTCCTTGAACAACGCGGAGATGTACGGTAAGTCTTCCTGGTCTGAGGACTGTGGTAAACGTTCGACCCCCACAATCCTGTCCAGCTCCTCTTGCGCCCTTCTAACAACGTGAGGGTGTAGAGCCGCAGCAAGGAAGAACGTTCGCAGGACTGTGTGGGTCTGGCGTTGGTCACAGATGAGTTTAGATACGAATGTTGGAAAGGCAGAATCCTCACCGTATCCGCCGCGGCTATTGCAATGTCATGAATAAGTACCCCCAAGCGTATCTCCAACAAATTGTCTCACCTAGATACATAGTCGCAGTCACCGATCGGATCACACTCTCATCGAGTCCTTGATCCGCAAGCTCTGTCATACGGTCGAAACACGAGGCGGCAATGGAGAAATTGGCCTCGTTAACCTTGGCGTTTTTCAGTCCCGGAACGGAGATATATGTATGGAGCGTTGATGAACCCACCTTAAAAGCCTCCTTGACGTAATCGAGTGGGCCGTTGGCGGCGACATCGAGCAACTCTCGACCGACCTTGGCGGGTCGTTTGAACCCAGCCCCAGGGAACCGGTCTGGAACGTGCCTTACTTGAGACCAGATTGTCAGCCGGGTGTCATGGGGGTTCAGGGATTCGGGACAAACGTATTGGGAATGTATCAACGAGGAACGCTCCAGGTATCACGGTACTTTCGACACACTCGATTCCCCGTTCCGCGGCTTGCAAGAACTTGTCTTCGTGGGACTCTATTTCCATGCCATAGGTCATTTCCATGATGAGAGCCCCGGTGACACTAGGAACAAAGGTAAGTGTGGGACATGTGATGACGCCAGGACATAGAAGAACCGACAATTTAATGTGACCCGGGAAATCTTCGGGGGTTTCAGCAAGACGAGAGATAAAGCGGCAAGCATGTTTGTTCAGATAACCATCAAAATTCGACACCGCATTCACGTTCAGGAACTCATGAAAGAGCCTGCGACATCTTCTCCATTGGCTTCCGTACCTCATCAAGGCGAAATTCCGCGAAGACGCATCCATACTTGAGAGTGGTAATCAGTGAGGGAAAAGGCATGGACGGTGTAGATGGCTTACAGTTCAAGCATCGGCATGTGTGGCTGATCTCCCATCACATCCATCAGTGGCCGTTAACTTGTAAGCTTCACAAAGATGCTCACTCGATCGGAATAGATGTTAGACCGTTTATCCGACAGATCTTTGATAGCCTCAGTGCTGTTCAGAACCACGACGTCCTTCGTAAGTATCCTGAGATATAACACATCCGTATCTTAGACAGGTAGAATCTTAGTTGGATAGCCTTTGGTGAAGATAGAGCGGACACTTACCCGATTTCTGTGCCAAAGCGATGAACGTCTCCCAAACTGGAACACCCCGAGGGATATCCAAGATGTTGCCAATGAGAGGATATCCCTTCGGTCCCGGTGGATATGGCGGCCTGTTCCCATTCTTTTGCCATTTCCAGACCAGAGCCAAAGATGCGGCGGCACAAAGCGAGGCCGTGACAAGCAAAGACTTTTCGTTGGTCATATTGAGAGGTAAGCTGGGGAGAGGTTCGGCGGGCGGGGAGCCACCGGTCTCATCCGTCCGACCCCAGCTTTATACCCCGTCAGTGAGTGGTAACGCTGAGGAGTGATACGCCGTGCCGGGTATGGTAATGGATGCCGAACGCCACTCTTCATCGTAGACTGAACAGAATGTTGCTGGAGGTCTGCAGTCGTATGGCCGTTCTGAATGGGCCGAAGGCGGTTTCAGTCCGTCACGTAAGTCTACCGCCGGAATCAAGGCATCTAAACAAGTTATTGTGTTGACAATAGTCACTCATTGCCTTGCGGAAAACACGTACCCCGAACGTTCCCCCCACATAAACGCCTTGCTACTGTGACCCTGAATCTGAGCCCGACGGTGTATATTTGGCGTAGTCTTGCGCTTGGCTCCCGGCGAAAATGGTGTGCTTCGGAAGTAATCCTATGTATGCGTCGGATAGTTGTTGCCCGGAAGGAGATAGTACGACGCGTCACAGTTTGATCGCAAATGCTCCCACCATCACTATCCCGGGTGGGCGCCGGGCTTTGGGTCCGTTGTATTTTCATACTTGTCCCTTCGGCGTCTGTCTTCCGTTATGCACGCTGGTGTCTTGATAAACGGCTGCCCCTTGCGTCCTGCCGATCTGCGGCGTGGCTGGGTATGCAGTAGATGTCAACCCAAAAAAATTTGCAGCGCTTCAACCTTCAACCTTCCGACCTCCGTTGTTCGTTCATTGACTTGGAGATCAGGACCTCCGCCATCCTGTCGTAGTAGTTTACCGCAGAAAAATAGCGTGTGTCAGCTCCCGTACAGTTTCCGGAAAGAGGGGGTCGTTCCTTTATCCGGAGTCCCAGCATCTTCAGTCGCCAGGTATCCAGCCGACCCGCGGTCCGTCGCTCCTTGTGGCGTCATTCCGGCTTCGGCTTGCGGGCGCTTTTATACGGGGCTTGCCGTGTCTTCTTTAAGGTTGTTTTCCCCTGACATCCTGATCACACTCTCCACCACATCGATAAGCGACAAGCTCGTTGCGGGGCAGGGACCAAGTTCCATCTGTTCATTCGCAATGGTGTTCGAAGACACGGCGCTTCGGTACATGATATCAATTTTTTTTCATATAACACGGACTCAATCCTTCAGGACCTCAACCCAAACACATCTGGCAGCGCAGCCCAAGCCTTCTTCCTCACTTCTGCATGCCCATGCTTCCACCCCTGCACATAATTCTCACAAAATCCGTAACAGTTACCACCACAAACGTCCCTCAACGAGGCGATCTGCAGTATTTTCGTCCCGGACCCAGAGGAATCCGTCACTCGATCGATAACATTCTGGTGTGCCTCCCACATTTTTGGCCCCACCGCACCATGTGAAGGGCAGGTGGACGAGGAGCACTGGTGAGAGGCATCTGGTCCAAGGATCAGGCGGTGGGTTTCTCTGAGCTCCATCTCACGGAGTGCGATTAGTCCCCTTATTGCCGCCCGAAGGATTTCTGGGGACAACCGCGCACTCGTTGGGGGACACACACCCATCAACGAATCCAGACCCCTCCGAACCGCCATATAGTATGCCATCGGCAGCGCGGACGTGAACTTCTGCTGGACGAACAGATTGAGGACTGCGCTCGGGTGAGGAGTCGGCCCGCTAAAAACTCTCTCTCCAAGCGCCTTGGAAGGATCCAGACCTTCAAAGGTCTCCGGATATGCATCACGGACGGCTTTGAGTATATATGACCTGACGGCGGGCATCTCATACTTTGCCGTGATTCGGAGGAGGGATGAGAATGTTGCGAAATCCGGCACTTTGCTCCGTTCGAGAAATCTGTAGACGGAGCCAGTCAATGGAACAATCCGTCAGCATACGGATAGGGCGGCATACAATGGGAGGTATATCATCTTGAGCAGCATGGCAAAATCCGTTGCCGTGTCTGAGGACAGAATACGCGGACACCCGTTGGGAGATTCTGCCGTTGCCAGGCTGGTTTGAGCGAACATCTGACGGAAGGTAGGAGAGTGAAATGACATGATGCTGGTGTGGATACGGAACAGCGTATTCCCACACAACACCTCGACGTTCCCGTCCTCAAGGTAGAAAGTATCGTTGGGGGTTATGGCCGTGGGGTCGATGAGTGACTCTTCATCAGAAACATCCGCGATCGTGAAGTCGGACAAAGCGGAGATGCTGGTGGACGGAGACCGAGTGATGGGAGATCCAGGAACCGTGTCTGTCTCTGAGGCCGTGATGGATTCTGGTGGAGGAGGGTGTGGAAACTGGGTTTCAAGATCTTCGTCGGGAAGTCCCACAGATGTGGCGACGGGAGTTGCAGCGGAATCGTTCTGGTTTGCACCGGTCGGTCTTGGCTCCCGGGCTGTGAATACAGGTGAGGGAGGGAGGCCCATCTCACGACCAGTGTCGCCGCGCCATACTGCCACATTGTCGTTGAAGAATTAGTTCAACCTCGATGGGGGGGGCCGAGATACGCATCAGGGTTGACGGACCTATAGGTGTCTCATTGACTGTCCTAGAATTCTCAGCAAGTCTCTGTCCAGCGACCAGGCGCAAGCCGTCAATATCTCCGTCGGTGTTCGTGGTCAGATCCCGATCCGTCGCTCGTGGAGTGGAGCTACTGGGGGGATCGGGATTCAGAGGCCCCATTGAACCGGCTGCTGGTTCTTCTTGCAGAGTTTCTACGGTGGTAGGCGAATGCAGCTCTGGTTCTGGATCATGGACCTCGACAACTGGAGGTGTTGGAGTTCCCTCCGGGGGATTCGGTGTGGTATACGCTCGTGGAAACATGCCAACCTCGCCAGTGTCTTTGCGACCCTTATTAACAGAAGAAGGTAAGCATCTCGTGTTAACTGAGATGGGGAAGAACAGGACGACGGAGAGTAATCGGATGAGGAGGCGAGGCGGTGTATGCTCCCGCAGACACATACTGACGGACGGAGGCGGGGTAACGGTGAAACAAGGAGCAGAACCCCTTCCCCGGACATTCGCAATACACCTTCTCCTCGTGTATCTGTGTCCACCAAAGACACAGATCGGAGACAAAGTCCCCACACCTAACGGGAGTGTTAGGAAGGTTGAAGAGGACTCACCCGCCACCAGTGGTCGCCGTCCTTCCCTAGGACTTCTATACGGACTCCAGCCTTGAAGTGTATTTCGTTGGGGTGATCGCGAAAAAAATCGTACAACGTGTAGACGTATTCCGGCATATCTCGCACCACAGCGGCGGCCGCTCTCGAGGATTTGGCGGGTATTCGGTGTGGCGGCGACCAGAGACAAGCCGAGTAGAATGTCACCGTCAAGCTGGGATTGTGGCGGGTGCAATGAGGCGCGTGAGAAAGGCCGCCAATGATCCGTCTCTGGCAGTTGCCGACCGCGAGCTTTCGGGCCGCCCTCCCTTACCGTTGGGGGTGTAGAACTTAGGTTCGAGGTACGCACCGTGCAAGATGACAGTGATTAATCTCTTGTGTAGTGTTCACAACCGGAAGTGCAGGGGGATTGCAAGAAGTGAAGGCGATCTTGCTGCAAGGCACGCCATCCATCGAAACAGCCCCGCAGGCCCCGGTCGCCAGTGGAATTCAGAGTTGGCTTGCCCTCTGAGCTTGAGGTTGGATTTCAGTCTAGGCAGTTGGTGTTGCGGGGATCTTTTGCCTTCACAATGAGTAGATAATCCCAGTACATACAAGCTCAGCCGGCTTTGCCCCAGCGCACAGCCAGTCAGCTCGAGTCGATGGAAAACAATGGGGGTGGTCGTTTCCCGAAGTTCGAATCCCTATTGCTGAGAATACAGTATGTAGACGACTACAGCACTATATAACGTTCTCGAAGTCCGGTCCTAATCCCGCTGTCGAACTCGAACCAACGCGGACGTGACCCACGGAACTGAACGCCTGGCCCGATTCTTGCCATGTTCATGAGGGACTAGGTTCACGACCGCCCACGTTGAGGACCATTGAAAACTGAACGCGGGGTTACACCACGCCCGGAGGTATTAATGGTGGCGGTTAAGTTCCGTTTTCGCGTTCACCAAGTTTTTCCTGAGCTGGGCCCGAAAAGGACTTTGAGAACAGCAGTACAATAACACAGGCGGGACGCTGGCACCCTGTGAGATAAAAGCAGCCCTTTTTGAGTCACCCAATATATACCAAAGCAAGTAAATGATGGATTCGAAGGCGCATTGCTTTACATAGTGCATGATATCAAGCTTTCGATGCGGACCCAACGACCTTCAGGGCTTCAATCCAAACACATCCGGCAACGCGGTCCAAGCCTTTTTCCTCACTCCCACATGTCCGTGCCTCCACCCCCACACATAATCCTCACAAAACCCATAACAATTGTCACCATGGACGTCATCCGGCGAGACGACCTGCAATATCTTCGTCCCAGACCCACAGGAATCCGTGATCCGATCGGCGAAACTCTGGTACGCCTTCCATCTTGTCGGTCCCACTGCGCCACGTGAAGGGCAGGCCGTCGAGGAACACTGATGAGCAGCCTCTGGTCCAAGGATCAATCGGTGGGTTTCCTTCAGCTCCATCTCACGGAGTGCGATCAGTCCCCTCATTGCTACTTTAAGAGTTTCTGGGGGCAACCGTGCGCTCGCTGGGAGACGCCCATCCATCAACGAATCCAGCCCCCTCCGGACCGCCATGTAGTATGCCATTGGCAGTGCAGACGTGAGCTTCTCCTGGACGAATAGGTTGAGGATTGTGTTCGGGTGAGGAGTCGGGCCACTGAAAACGCTCTCTCCAAGCGGCTTCGATGGATCGAGGCCTTCAAAGGTCTCCGGATATGCATCACGGGTGACTTCGAGTATCTGAGTCCGGACGGCGGGCATCTCATACTTTGCCGTGATACGGAGGAGGGATGAGAATGTTGCAAAGTCCGGCACTTTATTCCGCTCAGGAAATCTGTAGACAGAGCCTGTCAGTGGAATAAATGATTAACATACGGATGTAGCGCACGATGGGAGGTATATTATCTTGAGGAGTATGGCGAAATCCATTGCCGTATCCGAGGACAGAATACGGGGACACCCATTTGGCGATTCTGCCGTTGCCAGGCCGGTCTGGGCGAACATCTGATTAAGGGTGGGAGAATGGAACGACAGGATGCTGGTGTGGACGCGGAACAGCGTGTTCCCGCATAACACCTCGACGTTCCCGTCCTGAAGGTAGAAAGTGTCGTGGGTGGTTATGACCGTGGGGTCGACGAGAGGCTCTTCATCGGATGTATCTTCGATCGTGAAGTCGGACAAAGCGGAGATGCTGGTGGATGGAGACTGAGTGATGGGAGATCCGAGAACGGTGTCAGTCTCCAAGGCGGTGGTGGATTCGAGTGGAGGAGGGTGTAGAACCCGAGGTTCGAGATCTTCGTTTGGAAGTCCCAGGGATGTGACAACGGGAGTTGCGGCGGCGTCGTTCTGGTCCGCATCAGTCGGTCTCGGCTTCCCAGTTGTGAGTACAGGTGGGGGAGGGAGGCCCACCCACCCACGCTCCCGTAGTTTAATTGTTTCCTAGGATTTTGTCTCAGGCTCAATGTCGTTTTCTTCATAGAGAAAGTTCACCTGTATCGATTTCCCCTGCGTTGGATTCCTCTTGGAGTACACTCTGAGAAGGTCGAAGCAGCGGTCGACCACCGAGGGATCAGCGTACGCTGCAAATGTGGCACCTGCCAGTTTGAACAGTATGATGAGCGCGTACGCCTGGTGGTCATACAGTACTTCGTGAGAGATGAGCGACTGGAGGATATGATTACGGATCGCGGCTTCCTCCACGTATCCAAGATTGACCCAGTATGCGATGAGGTTGGCGTCTGCCATGAAATTGATAAAGGGATACCTTCCACAACCATTTTCGTTTTGGCACACGAGTGCCATATTATCGTCGAAGAATTTTCGCAGACTTTCCGCGCAAAGGAGGCTTTGAAGCCCGGAGGCGTGTGGAGCAAGGGCACGGTCCGACTCTGCATCGCTGGCGAAACGAATGATCAGGTGGGCAGCCGGGTGGATCAAGGAATCCGGCCAGTTCATATTCGTCCTGTTGTTCCAGATAACATTAAAGAGTAGGTCAGGGGGGGTTGGGGAATAGGCCCGTCCAATCTCGAGCCAAAGACGGAAGAGGGCAAGGGATTGCTCATAGCTCTTGTCGGATAATCTGCGAACTGCTAAACCCAAGCCTTTCTCGATGTCGTCCATAGCAAACGTGGCGGCGTAAGGGTAAGGCAGCGAGTTACGTAAACATGGTCTGGTCTGCGCTGTGGCACGTCAGGAAATTTTGATTTCGCTTGTGCGCGATTGCGGCGATTCTAGTGCCGGACCGGATGTGACAAGTGCCCGTAGCCGCGTACATCCGGTCGCAGGCCCTGAGCGAATCTTATCTCCGACCCTCAGAACGTGCGCCAACCATCTCGCCGCTTGCAATACTCAGGCTTGTTCTTACTGCTGCCTGCGCGTGATTCCGTGACATTGGTCCATCTCGTACGTGATCTTATGCGATTGGATGAGTTTGGGCGATGCTCAGCCCCCGGACGCGCAGAAACGATGCAAGACACGCGTTATACGAGTGCTAGAAGAGCCGAGCGTCTGGAAGCGCGAGAATGACGGGTGCACGCCGGAGTGCCTTCCGCCAGGCTCGATTGGCGATGTCTGACACGTAGGGAATGGTACGGTAACTATCTTGATCACGGTGCTATACATCTGCAGCACTGCGAGAAGAAACGCGCCAAGCAGGTTGCACGCAAGGAAAGGAGACAAGTCCAGGCGCCCCTCCTGTCCCCAGACTACCCCACCCCAAATCCCACCCCAGATCCAGCCTCGATCTCTGCCACCCAAGAACCATCAATTACACCAGGCTCAGATACTCAATGGGACCGGGACTCCGAGGACGTTCCCTATGAACCATTGGTGCTGGATGAGGGACTAGGCGGTGAACCTGGTAAGTCCGATACCACTTTCCCGTAGTTATATTATGTACACTCACACGTTATCGTGTGATCCATATCAGACCCGGACAAACCCTAAACGTCCTCCCAGGCCCAGCCTTACAAAACCACTCGATTTGTCCACCCTGAGTGACACTACGTCCGGAAACCAGGTACGAATGAGAACGTGCGAGTACGGTCCAGGATCTCTACAAGGGTGATATATTTCCCTATGTTAAATTAGATCTTGATCATCCAAATGTTCACTTGCGTTGCTTCCTTTATTCGGCGTGCGTGTTCGGTCGGTTCTAAGGCCGTGTTGTGGGTCCCAGGAAAAAAAATGTTGACCCGGCTGGGGTCAGTTTTTTTCAGTATCACGCACCGCACCGCCTCTCTTCAACCCGTCCTTCCCATTGTCAAGATAGAGGACGTTTCGTGGAACAGTGAGCTGTCAGAGATTAGCATTCGAACCCAGATGGATCTCGTCGTATGATTTCGATATGTTAGTCGATCCACAGGGGACTCTTATCTCACGGATCGCTAACATGTGGACTGCACATGAACCATGCATATAACTGTGTGTGTTCTTGGTTATCCGACTGTATCTCAAGCAAAGGGACCGCAACCCAGCCCTAAGCACGCACGCCCGACGTGTTGTTTGGTCCTATTTGGCCCGTGGGACATATATTCCCGATCAAACGTGATCGGAGTTTAGATCACATCTCTTCCTTCATCCATCATCATTCCGTCTACTGGGGCCGCGTCATCACCTCTTCCACCTTTCTCCCTTCCTCTCTCCCCTCATCCCTCGTTGCTCCGATGGTATGTGCGTTATATTTGCTGATGATCGTTGCTGATGGGTGATTTACTCTGCATTTTCCCAGGGGTTTGACTTTGGTTACGAGTGGGGTGGACTACGGGAGGATTTTATCTTAATCTAGTTTACTTTCGTCGTTGCTATCTTCCCAAATATGAGAATCGTCATTGCTCGTTTGATGTAAGTGATTGCAAGATACCTTGTGGGTCATGTCATCTGGCCCTTGTTTCATAGACGAATGTAAGATCCACCCTTGTCTTATAGTATGTCCCCCAAATTGTACAAGTGGATATCGACCCACGTTCTACTCTATATGCGCTTCCTAGTTTAACGTTGGCCCGGCGTGCGACTGCCCGCAACTGTGTGATCCCGCAGCGCTTGCGGCGACCACACGCACCCCCAAGCGGGTATCTTCCAAAGTCAAATTTCCTGACGCAGGAAGCTGCATCAAGCTGCATCGAATCCCTCATCGGTAATCTTCAGCGATAATACACTGTCCGCTTGGGACAGGTAACACCACTCCCTGCGCTGTGGTTTCTTGTAAAACCTGCATCCTGGACCGAACATATCGCGAATTACTTCAAGTACGACTACCGCAACGCTGATTTTCTTATGACTACGGACTTCGGCAGTTCCCGACTATCTGGATCCGCTGGGAAGGGAGAGCTTAGACTGGCTCCACTGCCACCCAAAATGTACAGCTAGCCCATACTATATTTCCCACTTACACCGAGCGTTCCATCACATCCCCACCCCCCTCGAGTATGCACCACACGCAACCTCTTCGCCACTCGACAAGATGTCCAACGAACAACGTCGTGCGCACGAGGCCATCCCTTCAACCACTCATAACGGAATTGTTACTCCGACTCACGCAGAGGTCCCCGACCGCAGCTATTGGAGGATGTAGTGGTGTCACTGGCCGATGCATGATTTCACTTGTTCAGAGCGGTAGGCACATCGCGGGTGTCGCATGAGCTACATCAGGAAAACCGGGGGTCATTGTTGAGTACTTCACTGGCTACTACTCTCTGTGGTGTCCAGAGCCCGCATCCTCAACTAAGCACATTGCGAAATAGCAGCGAGCATGGTCACGGACGATTTTTTTTCCCAGTTCGACTTCTGCAGCTCCCAAACCCTCGAGAAGGCATTAGGAAGGGAGAGACTCTCGGTTAAGTTCACCGCCCCAGTTTCACCCTTCAACTAAACAACCTCAACTTTCTCTCACCGTTCCCTCCCATAAAAAAACCGGCATCGCGAACAACCCAATACCTTCCCCCGCCTTCCGTTCCCGCTCCAGGTTTTCGCGAACCGCGTTCCGGGCCAGCGAGTTCGATATCGAATCTTCGCGAGACTCAGCGACCTGACCATCAAGGGCTTGTTCGAAGAGGGTTGCAATATGTAAATCCCTTACCCAGTATGTACCGCTTATGGCTGGACGTTGAGACCGGACATGTGTGATGACGCTGGAAACCGGCACCTGAGTACATAAGTACAAGGGAAGAGCCCTGAAATACGAACCAAGTTACAGAATACATCGTAACTCCTGACGCCAAATTTTTAAGACACTCAATGCTACCGTTTGACACAAAACTCTCGACACGAAATCAAACGTCCAACCCGAACACACCCGGCAACGCGGCCCAAGCCTTCCTCCTCACCTCCGCATGCCCATCTTCCCACTCCCTCACGCACCTCTCACAGAATCCACGATAATCACCACCACAAATTTCACCCAACGAGAGCACCTGCAGCAATCTCGTCCCAGACCGACAGGAATCCGTGATCTGATCGATAATCTTCTGGTGTATCACCGACACTCTTACACTTCGACCCACTGCGTCGCACGAAGAGCAATAGAACGGGGGAAGGTGAGAACCTTTCGGTTCGAGGATCAAGCGGTGGGTTTCCTTGAGCTCCATCCCACGGAGTGCGATCAGACCCCTCATTGCTACTTGAAGAATTTCTGGGGGCAACCGTGCACTCGCTGGGAGACATCCATCCATCAACGAATCCAGACCCCCCCGGACCGCCATGTAGTATGCCATCGGCAGTGCGGATGTGAGCTTCTGCTGGACGAACAGGTTGAGGACTGTGTTCGGGTGAGGAGTCGGGCCACTGAAAATGCTCTCTCCAAGTGGTTTCGACGGATCGAGGCCCTCGAAGGTGGCTGGATATGCACCGCGGATGACTTTAAGTATCTGAGACCGAACGGTGGGCATCTCATACTTTGCCGTGATTCGGAGGACGGATGAGAATGTGATGAAATTCGTCGCTTCGTTCCGTTCAAGGAACCTGCAGACAAAAGGGTCAGTGGAACTAGTTAACTGTAGTAGGATATGGTGACATACCCTGGGAGATATACGACCTTTATAAGTGTGGAAAAATCTATGATTGTATCCGAGGATGAGACGCGGGGACAACCATTTGGTGATTCTGTGGTAGCCAGGTTTGATCTCGCGAACGTCTGACCGAGTACAGGAGAGTGGAGTGACAAGATACTGGTATGGAGACGAAACAGGGTGTCGCCACACAACACTTCGATGTTCCCGTCTTCGAAGTAGAAGGTATCATGCGGGGTTATAGTTGTGGTGTCGACAGGAGCCTCGTCATCGGAGGTATCTGCGATTGTGAAGTCGGACAAGCTGGCGATGCTGATTGACGGGGACTGAGTGACAGGAGACCCAGGAACGGTGTCCGGCTCTGAGCCAGCAGCCGACTCGAGTTGTGGGGGCTGTGGGATCTGAGGTTCAGGATCTCTGTTGAGAAGTCCCAGGGATGTGACAACTGGAGTCGCAGCAGTGCCTTCCTCGCCCGTGCCAGCCGGCCTTAGCTCCCAGGTTCTGAATACGGGCGGAGGAGGGAGACCCTCCCAGCCACGCTCCCGTAGCCCAATAACCTCCTGAAATTTCGCCTTAGTCTCAATGTTGCTCCCTTCACAGAAAACGGGTTCACCTGTATCAGTTCTTCCTTCGCCCATTGACCATTGCGGGGAGCCTTGATAAGCTCAAAGCAGCGGTCGACAACCGTAGGGTCAACATATGCTGCGAGTGTGGCCCCTGCTGTTTTGAACAACACGACGAGCACGTATAATCGGTGATGGTGCAGTGTCGAGTGGGAGATAAGTGATTGGAGAATGTGATCACGGATCACAGTTTCTTCCACGTATCCGAGGTTAATACAGTGTGCGATGAGATTGGCATCTGCGAAGGGGAAATAGTTCCAACTCTTTTGGTTGTACACTACTCCTATATCAGCGCCGAAGAATGATTGTAGAGCCTCTGCGCAGAGGCGACTTCGAAGCCCAGTGCTGTGTGGGGCAAGGATATGGTCCGATTCTGCATCACCGGCGAAACGGAGGATCAAGTGAAGAGTTGAGTCGATGAGATTGGATGGAAAGCCGTCCCTTCTGTAGTACGTCTGGAGCGCACGCAGGATGGCATCAGGGGGGATTGTGGAATGAGTGTGTGTAATCTCAAACCAAAGACGAAGAAAGGTGAACGATTCTTCGTAGTTCTGGTCGGATAACTCGGCGATTGTTTTACCCAAGATTGCCTGGATGTCTACCATTGCGATTGTGGCGGCGCGAGAGGACTCGAGGAAGTCTTGGTGGTTACGTAAGCAAGCGATGCATTCCCGAGAGTCCGCGTCCCCGATCAAGTGCACCACAAAACAGGAGCAAGCACCGTTGCGAATGACATTGTTTGGGTCTCGCTCGGAAACCTTTCAACTCTGGCGGTTCTCAGACCCCCGAGGAGTATTCCGGAAGCTTGCGCTTCCCCTCTGTTTCGAAATTCATCCACGGGGAGACCAATCTCTAAAATACAGAAAGGAAAGCAGACGAAAAAACCGGTACCCAAACGATACACTCGTGAAAGTACGACGCTTGACATCAAATCCCGAACAAGGATTCGAGCCTTCAAGCCTTCAAGCCAAACACATCCGGCAACGCAGCCCAAGCCCTCTTCCTCACATCCGCATGCCCAGACTCCCACCCTCCCACACACCCCTCGCAAAACCCAACAGAATCGTCTCCACAGAAGTCCCTCAACGAGAGGACTTGCAGTAACTTCGTCCCAGAGTTGGCGGGATCCACGATTCGTTCAGCAACCCTCTGGTGTGCTTCCGAAACTCCCGGACTCGTTGCATTGCGTGAGGGGCAATTCGGCCGGGAACATGACCGGGAACCCTTTGATCCAAATATCAAGCGATGGGTCTCTTTGAGCTCCATCTCACGGAGTGCCATCAATCCTCTGATCGCTGTTTGAACGATCTCTGGAGGTAATGTAACGCTCCGAGGCATACGTCTGTCCATCAACGAATCTAACCCTCTTCGAGCTGCCATATAGTATGCCATCGGTAGTGCGGACGCGAGTCGCTGTTGGACGAATAGGTTGAGGACTGCGTTCGGGTGGGGAGTCGGACCGCTGAAAACGCTCTCTCCAAGCGCCTTGGAAGGATCGAGGCCCTCGAAGGTCACTGGATATGCATCACGGATGATCTCGAGTATCTGAGATCGGACGGCGGGCATCTCGTATTTTGCCGTGATTCGAAGGAGGGACGAAAACGTGGCGAAATCTGGCACTTTGTTCCGTTCAGGAAATCTGTAGATGGGGGTGGTTAGCAGAACAACTCATTCGTGGCGGGGCAGGGTGGCATACGCTGGGAGATATATGACCTTGAGAAGTGTGGCAAAGTCCGTGGCCGTGTCCGACGACAGAATGCGCGGACAACCGTTGGGCGATTCCGCTGTCGCAAGGTTCGATTTTGCGAACATCTGGCTGATCACAGGAGAGTGGAACGATAAGGTACCGGGGTGGACGCGGAACAGGGTGTTACCACATAAAACTTCCACGTTCCCATCCTCAAGGTAGAAGGTATCGTGGGGGGTTATGGCCGTGGGGTCGAGGGGAGACTCATCGTCGGAGATATCGGCGACCGTGAAATCCGACAAGCTTGTGATGCTGATTGATGGGGAATGCAAGACAGGAGATCCAGGGATTGTGTCTGTCTCCGGAGTGGCGACTGGTTCGAGTGGAAGGGGCTGGGGGATCTTGGGTTCAACTACATCACTGGCCGGAAATCCCAGGGATGTTACGACGGGGGTTGCGCAGGGGTCTTTCTGGTTCGCACTGGCTGGTTTCGGTTTCCCGATTGTGAACACAGGTGGGGGAGGAAGGCCCTCCCACCCGCGCTCCCGTAGCGCAACTAGTTCCTGAAAATTCGCCTCAGCTCTATGCCCGTCCATCATCGTACGAATCACACACACCTCTACCGACTTCCATTTCGCCGAACCACGGCCGTAACCACCCTTGAGGAGCTCGAAGCAGCGATCGACCACTGACGGATCGGCGAAAGCTTCAAATGTTGCGCCTGCCAGTTTGAACAGGATGATGAGTGCATTCGCTTGGTGATCATACAGCTTCGGGTGAGAGATAAGCGACTGGAGGATGTGATCACGGATCGAAGCTTCCTCGACATATCCAAGGTTGGCACAGTGTGCAACGAGACTAGCGTCGGCATAGAAATACGTCCAGGGGTTTCTGGTGTAGTGGAAACTGTCCGCCGCGAACCGTACCATCGCTAGATTACTCCTGAAGAATTCTAATAGGGAGCTTTTGCAGAGGCGGTCCTGCAACCCGGAGCCAGCGTGTGGGGAAAGGACGCGATCCGACTCTGCATCGCTTGCGAAACGAAGGATCGAGTGAGCGGCCGAGTGGGTGAGTTTGCCACGGTCGCTGTCTATCTTCAAACCTGTCGTTCTTCTGGACCAGATAGCATCAAAGATCTGGTCAGAGGAGATCTGGTCATAGTTTTGCCCTATATCAAACCAAAAGCGATAAAAATCGAACGACTGTTCGTAGTTTTGGTCGGACAATATCTCCCCGACCGCTGAGTCCAAGGCATTCTTGATGTCTCCCATTGCGGTTGTGGTGGCAGGAGTCAACTTTGGTTACGTAAACCGGCAACAGGCCGCGGCGATTGCAATACCACCTGGTGCCAGTCGGCGGAGGCACCGACAAAGGCCGTCTACAGATAGACTCTTGCTCGGCCGTGTTCTGGTGTCATAATCTTGTGAGATTTATCCGCACGGGTGGGGACGGAGGGCTTGTTCACACCACCCCTTGGCGCACGGGTTGTGTTAACACACCGTACACCCCGCTCCCACCAACTTCCTAAGAGTTCAAGCTAGGGCGAACTCCCCCATGCGATCTTCTTAAACTGCACCTCTAAACCTGATCGTGCCCGTTGGCTTTACATCTTCGGTGTCGGTACCCCGAAGGTTCTCGAGTTACGACCGAACTCAAGCCGACACCCTGGGAGCGAGAAACGAGTTAAATACGCATACACCAAGCTACTTCTTACACTTTGTAGTTCGAGGGAAAAACAGACGAGCGCATGAAATCGCGAGTGTGAACAGCTGATCACACTCCATCCCAACTCTTCGCGACCGAAAACATGTTTGGAAGTAGTTCCCAACACGTCGAACGCGATCTGGTATGGGACGCCTCGATATCTTCCGTGCAACCGGAACAGACAAGATCCCCCAATGAAGGGGGCCCCATCACACCACCGCCCCCCCCCCCGACGAATGATCTTGCATGATAGAGTTTCTTCAGTGCTTCTGTTCTCTGCTTACGTTCTTCCATACGAACGCTCAACATGCACCCCCTCTCGACGCACACACCCAGACATTCCTCGTAGACGATTACACGTGCAGCGAGTCTTCATTCCAAGTCTTCTTCACATCTACGTCCTCGGCCTGAGTCCACCCTTCCACACAATTCTCACATTCACTCCCCTTGGAGCTCTATCTCATGGGGTGGAGTCCACCCTTCCGTGCGCATCGCGGATGGCTCCGAGTATCCGAGACCAGACAGCGGGTATCTCGTGCTTCGCCGCGTTTCGGAGGAGGGACGAAAGTGCCGCGAAATCTGGAACCTCTTCCTTTCGGGGAATCTACACTACCAATCGAAATCGAAATCCTGGGGACTGTCCGGAATGTGAACCAAACTGATCCTGAGTTGATTCTCGTTGGCTATCCCGGTATTAGAATTTCAAAATAAGCAGGGGAACTGACTAAATTGACCTGCGGCCAATGACAGGACATCTCCGATGTCCGAGGGTCAATCCCAGGCCAGGCTCAGGCATTTAGAACGAAAAATATAATCCATTTCTTCCACATATAAGTGGATAAAGATAGAGAGGTACAAATACAGAGATGCGTAGATTGATGTTGGCAAGGATATTCTGCCAGGCTAGCCCGGTGCGCGAACAGCGGGGTGACAGTGGCTGTATTGGGCGGGCAGCGCACCATCCCGGGCGAGGTGCGTGATGCGTAACCCTTTCGCCAATAAAAAAGGCAGGTAAGGGTCAGGCCAGGAGCTGGCGAGAGAGATTGGGTGAGAACCGGAGAGCGGGGGATGAAACAACGCGTAATGCTCACTCGACAAAACCGGGGTCAACTCTAGCGAACTGAACGCGTTGGATGTACAGGCTCCAGTAAAACGCGCCGGGGTATCCAAACATTACCAACGAACGTAGGCGAATGGCGCATTGAATGGATGGAGGAGAAAAGCCAACAGGAAAGAGTTGTGGTCCGAAACGAGGGGGGGTGCTGGTCGAGAACGAAGAAAATGTTCCAAGTCCGTAAGTTATAACACCCAGACAGACTCCCGGAGAGCCCGCTAGCAATACGGATTTGGAAATCAAGATCTATTTTTAGGCGACGTTCGTCCCGGGGTGAACTGGCATACATCCTGAGGATATCCGGCAGAGCTGCTGTTGGTCTGGGCGAGCTTCTACCTGAGCCTAATCCTGTTATTATCCTACCCGCATTTTACAAATTATCCGGGTTTGCGTAGGTGCCGGTACGGCGGTGAGCTGGACCCCTGGATCTCAGTGTAATTAGGGCATCGCGTCCTCAGGACAGCGACTTCGAACAGCGGTGTACCGCTCTGCAATGTCCAGAGCCTGCATCCTCGACTGAGCATATTGCAAACCAGTGGCAAGCACGGCCACGGACGATGTCATTTTTATTCCCCCCCAGTCAGACTTCGGTGGTTCCCAAACATTCGGGAAGGCGTTCGGAAGGGAGAGAGGTTAAGCTCACCGTCTCAGTTTCGCCCTTTGGCCAAACAACCCCAACTCTCTCTCACCGTTCCCTCCCATAAAAAACCGGCCTCACGAACAACCCAATACCTTCCCCGTCTTCTATTCTCGCTCTGGGTCCTCACAAACCGCGTTCCGGGCCAGCGAGTTCGACGTCGATTCTTCGCGAGACCCAGCTACCTTATCATCATAAAGGGTTTGTCCGAAGAGGGTTGTAATATATAAATGTCTTACCCCATATCACTTACGGTTGGACGTCGAGACCGGACATGTGTGATGGCGCTGGGAACCGGCACCTGAGGTACATAGGTACGAGGTAAAGGTCATGAAATATGAACCAAGTTACAGAATACATCATAAATTCCGAGGCCAAATTTTCAAGACACTCGTGACACCAAACTCTCGACACGAATTCAAGCCCTCAACCCAAACATATCTGGCAACGCGGCCCAAGCCTTCCTCCTCACTTCCGTATGCCAATGCTCCCACTCCTTCACACAAGTCTCACAGAACCCACGATAATCACCACCACAGATTTCACCCAACGAAAGCACCTGCAACAGTCTCGTCCCAGACCTACAGGAATCCGTGATCTGATCGATAACCTTCTGGTTCATCTCCGACACTCTTACACTTCGACCCACTGTGTCGCATGAAGAGCAATTGAATGGGAGGTTGTGAGGACCTTTCGGTTCGAGGACCAAGCGTTGGGTTTCCTTCAGCTCCATCTCACGAAGCGCGAATAGACCGTTTATGGATACTCGAAGGATTTCTGGGGCCAACCGTGCGCTCGCCGGTAAACGTGCATCCATTAACGAGTCCGAGCCCCTCCGGACGGCCATGTAGTATGCCATCGGCAGCGCGGACGTGAGCTTCTGCTGGATGAAGAGATTGAGGACTGCATTTGGGTGAGGGGTCGGCCTGTTGAAGACATCCTCTCCGAGCGCCTTGGAAGGATCGAGGCCCTCGAATGTCACTGGGTATGCATCGCGAATGGCTTCGAGCACCTGAGACCTGACAGTGGGCATCTCGTACTTCGCCGTGATTCGGAGGAGGGATGAGAATGTGATGAAATTCGGCACTTTGTTCCGTTCAGGGAATCTGCAGATGAAGGGGTCAGCGGAACCATTTATCTGTAGAGGGGTAGGGTGGCATACCCTGGGAGATATATGATCTTTAGAAGCGTGGCAAAATCTATGACTGTATCCGAGGATGAAATGCGGGGACAACCGCTGGGTGATTCTGCGGCAGCCAGGTTCGCTTTCGTGAATATCTGACTGAGTACAGGAGAGTGAAGTGACAAGATGCTGGTATGGATGCGGAACAGGGTGTTGCCACACAACACTTCGACGTTCCCGTCTTCGAAGTAGAAGGTATCATGGGAGGTTATAGTCGTGGAGTCGACAGGAGCCTCATCGTCAGGGGCATCCGCGGTAGTGAAGTCGGACAAGCTGGCGACGCTGATGGACGCAGACTGGGTGGCGGGAGATCCAGGAATGGTGTCCGGCTCCGAGGCAGCGATCGACCCGAGTCGAGGGGGATCCGGCATCCGAGGTTCAGGATCCCCGTTCCGGAGTCCCAGGGAAGTGACTACTGGAGTCGCAGCAGGGTCTTTCCCGTCAGCGCCAGCCGGTTTTGGTTTCCAGGTCCTGAATACGGGCGGGGGAGGGAGACCCTCCCAGCCGCGCTCCCGCAGCGCAATGACCTCCTGGAATTTCGCCTTAGTCTCAATGTTACTCCCTTCACAGAGGACGTGCTCACCTGGATAAATTCCTGCTTCGGCCATTTGCGGGGGACCTTTAGAAGCTCAAAACAGCGGTCGACCACTGTAGGATCACTGTATGCTGCGAATGTGGCCCCTGCTATTTTGAACAACATGACGAGCGCGTATACCTGGTGATCGTACAGTGTCGGGTGGGAGATAAGCGATTGGAGAATTTGATTATGGATCACAGCTTCCTCCACGTATCCGAGGTTAATACAGTGTGCGACGAGATTGACATCTGCGCAATAGGGATCGCCCCAACGGCATGAGCCGGACACAACTCCCAGATCAGTGTCGAAGAATAGTTGAAGAATCTCTGCACAGAGGCGTCTTTGAAGCCCGGCGCTGTGTGGGGCGAGGATATGGTCCGACTCTGCATCGCTGGCGAAACGGAGGATCAAGTGGCCACTCGGGTGGATGTAATTAACCACGTCCCTCGATCTGTACACCTGGAGCGCACACAGGATGGCATCAGGGGGGATCGTAGAATGAGTCTGTGCAATCTCGAACCAACGACGAAAAAAGGCGAGCGATTGATCGTAGTTCTCGTCGGATAACCCGGCGATTGTTTTATTCAAGGCTGCCTGGATGTACTTCATTGCGATTGTGGCGGTACGAGAGTAGGTGTTGGTGGCTACGTAAGCGAACGACACCGCGCGCCTGAACGTTTGAATGGTCACAAAATGCAAAAATGCAAACCGTGTCCCAATCCGCCTAATTACCAACCGCACTCCACGCCGTGGTTTCGATCGAAAACCTGCATCCCTGACCAAGTGGACTGCGAAGCAGTAGTAAGACCCATTTTGAACGACGTGATTTTAACTCTCCCTCGGACACTTTTCAACTTTGATGCTGCCCAAACGTCCGGGGAGTCGTTCGGAAGGGGGAGGTCAAGTTCACGCTTCCCATCGGTTATGAAAGTCATCCTGAAAGAAACGAATCTCCAAAATACAGAAAAAGAAAGCAACCGAAAAACAAACGAAAAAGGTCTGCCAAATGATATACTCGTGAACGGATGGTGGCCGACGTCAACCTGGGCCAAACAAGGATTCAAGCCCTCAGCCCAAACACAGCCGGCAACGCAGCCCAAGCCTTCTTCCTCACATCCGCATGCCCAGACTCCCACCCTCTCACACACCCCTCGCAAAACCCAACAGAATCGTCTCCACAGAAGTCCCTCAACGAGAACACTTGCAATAACCTCGTCCCAGAGTTGGCGGGATCCACGATTCGTTCAGCAACCCTCTGGTGTGCTTCCGAAACTCCCGGATTCGTTGCATTGCGTGACGGGCAGTTCGGCCGGGAACACGACCGGGAGCTCTTTGATCCGAAGACCAAGCGATGGGTCTCTTTGAGCTCCATCTCACGGAGTGCCATCAATCCTCTGATCGCTGTTTGAACGATCTCGGGAGACAACGTGGCGCTCCGTGGTAGACGTCTGTCCATCAACGAATCTAACCCTCTCCGAGCTGCCATATAGTATGCCATCGGTAGTGCGGACGCGAGTTGCTGTTGGACAAACAGGTTGAGAACTGTATTAGGGTGGGGAGTCGGACCGCTGAAAACGCTCTCTCCGAGCGCCTTGGAGGGATCAAGACCCTCGAAGGTCACTGGATACGCATCACGGATGATTTCGAGTATCTGAGATCGGACGGTAGGCATCTCGTACTTTGCCGTGATTCGAAGGAGGGATGAGAATGTGGCGAAATCTGGCACTTTGTTCCGTTCAGGGAATCTGTAGACGGGGGTGGTCAGCGGAACAACTCATTCGTAGCGGAGCAGGGTAGCATACGCTGGGAGGTATATGACCTTGAGAAGTGTGGCAAAGTCCGTGGCCGTGTCCGATGACAGAATGCGCGGACAACCGTTGGGCGATTCCGCGCTCGCAAGGTTCGATTTTGCGAACGTCTGACTGAGCACAGGAGAGTGGAACAATAAGGCACCGGCGTGGACGCGGAACAGGGAGTTGCCACACAAAACCTCGGTGTTCCCATCCTCAAGGTAGAAGGTGTCGTGGGGGGTTATGGCCGTGGGGTCGAGGGGGGACTCATCATCAGAGGTGTCGGCGACCGTGAAATCCGACAGGCTGGTGATGCTGGTTGACGGGGAATGGAAGACAGGAGATCCGGGGATTGTGTCTGTCTCCGGAGTGGCGACCGGTTCGAGTGGAGGGGGCTGGGGAATCTGAGGCTCTACATCACAGTCCGGAAATCCCAGGGATGTTACGACGGGGGTTGCGGCGGGATCTTTCTGGCTCGCACTGGCTGGTTTCGGTTTCCTGACTGTGAATACAGGCGGGGGAGGAAGGCCCTCCCACCCACGCTCCCGTAGCGCGATCAGTTCCTGAAAACTCGTCTCGGCCCGATGACCACCCTTCACCGTGGGAAGCACACGCACCTCTACCGATTCCCATTTCGCCGTACCACGTCCATAACTACCCTTGAGGAACTCGAAGCAGCGATCGACCACTGACGGATCGGCGAAAGCTTCAAATGTTGCACCTGCCAGTTTGAACAGGATGATGAGCGCGTTTGCTTGGTGATCATACAGTTTCGGGTGAGAGATAAGTGACTGGAGGATGTGATCACGGATCGAAGCTTCCCCCACATATCCGAGGTTGGTCCAGTGTGCAACGAGACTAGTGTCGGCGTAGAAACGCTCCCGGGGGTTACTGCAGTAGGGACCGTGCACCACATACCACACTATCGCCAGATTACTCCTGAAGAACTCTAGTAGGGAGCTTTTGCAGAGGCGGTCCTGTAACCCGGAGATGTGTGGGGAAAGAAGGTGATCTAACTCTGCATCGCTCGCGAAGCGAAGAATCGAGTGAGAGGCCGAGTGGGTGAGTTTGCCACGTCCGCAGTCTATCTTCAAACCTATCGTTCTTCCGTTCCAGATAGCGTCAAAGATCTGGTCAGAGGGGATTTGGTCATAATTTTGTCCTATATCGACCCAAAAGCGATAGAAGTCGAATGCTTGTTCGTAGTTTTGGCCGGACAATATCTCCCGGACCGCTGAGTCCAAGGCATTCTTGATATCCCCCATTGTGATTGTGGTGGCAGGAGTCAACTTGGGTTGTTACGTAAACTGACAACAAAGCGCGGCAATTGAAATACATACCACCCGGTGCCACAGTCGATGGAGGCACCAACAAAGGCTATCTACAGATAGATGCTTGTTCAGCCGGGTTCTCGTGTCGTAATCTCATGAGATTTATTCGAATGGGTGGGGATGGAGGGTTTGTTCGTACCACCTCTTGGCACGCGGGTTGTGTTAACACACTGCCATACACCCCGCTCCCACCAACTTCCTAAGGGTTCCACGCAGGGCGAGCGTCTCCCCATGCGATCTTCTTAAACTACACCCCCAAACATGATTGCGCCCATTGGCTTTACTTCCTCGGTGCCGGTACCCTGAAGGTTCTCGAGTTACGATCGAACCCAAGCCGACACCCCGGGGACGAGAAATGAGTCAAATACGCATACACCAAGCTACTTCTGACACTTTGTAATTCGAGGGAAAAACGGAAAAATACCTGAAATCGCGAATGAGAACAGCCGATCACACTCCATCCCAACTCTGCGTGACCGAAAACATGCTTGGAAGTTGCTCCCAACATATCGAACGCGATCGGGTATGGGACGCCTCTATATCTTCCGTACAACTGGCGCAGACAAGATCCCCCAATGAAAGAGGTCCCAGCACACCACCGTCCCTCCCGACGAAGGATATTGCATGATAGAGTTTCTTCAGTGCTTCTGCTCTCCGCTTACGTTGGTCCGTATGAACGCTCAACATGCATCCCCTCTCGACGCACACACCCAGACATTCCTCGTAGACGATTACACGTGCGGCTTGGTCCATAAAACTTCGTACCAAATGCATACCGTGGGTGATAGTGGCAATAGCGTGACGCGGAAGTACCATACCAGGTTTGTCGCTCATCAGGGCGGAGAAACCAGCGATTGAAGCGCGATAGGCAGCAAAAGGCAATGCGAACCTGACGTTCTGTTCCAAGAACAAATTCAGGACCGCATTGGGGTGCGGCTTTGGTGGTTCAAAGATGTCCTCGCCAAGAACCTCTGCCGCTTGATACGACTCCCACTTGGTGGGGTATGCTCCCTTGAGGTCCTTGAAGAGCTGGTCACGGACGTTGGAGTAACCGTATTTTGCCGTCATCCGAAGGAGCGATGCGAACACGGCGAGCGTTGGGACCTCATGCCTTGTGGGGAATCTGGCCACCAGAAAGGCAGTTAATTCACTGAAGCCGCGCTAAGGGGAGGAGGCCTACCCCGGGATGTAGATCATCTTCAATAGGATTGCGAAATCCTCAGCGATATCCGTGAACGTGACCCGAGGACATCCTTCTGGCATTGGTGCATCGAGGAGGGTGGCTGGGGAAAGTACGTCTCGAAGCTTTGGGGAAGAGAACGAGACTATGGGGGAGTGGACCCGGAATACCGTCTGTTCGCACACAATTTCCACGTTCCCGTCCTCGAGGTAGAATGTCTCGTGGCGAGTAAGAATCCGTTCGTTACCGACCTCGGTGTCCTCGTCCAGATCGGTTGGGGTCAAGTCAGAAACCGTTGAGATGGTCGAGGTGGGAGGGGAAGCGGTGACCGCTTGAGTAGAAATGAAGGTCTCGGAAGAAGAGACCACATCCTGCAAGACGGAAGGGGAGATATCGATCGGAGTGACGGGGAGATCGCGGGGAACGAAAGCGGCAGGAGTCTTGGCGATCCCAGCTTCGTTTGGGGAGACCTCAACACTGGTCAGGTTTTCCTTCGCTTCCACGTCGCCCTCTTCGGTTCCCGTAGTGAATCCTTGTTCTTCCCCCTTCTGCTCCAACCACTTGGCGTGAATGTCGCGGAACTCCTGATCCACAAGATAAGGCGGCGTGGCGCAAGGTAAGGAGATGGAGAATACGGTACCTTGATTTTTTTTCGATCCAGAAAACGCAGTCCATCCAGAGAGGGTGTCCTATCCGCAGAGGGCGTGTCGTCCAGGATCTGGAAGGAGAGCTGGATATCGCTGGGTTCGAGGACTCCCTGAAGCAACGTACTTCCTGCGACGACAAACAGTTGGTAGATAGCACTGGCCCTGTAGGCTTCGTGGTGGTTGTGGGTTATTAGTGGTTTAATGAGATGCCTCCTCACGAGATCGTGACTGATCAAGCCACAGTCGATGAGATATCCAACGAATAACGCGGCATTGATGAAACCACCCCCTCCACCACTCCTAACGGGGTTATTCCTGTGATAATCGCCCTCGGTTGCAGATATCGCAAACCACCTGAGAACGTGACAGCACAACTCGTCGGTGAAAGTGATAGCTTGCTGAGAACGGTGCGGTGCATTTCGAAACTCCTTGAAGAACCTCGCGACGTAGTAGAAACTACCATGCTTCTCCCATGCGACGTATGAAACGCTCTCCACAAGCTCATCGACCGTCGTGAACTGCTCGCGGAGGACGTATTCGAACCAGTACTCGACCCTTGGCGCGATCTGGTCGTACTCTGACGGCCTGTCAGCAAGGCTGAGGAGTAGTGAGCAAATTTTCGAGGAGATAGAGTCCTTGCGATTATGATAGCCGGACTTCTTGGGTACAGTGGCCATGGTCGCCGGATGATGAGAAGTGTGATGTATGAAGTTGGCGCCGTGAATAGAGTCAAGCGTATATGGATGGCGCTTCGTGAAACTCGAGCAAGGTCACAAAGTACATAACAGGCCGACAACTTGGAAAGCAGACAGGTAGTACTTGACATCGAGCCTTCAACATAGATTCATCCTTCCAACTCCAAACACATCCGGCAACGCATTCCAAGTCTTCACATCTACGTCCCCGGCCTGAGTCCACCCTTCCACACAACTCTTTCAATGACTCCCCTTTGAGCTCCATCTCATGGGGCGCGAACAGACCTCGTACCGCAACCCAGAGGATTTCGGGGAGGGGGCAATCTTACGCTCGCCGGGGGACGTCTGTCCATCAGCGGTTCCCGCCCCCTCAAACCGCCGCGTAGTATGCCATCGGTAACGCAAATGTGAATGTGAGGAGTCGGTCCGCCGAAAACGCTCTCTGCAAGTGGTTTGGAGGGAGCGATCCCCTCGAGAGTCTCTGGGTGTGCATCGCGGACGACTCCGAGTGGCGGAGACCAGACAGCGGGTATTTCGTGCTTCGCCGTATTTCGGAGGAGGGACGAAGGTGTCACCAAATCTGGAACCTTATTACTTCCGGGGAATCTACAGAGGAACTGTAAATGAAATGATTTATTGGAACCCCGAAGGAATTCGACCCACCCGGGAAGATATATCACCTCGAGGAGCGTGGAGAAATCCGTTGTCGGGTCAGAAGACATAATACGATGACAAGCGTTGGGTGATTCGTTGGATTCGACGGAATGTTCGGTAAGAAGGGTACCCCCTTGGTTCTACCGTTCGCGCGTGTGTATATGGTATGTGTGGCTGGGGGACTTGGAGCGTAGAAGGACCTCGGGTGACGACGTTTAGATGTATCCTGGATGCCGATCGTTACGGAGGTCGGAGAATGAGATCATTTGTGACGGTGGATGTCCTTGGAAAATCCGTTTGGAACTTCTAAATCGGGTTTTTATCGAAAAAAAGGCAGACACAACCGCGAGCGGTGGCCCGGCGCACCCGGGGTACGTGTTCAACATACAGCGCCTCAGTTTGCGAGCCTTCGCGCCTTCAAACCAAAAACCTCTGGCAACGCCGCCCAAGCCTCCTTCCTCATCCACGTATGCGCCACCTGCACCTTCTCCACGCAGAGCCGACACAACTTCGACT
>Ga0307513_10002169_pt1 | contig 27467 bp, 25 predicted proteins | sample 15_EM_MG_FD_202174 | JGI IMG/M metagenome (GOLD analysis project Ga0307513, IMG submission 202174) | Populus trichocarpa ectomycorrhiza microbial communities from riparian zone in the Pacific Northwest, United States - 15_EM | ecosystem: Host-associated > Plants > Roots > Unclassified | place... | reverse complement strand
GCCGCCGCCGCCGGGTCGAGGGCGAATTGACGAGTCGCCGCAGGTGAGCCAAGCCGGGCGGAAGGTCGACGACCTGACGGCCTCTCAACCTGGACCTGGAGTTGACACGATGAGCGCACGTACGCCGGCTGGCCGGCTCGTCCTTGCGTTTGGCGATGTCGTGGCGATGCAGGCCCTCTATGCGCCGCAGATCGCCTGGAGTTTGCCGGCGTCCCTCCCCTATCCCCGCCCGATGACTGGCAAGGACGCCGTGGTCGCCTTCAACAGGGCCGTCTGGGCCGACAACTATTTTCCCGATTGCTCGGTATCGATCCTCGACGAGGTCGGCGACGACAGCCTGAGCGCGGTCCGGTTCGTATATCGGGCGCGCATGCGCGCCACCGGCGGACCTTACGAGAACGAATACACCTTGTTCGCGCGAAGCGGCCCGCTGGGGATCACCGAGGTCTTCGAGGCCATGGACAGCCTGTCCGTCCTCGATCAGATCGGCGGCGGGCGGCCCGGCGCCACCTTCGCGAAAATCCAGCAGGAGCGCGCCCCGCGATAGGGCCGCCCTTACGGCGGCCCCCGAGCCGCCAGCTCAGACGTGGATCAGGTGGGCGACATCGGCGGCGCTGTCCTGGGCGGTCTTGCCGTGCCGGATGATGCGGCCGCGCTGCATGACGAAATAGTGGTCGGCGAAGCTCCAGGCGAAGTCGAGGTTCTGCTCGACGATCAGGATCGCCACCCCCAGCTCGCCGCGGATGCGGGCGAGCGCCGCCTCGATCTGCTGGACGATGTTGGGCTGGATACCCTCGGTGGGCTCGTCGAGCAGCAGCAGTTGCGGGCGGCCAGCCAGGGCCCGGCCGATGGCCAGCTGCTGCTGCTCGCCGCCGCTCAGCACGCCGGCCTTGCGCTGGGCGATGTCCTTGAGCTTGGGGAACAGGTCGAAGACGTAGTCGGGGACTTTCCGGGTGACCTTGTCCTTGCGGCCGACCAGGGCCGACAGGCCGACGCTGAGGTTCTCCTCCACCGTCAGGTGCGGAAAGACGTGCCGCCCCTGGGGCACGAAGCCGATGCCCGCCCGGGCGCGCTCGTGGGCCTGAAAGCCGCTGACATCGGCGGAGTTGAGGAAGATCTGCCCCTGGGTCAGCCTCATCTGGCCGACGATGGTCTTGAGCAGGGTGGTCTTGCCCACGCCGTTGCGCCCGATGATCGCCCCGGCCGACCCGGCCGCCAGGTCGAAGGCCACGTCGAACAGCACCGGGCTCTTGCCATAGGCGGTGTCGACGGCGCGCAGGTTGAGAAGGTCGCTCATGCCTTGGGCCGTCCCAGATAGATCGAGGCCACGTCGGGATCGTTGCGCACCTGCGCCAGCGAGCCCTCCTTGAACACCGAGCCCTGGTGCAGCACCGCGACGTGCCCGCCGAGCTGCTCGACGAAATCGATGTCGTGGTCGATGACCAGAACCGAATGGGCGCCGATCAGGTCGCGGATGATCTCGGCCGTCCGGGTGGACTCCGCCGCCCCCATGCCCGCCGTCGGTTCGTCGAGCAGCAGCAGCTCGGCGTCCGTCGCCACCACCATGCCGATCTCCAGCCACTGCTTTTCCCCGTGCGACAGGGCGCCGGCCAGGGCCTCGCGACGATCGGCCAGGCCCACCGTCTCCAGCACCGCCTCAGCCTTCTCGCGCACCGCGCGCGGCGGCTGGAAGGTCAGGCTCTTCCACCAGCGACGATCCTGGGTCGCGGCGATGACTAGGTTCTCATAGACGCTCAGGCCCACCAGCACGCCGGGCGTCTGGAATTTGCGGCAGATCCCGCGGCCGACGATGCCGTGCTCGGGCTGCCTGGAGATGTCCTCGCCCCGGAAGAGGATGCGACCGCTGGTCGGCCGCACCCGGCCGATCACGGTGTCGCACATGGTCGACTTGCCCGCCCCGTTGGGCCCGATCACCACCGTCAGGGTGCCGGCCTGGATCGTCAGGTCGAGGTCGTTGAGCGCCTTGAACCCGTCGAAGTCGACGGTGACGTGGTCGATCCGCAGCAGTGGGAGCCCCGCCGGGGCGGCCGCCACGGCCGGCTCGGGGACGGCGACGGGACCGGTCATGCAGCCACCTCGGCTTCCGGTTCCGGCGGGGCCGGGCGCTTCAACGAGCCTTCCGGGAACAGGCCGGCCAGCCCCTTGGGCAAGGCCGTGACGACCAGGATGAAGATCAGGCCGAGCGCGTAGAGCCAGAACTCCGGCGCGGCCGAGGAGACCTTGTCCTTGGCGAAATTGACCAGCAGGGCGCCGGCGACGGCGCCGGGCAGGCTCGCCCGGCCGCCGACCGCCGCCCAGACCACCATCTCGATCGAGGGCACCACCCCGACCAGGGCCGGCGAGATCACCCCGGCGTGCAGGGCGAAGAGCGCGCCCGAGAGACCGGCCAGGGCGCCGGCGACGGCGAAGGCGATGATCTTGTAGGGCGTCGGGTCATAGCCCAGGAACCGCACGCGGTTGGTGTTGTCGCGGGTGGCCCGCAGCAGCTTGCCGAACCGCGACCGGGTCAGCATCCAGGCGCCGACGCCCGCGAGCGTCACCACCGCCAGGGTCGTCCAGTAGAGCCCCATGGCGAAGCCCTGGCTGTTCATGTTGAAGCCGAACAGGACCTTGTAGTTGGTCAGGCCGTTGAAGCCGCCGGTATAGGCCTGCTGGCTGATCAGCAGGGTGGCGAAGGCCAGGGCCAGCGCCTGGGTGATCAGGGCGAAATACACCCCGCCGATCCGCCGCCGGAAAACCAGCCAGCCGAAGGCCGCGGCCACCGCCGCCGGGACCACCACGACGCCCAGCAGGGCCGCCAGCGGGTTCTTGAACAGGCTCCACCACCAGGGCAGCGCCTTGAGGTTGGACCAGACCATGAAGTCGGGCATCACCTCGCCGGTCTCCAAGCCCGCGAGCTTCAGGTGCATGGCGATGGCGTAGCCGCCCAGGCCGAAGAACACCCCCTGCCCCAGGCTGAGGATCCCGCCCTCGCCCCACAGCAGCACCAGCCCCATGGCGGTGAGCGACAGGGCCAGGAAGCGGCCCGTCAGGCTGAGATTGTACCCGGAGAGATAGAACGGCGCGGCGGCGGCCAGCGCCACCGCGGCGAGCAGGCCGATCGCTTTCAGGGAAGGCAGGGTCATGCGCGCGGTCCTAGTCGTCCAGGGCGCGCGAGCGGATCGCGATGACGCCCTGGGGCCGGAACTGGAGGAAGATGATGACGAAGAGCAGCGTGATCACCTGGGCGAAGCTGACGTCCACGAACACCTGGGCCATGGCCGAGACCAGGCCGATGAGGATGGCCGCGATGGTGGTCCCGGCGATGCTGCCCAGCCCCCCGAGGATGACGACGAGGAACGCCGTGACGATGTAGCTCTGGCCGACAGTCGGGGTGACCGGCCCCAGCAGGGCCAGGATCACCCCGGCCACCCCGGCCACCGCCGAGCCCAGCGCGAACACGAAGAGATCCACCCCGCGGACGCTGACGCCCATGGCCGAGGCGGTCGGCCGGTCCTGGTTGGAGGCCCGGACCAGCAGGCCGATGCGGCTGGTCTTGAGCAGGAGGGCCAGGCCCCCCAGCGCCAGGGCGGCGACCAGCATGATGAAGAGGCGGGCCACCGGCAGCGAGAAGAGGCCGACCTCGATGGCGCCGTCCAGCCAGGCCGGCGCCGTGACCGAGACGCCGGTGGCGCCGAACAGGTCGCGCGCCCCCTGCTGGAAGATGAGGCTGACGCCCCAGGTCGCCAGCAGAGTGTCGAGCGGACGGTCGGCCAGGCGGCTGACGACCGTGGTCTCCAGCAGGGCGCCCAGCAGGCCGCCCCCGACAAAGGCCGCGACCATGGCCGCCAGTATGCCCAGCGGGCCGGGCACGACCAGGATCGTGAGATAGGCGATATAGCCGCCGAACATCACGATCTCGCCGTGGGCCATGTTGATGACCCGCATCAGCCCGAAGCTCAGGGCCAGGCCCAGAGCCGCCAGGATGTAGATGGACCCGAGGCTCAGCCCGTTGAAGATCTGTCCAAGGAGGAACGCCGGGTCCATCTGTGAGTATCCAGTCGTCGCGACTAGCTGATGGTGCAGGTCTTGCCCGGGAACGTGACCGGGTCGTAGGGCTCGGGCACGATCGATCCGGCCGAGGTCCAGAGGATCTTGAACTGCCCCTTGTCGTCGGCCTCGCCGATGTAGGCGGTCTGCACCAGGCTGTTGTTGGCGTGGAACTTCACCTTGCCCAGCGGGGTGTCGACCTCGTCGAGGGTCACGGCGGCGTCACGGACCTTCTTGGGTTCGAAGGAGCCCGCCTTCTCGACCGCGGCCTTCCAGAGGTAGACGTCCACATAGCCGTGGATCATCGGGTCGGTGACCACCGCGTCGGCGCCGTACTTGGCCTTGTAGGCGGAGATGAACTTGGCGTTTTCGGGCGTTTCGAGGGTCTGGAAGTAGTTCCAGGCCGCATAGCTGCCCTTCACCAGTTCAGGCCCCATGGCCTGGGCTTCCTGCTCGCCGATCGAGAAGCTCATGACCGGGATCTTGTCGGGGGTCATGCCGGCCGCGGCCATCTGCTTGAAGAAGGCGACGTTGGAGTCGCCGTTCAGCGTATTGAAGATCACGTCGGGCTTGGCCGCCTTGATCTTGGCCACGACGCCGGAGAAGTCGGTGCCGCCCAGGGCCTGGTATTCCTCGCCCGCGACCTTCAGGCCGGCGCCTTCGATGTGCTTGGTGGCGATCAGGTTGGCTGTGCGCGGGAAGACGTAGTCCGAGCCGACCAGGAAGAAGGTCTTGTAGCCCTTTTCCTTGGCCCAATCGAAGGCCGGCAGCATCTGCTGGTTGGGCTGGGCGCCCGAATACATGATGTTGGGCGAGCACTCGTTGCCTTCGAACTGCACGGGGTACCAGAGCAGGTTCCCGGCCTTCTCGAAGACCGGCAGCATCGCCTTGCGGCTGGCCGAGGTCCAGCCGCCGAAGACGGTGGCCACCTTGTCGCTCTCCACCAGCTTGGTGGCTTTCTGCGCGAAGACCGCCGGGTCGGACGCCCCGTCCTCGACCACCGCCTCGATCTTCTTGCCGCTGACGCCGCCGGCCGCATTGATCTCCTCGATGGCCAGCATCGAGGCGTTCTTCACCGTCACCTCGCTGATCGCCATGGTGCCGCTGAGCGACTGGAGCACGCCCACCTTCACCGCGTCGGCCGCGCCGGCCGCGGCGGTCTTGTCCGCCGGCTTGGAGCACGCCGCCAGGGCGACGCCGGCCATCAGCACCGCCGCCACCGAGCGCCTGTTAAGTCCCTTGATCATCGCCGTCCCATTCCTTCGGATGTTGCCTGTCGGCCCCGGTTGCCTGCGTGGAGCCCCGGCTGAAATCTGCGGCGAGGGTTCCGGCGCCGGTATGGGCCGTTTGACGTAGGTCCGGCCGCCGGAGGGTCGGGCCGCGATCCGCCCAGGGAGAACCGATCGCGACCCTGCCTCTCTCTCCGACGTCCCGGAGCGCCGGGCGGGTGCGGCTGTAGGGGGAACAACCCCCGCCCGGTCCGCCAGTGATCGAACGCGGCGGCGGGCGGCGTAAGGGGGCGTTTGACGTAGGCGGGGCGGCGGCCCCCCGCGAACTGCGGTCAATACGTCAAACGCCCCCTACGGCGGCCCGGCCGTTCTTGGGACCCTGGGCCACCGAGGCGGCGCCGGCGCCGCGAACCCGTGCATGGTGATCCGCCTGGGCGACCGTCGCTCCATCGAAGCCTTGGGACCGATCGGCCCCGTGGGCCCGGCTCCATCGCCGGGCAAGCTCGACAGCGCCCGCGCGCGGGGCGAACTGCGCCTGGGCTTCGAGCGGCGGGCGGGGCGCACCCGGATGACGCAGGCCTTCCAGTCGGGCTGCCTGCGGGCGCGCGTCCCCCATGCCGAGCCCGGCCAGCCGCCCTGCGTCGTGCTGATCAACACCGGCGGCGGGCTGACCGGCGGCGACCGCATCGGCCAGTCGATCACCTGGGGCGCGGGCGCCCATGCCGTCGCCGCGACCCAGGCGGCGGAGAAGATCTACCGCTCGGCCGGCGGCGAGGTGGAGATCGACGTGCGCCTGAAGGTGGCGGAGGGCGCGTCGGCCGAGTGGCTGCCGCAGGAGACCATCCTGTTCGACCGCGCCAGGCTGTCGCGCAGCACCCGGGTGTGCCTGGCGCGCGACGCCGCCTTCCTCGGGGTGGAGATGCTGGTGCTGGGGCGCGCGGCCATGGGCGAGGTGGTCCGCGAGGCGTCCCTGAGCGACACCTGGCGGATCCGGCGCGAAGGCCGGCTGGTCTATGCCGACGCCCAGCGCCTGGAAGGGCCGATCGACCTGCTGATGGACCGGGCCGCGATCGGCGCCGGCGCACGCGCCATGGCGGTGATGATCCATGCCTCGGCCCAGGCGCTGGAGCTGCTGGCGGGGGTGCGCGCGGCGCTGGCGCCCGCGACCGGCCGCACGGCGGCCAGCGCCTGGAACGGCCTGCTGGTCGCACGCTTCCTGGCTCCAGACGGCCACACCCTGAAGCGCGATCTGCTGCCGGCCCTGGCCCTGTTGCGGGGCGGGCGGGCGCTGCCCCGCGTCTGGACCTGTTGAAGGAAGCCCCAGGTGAACCTGACCCCCCGCGAGAAGGACAAGCTGCTGGTGGCCATGGCCGCCATGGTCGCCCGCCGGCGCCTGGAGCGCCAGCTGCGCCTCAACTACCCCGAGGCCATCGCCCTGATCTCGGACTTCGTGATGGAAGGCGCGCGGGACGGCCGCAGCGTCGCCGACCTGATGGAGGCCGGCGCCCATGTCCTGAACCGCGAGCAGGTGATGGACGGCGTGCCGGAGATGATCCACGACATCCAGGTCGAGGCGACCTTTCCCGACGGCACCAAGCTCGTCAGCGTCCACGACCCGATCCGGTGACCGCATGATCCCCGGAGAACTCTTTCCCGCCGACGGCGACATCGAACTGAACGCCGGGCGGCCCGTGACCACCCTGCAGGTGTCGAACACCGGCGACCGGCCCGTGCAGGTCGGCAGCCACTACCATTTCGCCGAGACCAACGCCGCGCTCGCCTTCGACCGGGACGCGGCGCTGGGCCTGCGGCTGGATATCCCGGCGGGCGCGGCCCTGCGCTTCGAGCCGGGTCAGACCCGCGAGGCGCGCCTGGTCCCCCTGGCCGGCGCGCGCACGGTGGTTGGCTTCCAGGGCCAGGTCATGGGGCCGCTGCCGGACGGGCGGGCGCCATGAGCTACCGGATCTCGCGGTCGGCCTATGCGGACATGTTCGGCCCCACCACCGGCGACCGCCTGCGCCTGGCCGACACCGACCTGATCATCGAGATCGAGCGCGACGCCACGATCTATGGCGAGGAGGTGAAGTTCGGCGGCGGCAAGGTGATCCGCGACGGCATGGGCCAGGGCCAAATGACCAACGCCGCCGGCGCGGTCGACACGGTCATCACCAATGCGGTGATCATCGATCACTGGGGGATCGTCAAGGCCGACATCGGCCTGAAGGACGGCCGCATCTTCGCCCTGGGCAAGGCCGGGAACCCCGACATCCAGCCCGGCGTGACCATCCCCATCGGCCCGGGCACGGAGATAATCGCCGGCGAGGGCCGCATCGTCACCGCCGGGGGCGTCGACGCCCACATCCACTTCATCTGCCCCCAGCAGGTCGAGACCGCCCTGGCCGGCGGGGTCACCACCCTGGTCGGCGGCGGCACCGGGCCGGCCACCGGCACCAACGCCACCACCTGCACGCCGGGCCCCTGGCACATCGCCCAGATGCTGCTGGCCGCCGAGGGCCTGCCCGTGAACCTGGCCTTCTCGGGCAAGGGCAACGCCAGCCGGCCCGAGGCGCTGGTCGAGCAGATCCGCGCCGGGGCCTGCGCGCTGAAGCTGCACGAGGACTGGGGCTCGACCCCGGCGGCCATCGATTGCTGCCTGTCGGTCGCCGACGAGCACGACGTCCAGGTGATGATCCACACCGACACGCTCAACGAATCCGGCTTCGTCGAGGACACCATCGCCGCTATCGCCGGGCGCACCATCCACGCCTTCCACACCGAGGGCGCCGGCGGCGGTCATGCGCCGGACATCATCAAGCTGGCGAGCCTGGCCAACGTCATCCCCTCCTCCACCAACCCGACCCGGCCGTTCACGGTGAACACCCTGGACGAGCACCTCGACATGCTGATGGTCTGCCACCACCTGGACCCGGCGATCCCGGAGGACCTGGCCTTCGCCGAAAGCCGCATCCGCCGCGAGACGATCGCGGCCGAGGACATCCTCCACGACCTGGGGGCCTTCTCGATCATCTCGTCGGACAGCCAGGCCATGGGCCGGGTGGGCGAGGTGGCGCTGCGCACCTGGCAGACGGCCCACAAGATGAAGATCCAGCGCGGCCGCCTGCCCGGCGAGCGGGGCGACAACGACAACCTGCGGGTCCGCCGCTACATCGCCAAGTACACGATCAACCCGGCCATCGCCCAGGGCCTGGCCGCGGAGGTGGGCTCGATCGAGGTGGGCAAGCTCGCCGACCTGATCGTCTGGACGCCGGCCTTCTTCGGGGTGAAGCCAGACCTGGTGATCAAGGGCGGCTCGATCATCCACGCGATGATGGGCGACCCCAACGCCTCGATCCCGACCCCGCAGCCGGTGCATTTCCGGCCGATGTTCGCCGCCTATGGCCAGGCGACGGCGGGACGCTGCGTGACCTTCGTCTCCCAGGCTGCCCTGGCCGACGGCGTGGGCGAGCGGCTGGGCCTGCGGCGGACCGTGCTGCCGGTGGGCAATGTCCGCGGCGGGATCTCCAAGGCCTCGATGATCCTCAACGACGCCACCCCGCATATCGAGGTGGACCCGGAGACCTATGAGGTGCGGGCCGACGGCGTGCTGCTCACCTGCGAACCGGCCGAGGTGTTGCCCATGGCCCAACGCTACTTCCTGTTTTGAGGCGCCCATGATCGACGTCGTCGAAATCCTGCCGCGGGGCGGCTTCGATCCGGCCCTGGCCGGCGACCGGCTGGTGCTGGACCACGACCTGCGGCTGCGCCGGCGGATCGTCTTCCGCAGCCAGGGCGGCGCCGAGATCCGGCTCAACCAGAACAAGACCGTCCAGCTGCGCGACGGCGACGGCCTGCGCCTGGCCGACGGGACGATCCTGGTGGTGGAGGCCGCCACCGAGGCCCTGATGGAGATCACCGCCCACAGCCTGCCCGAACTGGTCCGCATCGCCTGGCACCTGGGCAACCGGCACCTGCCCGCCCAGCTGCTCGACCACGCCCTGCGCATCCGCGAGGACCATGTGATCGCCGACATGGTCCATCACCTGGGGGGGCATTGCCGCAAGCTGTCGGCGCCCTTCGACCCGGAGGGCGGCGCCTATGTCGGGGCCGCCGGCCACCACGGTCACGGCCACGCGCCCCATCACCATCACGCGACGTCATGACCCCCGAGACGCTTTACAATCTGCTCTCCTGGACGTCGCCGGCCTGGCCGATCGGCGCCTACGCCCATTCCGGCGGACTGGAGTGGGCGGTGGAGGACGGCCTGGTCGTCGACCGGGCGACCACCGAGGCCTGGCTGGCCGACTGGATCGAGCACGGCGGCGGCTGGAGCGAGGCGGTGCTGTTCGTACATGCGCACCGCGCCGCGACCCTGGGCGACGCGGGCGTCCTGCTCGACCTCGCCGAGCTGGCTCTGGCCCTGCAGACCACCGCCGAGCGGCGGCTGGAGACCACCGCCCAGGGCGGCGCCTTCCGCCGGATCGCGCGCGCCGTGGCGCCGACGCCGGCGCTGGCGCTGCTCGACGGCCTGGGGGACGAAGAGGTCGCCTATCCGGTCGTGGCGGCCTGTCTGGCCGCCGGGCACGACACGCCGCTTTTTTTGGCGTTGACCGCCTATCTGCACGGTTTGGTCGCAAATCTCGCGTCGGCGGCGCAGCGCCTGATACCGCTTGGGCAGACGGACGGGCAGCGTGTCGTCGCGGCCCTCCGCGAGCGGGTGGGCCAGATCACGATGCGGGCGGCGGCGCTGGACCAACGCGATCCGTTCGAGGCCCTGGGCTCGGCGAGCTTCGTCGCCGACCTGGCCTCCATGGCGCATGAAACCCAATATACGAGGCTGTTCCGCACATGAGCACCAACCCTCTGCGCGTCGGCGTCGGCGGACCGGTGGGCTCGGGCAAGACCGCCCTGATGGACGCCCTGTGCAAGAGCTTCCGCCACCGCTTCCAGATCGCGGCGATCACCAACGACATCTACACCCGCGAGGACGCCGAGTTCCTGACGCGCGCCGGTTCGCTCAGCCCCGACCGCATCCTGGGGGTGGAGACCGGGGGCTGCCCGCACACCGCCATCCGCGAGGACGCCTCGATGAACCTGGCGGCGGTCGACCAGCTGCAGCGGCGCTTTCCCGACCTCGAACTGATCCTCATCGAAAGCGGCGGCGACAACCTGGCGGCCACCTTCAGCCCGGAGCTGGCGGACCTGACCATCTACGTCATCGACGTCTCGGCGGGCGACAAGATCCCCCGCAAGGGCGGTCCCGGCATCACCCGCTCGGACCTCCTGCTGATCAACAAGATCGACCTGGCGCCCCTGGTCGGCGCCAGCCTGGAGGTGATGGACCGCGACGCCCGCAGGATGCGCGGCGAACGCCCCTTCGTCTTCTCCAACATCCGTGCCGGCCAAGGCGTCGCCGAGGTCGCCGAGTTCATCGTACGCACCGGCGGCCTGACGCCGCATCCCGCCCTGGCAGGACAATGACCATGCGCCCCCTCGCCCTCGCCGCCGCCCTGTCGCTCGTCGCCTTCCCCGCCCTGGCCCATGTGGGTCCGCACGCCGAGAGCGGGTTCGCGGCGGGCTTCACCCATCCGCTGACGGGCCTGGACCACCTGCTCGCCATGCTGGGCGTCGGCCTGTGGGCGGGCCTGGCCTGTCGACGTTCGCCCTGGGCATGGCCCGCGACCTTCATCGCGGTGATGACGGCCGGCTTCGTCCTCGGGGCCGGCGGCGCGCCGTGGCGCGGCATGGAGGCGGTGATCGCGGCCTCGGTCGTGGCGTTCGGCCTCGCCGCGGCGGTCAATCTCAAGCCGCCGGCCGCCCTGGGGGCCACGATCGTGGGGGCCTTCGCCCTGGCCCACGGCTACGCCCATGGGCAGGAGCTGGCGCCCGGGGTCAGCGGCGGCGAATTCGCCGCCGGCTTCGTCGCCGCCACGGCCCTGCTGCACCTGGGCGGTTTCGGACTGGCGCGCGCCATCGAGCGTTTGAGCGCGCCACGCCTGGCGCAGGCCGCCGGTCTGAGCCTGGCGGCCGGCGGCCTCGCGCTGGCCTGGATCAGCTAGGGCGTGGCTTGCGATGGCTGAGGCAGGCGCCCATCGGGCGTTGGCGCCCCGACGGCAGCGCGTGGTGCGCACCCGGCGCCAGTACAACCAGTGGGTCGCCGACCAGACCCTGGAAGACTACGCCCTGCGCTTCACCGCCGAGACGGCGCGCCGCTGGCCGACCAGCCGGGTGGCCAACACGGCCATGGGCTCCATCGCCTTCCTGGCCTGCGAGGCGATCGGGGCGACCGTGGCGATCAACTACGGCCTGACCAACACCGCCTGGGCGCTGGCGGTGGTAGCCCTGATCATCGTCTTCACCGGCCTGCCGATCTGCTACTACGCCGCCCGCTACGGCGTGGACATGGACCTGCTGACCCGGGGCTCGGGCTTCGGCTACCTCGGCTCGACCATCACCTCGGCCATCTACGCCTCCTTCACCTTCATCCTCTTCGCCATCGAGGCGGCGATCCTGTCGGCGGCGCTGAAGATGTGCTTCGGCATCCCCCTGGCGCTCGGCCATGTCATCAGCGCCCTGGTGGTCATTCCGGTGGCGGCCTATGGCGTGCGGCGGATCAGCTGGCTGCAGACCTGGACCCAGCCGGTCTGGCTGCTGCTGCAGCTCGCCCCGCTGGCCTTCATCGTCCTCAAGGCGGGCCAGGGCGTCGAGCTGGCTCCCGACCTGGGCGGCGGCCATCCGCAAGGGTTCAACCTGGCCCTGGCCGGGGCGGCCGGGGCGGTGATCCTGTCGCTGCTGCCGCAGATCGGCGAGCAGGTCGACTATCTCCGCTTCCTGGCGGTGAAGACCCCGGAGAACCGGGTGGCCTGGTGGTCGGCGGTGATCGCCACCGGGCCGGGCTGGATCCTGATGGGCGGCCTGAAGATTATGCTGGGCGCCGTGCTGGGCCTGATGGCCGTGCGGGCCGGGATGGCGGCCAGCGACGCCGCGGCCCCGGCCCAGATGTACAACAAGGTGTTCGCCGACCTGCTGGGCTCGCCGCTCGCGGCCCTGGTGGTGACCGGCGTCTTCGTGGCCGTCTGCCAGGTCAAGATCAACGTCACCAACGCCTATGCCGGCTCGATCGCGGCCTCGAACTTCTTTTCCCGGCTGACCCACCGCCACCCGGGCCGGGTGGTCTGGCTGGTGTTCAACGTGCTCGTCGCCCTGCAGCTGATGGAGGTGGGCATACTGGACGTGGTGGAGCGCATCCTGGCGCTCTACTCCAACTTCGCCGTCGCCTGGATCGGGGCGGTGACCGCCGACCTGGTGGTCAACAAGCCGCTGGGCCTGAGCCCCAAGGGCATCGAGTTCAAGCGGGCCTATCTCTACGACATCAACCCGGTCGGGGTGGGCGCGATGGTCGTCTCGCTGCTGGTCTCGACCCTGTCGTTCTTCGGGGTGCTGGGCGAGGTGGCGCGGGCCTTCTCGCCGCTGATCGGCCTGACCGTGGCCTTCGTCACCGCGCCGGCCATCGCCTGGGCGACAGGCGGCCGCTACTATCTGGCCCGTCCGCGAGACGACCTGCAGGGCCGCGGCTTGGTCTGCGTGGTCTGCGAGAACGCCTTCGAGGCGCCCGACATGGCCGTCTGCCCGGTCTATCAGGGGCACATCTGCTCGCTCTGCTGCACCCTGGAGGCCCGCTGCCACGACGCCTGCAAGGAAAGCGGCCGGCTGGTGGACCAGACCGCGCGGTTCCTGCGCCACATCCTGCCCGCCAGCCTGCCCCAGGCCGCCTATGGCCTGGTCGCCCGGTTCCTGGGGGTGATGAGCCTCTCGGCCCTGCTGATCGGCGGCATATTGCTGTTGATCTACTACCGCCAGGTCGGCGCGCCCGGCCTGGACGCCGACGCGCTGCGCGATTCCCTGGGTCTGGTCTTCGTCGGCCTGCTGGTGCTGGCCGCCTTCGCCGGCTGGTTCATCGTCCTCGCCGGGGAGAGCCAGCGTTCGGCCGAGGAGGAGACCGAGCGCCAGACCGCCATGCTAATGGACGAGATCCAGGCCCACGGCCGGACCGACGCCGAGCTGCAGCGCGCCAAGGAGGTGGCCGAGGCCGCAAACCTGGCCAAGAGCCGCTACATCGTCGGCGTCAGCCACGAGATCCGCGCGCCGCTCAACGCCATTTCCGGCTACGCCCAGCTGATCGAGCGCAACCCCGCCGCCGACGCCCGCGACGCCGTGCGGGTGATCCGCCGCAGCGCCACCCACCTGGCCGACCTGGTCAACGGGCTGCTCGACATCTCGCGGATCGAGAACGGCACCCTGCGCATCGAGCGGGAGCTGGTGAACCTGAAGGACCTGCTGACCGAGATCGTCGACATGTTCCGGCTGCAGGCCACCGCCAAGGGCATCAATTTCCGCCACCATTGCCCCGGCAACATGCCGACCTGGATCTATACCGACGAGAAGCGGCTGCGGCAGATCCTGATCAACCTGCTGTCCAACGCCGTCAAATACACCCCGGCCGGCGAGGCCGCCCTGACCCTGGTCTGGCGCGGCCAGGTGGCGGAGTTCGAGATCTCCGACACCGGCGTCGGCATGACCGCCAGCGACCTAGAACGGATCTTCGAGCCGTTCTACCGCCTGCATACGCCAGAGACGCTCGGCACGCCGGGCATGGGCCTGGGCCTGACCATCACCAAGCTGCTGACCACCGTGCTGGGCGGCGAGATCTCGGTGACCAGCGAGCCCGGCGTGGGATCGACCTTCCACGTCAAGCTGATGCTGTCGGAGGCGCGCAACCCGCCGGAGACCGCGCCGCCGGACCGTCGCGTCAGCGGCTATATCGGCCCGCGCCGCCGGATCCTGGTGACCGACGACGACCCGACGCACCTGGACCTGACGCGGGAGATCCTGCACCCGCTGGGCTTCGACTTGGCCTTCGCCGCGGACGGCGCGCAGGCGATCGCCATGGTCGACCAATGGGCGCCGCACCTGGTGATCATGGACATCTCCATGCCCGGGATGAACGGCTGGGACAGCGCCCGGCGCATCCGCGCCGGCGACGCGGACCTGCCCATCCTGATGGTCTCGGCCAACGGCCACGACTTTTCCCGCAGCCGGCGGGAGGACGATCCGCACGACGACTTCCTGATCAAGCCCTACGAGATCGACGACCTGCTCGAACGCCTGGAAGTGCTGCTCGACCTTACCTGGGCGCCGCCCGCGACCGTGGAGGCCGCCCCGTGAGCGCCAACCTGATCCTGGTGATCGACGACGACCCGACGGTGGGCGACATGCTGTCCCAGGCGCTGGGCCAGGCGGGCCTGGCCGTGCTCGGCGCGCTCGACGGGACCCGCGGGCTGGAACTGGCCGCCCAGGGCCTGCCGGCGCTGATCCTGATGGACGCGGTGATGCCCGGCCTGACCGGGTTCGAGACCTGCCGGCGGCTGAAGGCCCGGCCCGACCTGGACCATATCCCGGTGATGTTCATGACCGGGCTGAGCGAGAGCGAGCATGTGGTCGAGGGATTCCGCGCCGGCGGGGTCGACTACGTCACCAAGCCGGTGGTGCTGGACGAGCTGATCGCCCGCATCCGCGTGCATCTGGCCAATGCGCAGATGGCCTTGAGCGCGCGCTCGGCCCTCGACATCGCCGGGCGCTCGCTGCTGGCGGCCGACGGCCAGGGCCAGGTCCTGTGGCGCACGCCCCAGGCCGCCAGGCTGCTGGGGGGCGAGGACGTGTCCGGCCCGGCGGCGGCCGAACTGTCGGAGGCGCTGAGGACCCTGGCGCGCGAGCCGCCGCACGCCGGCGCCCCGCCCTTCGTCCTGCGGCTGGCGGGCCGGCGGCTGCAACTGGCCTATCTCGGCCACACCGGCGGCGAGCACTTCTTCCGCATGAGCGAGCCGCTGGAGGGGCGGGAGGAAGGCATACTGCGCCAAACGTTGGGCGTGACCGTGCGGGAGGCCGACGTCCTGGTCTGGATCGCGCGCGGCAAGTCCAACCGCGACATCAGCGAGATCCTCAACATCAGCGCGCGGACGGTGAACAAGCACCTGGAGCAGGTCTTCACCAAGCTGGGCGTCGAAAACCGGGCCGCCGCCGCCGCCGTCGCCACCCGGATCGTCGCGGCCTACAGCTGATCTGGGCGGCGGCTAGAGCGTGACAGCCTGAAGTGGATACCGGTTCAGGCGCCCGTCACGCTCTAAACTTTAGAAGATCGACCCTTTTTATCCGCTTCAAGTGATCCACTTGAAGCGGAAAGGGTCGAGCGCCGCCGCCCAGGGCGTCAGAACTGCAACTGGACCCCGGCGACGACCCGATCGTCGTCGGCCGAGGCCGTCGCGTCGACGTGGGAATAGGCCACCGAGAGCCGGGCGCTGTGGCCCTTGATGATGTAGTTGATCCCGGCGTCGTACTGCTTGGTCTTGATGTTCGTCAGGTCGGCGTCGAAGGTCTGGTAGCGGACCACCGGCTGGAACCGGCCGATCCCGACCTCCTGCGGGAACAGGAACGCCGCGGACGCCAGCCAAGCCTCGCCCTGGGTGATGCCGCCCACATTGTCCAGCGGCCCGGCGCCGCCGAAGCCCGGCGCGACGTCGAAGGCGTCGTCGGTGTCGTAGTGGTAGTAGGCGCCCTCCAAGGTGACGGCCCCGCCGTCCATCACCTTCTTCTCGAAGAGCACGTCGGCGTTCCAGGCCAGGTAGTCGCCGCGGGCGCCGACGGAACCGACGGCGTCCTTCTGGGACATGGCCGCGAAGCCCACGGTGAAGACGTTGGCGCTCCCGTAATAGGTGCTGCTGGTATAGTAGGCCGGGTTGTCCTCCACATCGAGGAAGTTGTAGGCGACGCGGCCGGCATAGAGCAGGTTGTCGCCCTGGTTCGACGCCCCGGCGATCCGGTTATGCCCGTCGAAGACGCCGACCGCATAGGTCAGGCGCTTGTCGAGCAGCTTCCCCCAGATGGTGACGCCGTCGTCGCGCCCGGCGAACTTGGCCGGATACTGCGACACCACGCCGGGATAGCTCCAGGAACTGAGATAGTAGGGGCCGTCCAGGTTGGAGCGGTCCGAGGGCGGCAGCATGCGCCCAGCCCAGAGGTTGAAGCCGTCGCTGAACTCGAAGCGGGCATAGCCGTCGAGCAGCTTGATGTTGTCGTTGCCGTCGATCTCGGTGTTGAAGGTCGCGCCGATCACCTTGTTCAGCGAGGCATTCACATAGAGGCGCGCGCTGTCGAGATTGAAGTCGGTGGAGCGGCCGCCGTCCGGCGCGCCGTCGTCGTCGCTGGTGAAACTGCCCCGCAGGCCGAGCCCGACGCTGATCGAACCTTCGTCGCCGATCTTCATCGTTCCGGCCGCATTGGCGGCGCTCAACGGCGCCAGGCCAGCGACCGACACGACTGTCGCAAGTAATAGCGTCGGCAACCTATTGCTGAAGACACGCGAATAGGACGGCAAGCCGGCAGATGTCATGATTTATCCCCATTGCGTTGGATAGAGGTAGCGGGTTTTCCGCCTCCCTCTCCCTTTTCCGGGGACCAGGATAGGTTTCGCGGTTCGGAGTTGAATACGTCAAACGGCGTAGGTTTTGGGGGCTGTTTCGACGGACTCTAAAGACCTGAGCGCGGTTCCGTCCGAGACCGGTCAGGGTCGATCCGTCCGAAATCCGTCTCGATGTAGGCCGGACCGCGAGACGACCGGACCCCGCCGCCAGCTTAACGTTGCGCTCAGGGCCTGCTGCTAGGTTTACCCAGGATCATCTGTGGGACGACATGGCGGGCGTGCAAACCGAAGCGGAGTTCCTGGAAGAGTCGAGAGCGCATTTGCGCCCCGGCGTTCATGTCCGCGCTATTACGGTTCTGTTGAATGCGGCTGCCTTCTCGCCCCTCGTCGGTTGGCGGGTCGCGCTTGCATGGTATGTGATCACGATCTTCTGGACGGAGGCTGGCCAACACGGGGTCGACCGTCTGGCCCGATCATCAGGAAGGTCCCGACGCTGGATCGTCCTGACGTCGCTGCACCTAGGCATAAGCGCTGCGGTGTTCGGCGCCATCGGGGTGATCGCGACGTTGAAAGGCGGCCTCTGGGGCCTGGTCGTCGCCGAGTTCCAGCTGTTGAGCCTGATCTTGGTGGTGACGTCGACCGCCGGCCGTTCGGCGATCGCCTATTACGTGTCAGCCGTCCCGCTCGCCATCTACCTCGCCGTGCTCGCCGCCTATAGCTTCACGCTAAGCGGCCCGACTCCCGGTCCTTTCCTCCTGTCGCTGGGCACCGCCCTTCTGATCTTTCACACCCATCAGATCGCCACCGCCAACCGCCGCATGGCGCGCAACCTGCACGAGGCGCGGGCCGCGGCGGAAGCCTCGACCGCCGCGAAATCGGCCTTCGTGGCCATAGTCAGCCATGAACTGCGCACGCCGCTGAGCGGCATTCTCGCCGGCGCGGACGAATTGAGCCGACGGGCCGCCGACACCGCCTCGCGCAGCAACGCCGCCCTGGTCAGCCAGTCGGCGCGGATGATGCGCACGCTTCTCGACGAGCTGCTCGACCTCTCGAAGATCGAAGCCGGCCGGATGGGCGTCGAGGCGTTGAGCATCGACCTTCGCCAGACCCTGCTGGAATCCGTGCGATTCTGGCGGCCGGAACTTCGCCGCAAGGGCCTGACCCTGAGGCTCAGGGGCGTTCGCCAGCTTCCCCGATGGGTGGAGGCCGATCCCACGCGCCTGCGGCAGATCCTCAACAACCTGTTCTCGAATTCGGCCAAGTTCACCGAGCGCGGCGGACTCGTCCTGGCCGCCTCCGTCGAGGACGACGCGGCCGATTCCGTCCGGATCGTTCTTCACCTGACCGACACCGGTCCCGGCATGCCCGAGCACCAGGTCGCGCGGCTGTTCGGGGCTTTCGAGCAGCTGGTCGACTCCACGACGCGCTTCCATGGCGGCACCGGGCTTGGCCTGTATATCAGCCGCGAACTGGCGCGATTGATGGAGGGAGAGCTCTCCGCGACCAGCGTGCTGGGCGAAGGCTCCACGTTCAGCCTGTCCCTGCCGTTCGCCAAGGCGCAGGCGCCCGCCGCGACCCTACCTGAGCCGGTGGGCGAAACGCTGGGCGGCCTGCGGCTGTTGATCGTCGACGACCACGAGGTGAACCGTCAGGCCTTTTCGCTGATGCTGCAGCCGCTCGCCGACCTTGTGATCAGCGCCGAGGACGGCGAGCAGGCGCTGGCGGTCCTGGCGATGGAGGCCTTCGACCTGGTGTTGATGGACCTGAACATGCCCGGCATGAGCGGGCTCGAAGCCACGCTCAAACTGAAATCCGGTCCCGGCCCCAACCGGAACACCCCCGTCATCGCCCTCACGGGCTCGGCCACCCCGCAGGACCTGGCCGCATGCCGGGCCGCCGGCATGGTCGCCCATGTGAGCAAGCCCGTCGCCGCCGGCGAATTGCTGGCCGCGATCGGCGTCGCGTTGGATCTCGGCATGGCCACGGGAGATTCGGCGACGCGCCTTGCCTGATCACCCCGGCCTGTCGCGCCGCTGACCAGGCCCTGTCAGAGGATTCGCCAGCGGCGCAGCAGGCCATAGGCGCCGACGACCACCGCGCCGCAGACCAGCGAGGCCAGGGCGAAGCCCGCATGGCCGGTCTCGAAGGGGACGCCCGTCACGTTCATGCCGAAGGCCCCGACCACCAGGGTGGGCGGGATCAGCAGGGTGGAGAGGATGGTCAGCGTCCGCATGCTGCGGTTGGTGGCGCTGGTGATCTTGGTGTCGATCTCCTCGTGCAGCAGGCGGGCGCGCTCCTGCAGGCCGGCGGCCTCGCGGTCCAGGTCCTCGACCTCGTGGGCGAGCCTGGGCAGCTGCTCGGCGATCAGCGCCACGCGGTGGGGCGCTCGCGGCGCCATGGCGCGGTTCAGCGCGCTGCGCAGGGCCAGGAATTCGCGGTGGTCGCGCGACAGCTCCCGCCGGGCCGGGCCCAGCGACAGGCCGCCCAGGTCGGCGCCCTCCCCCAGCACCCGGTCCTCGATCCGGCCGAGCCCGCCGGCCAGCGCGTGCAACCGCTCTTCGGAGACGTCGACGAAACGCTCCACCAGCCGGCCCCAGGCCTCCGCGGGGCAGGCCGTCAGGGCGCCGGCCCCGGCCTTGCGGCGGATCTCGTCGACGATCTGCAGGGCGTGGCGGCGCGCGGTGACCAGCCGGCGTCCATCCAGCGCGAACTGCAGCCGCCCCACGCCCACCGCCCGGCCGTCCAGGTCGCGCTGGAAATCGGGCAGCACCCCATAGGCCCAGTCGCCGGTGAACTGCACCTGCACCCGCTCCTCGGCCGCGAGGATCAGGTCCCGCGCCTCCTGGGGCAGGTCCGCCAGCCCCTGGATGAAGGTGCGGGCCCGCTGGTCGCTCAGCGGGAAGTGCATCCAGATCCAGTCGTCGCCGGCGTCCAGCCGCTCGGCCAGCGTCTGGTCCGACAACAGCTCGGCGCGCCCGTCCCGAAATGCGTAGGCCCACAGGAACGCGCTGGATTGTCCCACCGTCGCCATCGCCCTGGCCCCCGCACATCACGACCCCGCATGGGTCAGGTCCCTGGTCCGCGCGCGGCGAATTCGAGAGTGTAGCCTCGCCCGCAGCCGCGCATATGGACTCCGCATGCGGATAGTCCGCAAAACCTGTGACAGGGCGGCGACCATGATCGCCGGCCATGAAGGCGCTCGCGCCGGTCGCCGCGCCGCTGCACGACGCAGCCTGACGCGGACGCCGGTTCAGGCGGCGTCGACGAGGACCACCTCGGCGTCTTCCAGGGCGGTGATGCGGAGCACCGGCTCGTGCCGGATCGCCGCGCCGTCGCGGGCGTCGAGCCGCACGCCGTTGACCTCCACCGCGCCGACGGCCGGGACCAGGTAGCCGTGGCGGCCGTCGCCCAGCGCGTATTCCGCCGTCTCGCCGGCCTTGATCGTCGCGCCCAGCACCCGCGCGGGACTGCGGATCGGCAGGGCGTCGCCATCGCCCTCGACGCCGCTCGCCAGCGTCACGAACCTGCCGGCCCGGTCATCCTTGGGGAACGGCTTGGCCCCCCAGGACGGAGCGCCGCCCTCGGTTTCCGGCTCGATCCAGATCTGGAAGATCCGCGTCGCCTCGGACTCGAGATTGTACTCGGCGTGGCGCACGCCCGTCCCGGCGCTCATCACCTGGACGTCGCCGGCCCCCGTGCGGCCCTTGTTGCCAAGGCTGTCCTGGTGGGTGATCGCGCCCTCGCGGACATAGGTGATGATCTCCATGTCGCGGTGGGGGTGCGGCGGAAAGCCGGAATTGGCGGCGATCTCGTCATCGTTCCACACCCGCAGCGAGCCCCAGCCCATGCGCTTGGGATCGTAATAGTTGGCGAAGGAGAAGTGGTGCTTGGCCTTGAGCCATCCGTGGTCTTCGCCGCCCAGTCCGGCGAACGGTCTGCGTTCGATCATCTTGAACCTCCCGCGCCCGGTCGGGCGCTTGTCGAGGGGTAAGATAGGCTCCAGTATCGGATCTTAAATAGAAACCACCGAAACTCATCGTTTCCTGAATGGGTATGCAAAAGCTCCCCGATCTCGAAGGGCTGGCGACGTTCGCCAAGGTGGCCGAGGCCCGCGCCTTCTCCCGCGCGGCCGACGACCTGGGTGTGTCCAAGGCCACGGTGTCCAAGGCCGTCACCCGCCTGGAGAACCGCCTCGGAACGCGGCTGTTCCACCGCACCTCGCGCCGGCTGTCGCTGACCGACGCCGGCCAGGCCCTGTTGCTGCGGGCCTCGCGGATGCTGGTCGAGGCCGAAGCCGCCGAGGACGAGGCGCTGGCCCGGTCGGCCGCGCCGCGCGGCCTGGTGCGGCTGGCCGCGCCGATGTCGTTCGGCCTGGCCTTTGTGGCGCCGGCCCTGCCCGACTTCCTGGAGAAACACCCCGAGGTCTCCATCGACCTGCACCTGGGCGACCAGGTGGTGGACCTGATCGGCGGCGGCTTCGACCTGGCCTTGCGGATCGCCAACCTGCCCGACTCCTCGCTGGTGGCGCGCCGGCTGTGCGGGGTGGAGCGGCGATTGGTGGGGTCGCCCGCCTATTTCGAGGCCCATGGCCGGCCCATCCACCCGCGCGACCTCGCCGACCACCAGTGCCTGGGCTACGCCTACACCCCGGCGCCGGACCTGTGGCGGTTCACCAATTCGGCGGGGGAGGAGGCCACGGTGCGGCCGCATGGCCGCCTGCGCGCCAACAACGCCGACGCCCACGTGCCGGCGCTGCTGGCCGGCCTGGGCGTGGCGATCCAGCCCGACTTCATCGTCTGGCGCGAGGTTGCCGATGGCCGCCTGGAGGTCGCCATGGCCGACTGGACGCCGCCGCCGGTCGCCCTGCATCTGGTCAGTCCGCCGGGCGGCCATCGGCCTGCGCGGGTGCAGGCCCTGGCCGATTTCCTGGCGTCGCGGTTCCTGGCCCCGGCCTGGACACGGATCCAGGCCTTTCCCCGCTGAACGCACGGAATCGAGGCGAATCTTCTCTCCGGCGCCAGTTTGCGTGGCGGCGAGGCAAGTTCGCCTTGGTTTCGCCCCACGGACATTGAAAGCCCTCTGTCCGCCGAAAGGTTAACGAGGTGCTGAGAGACGCGTGCCCGAACGAGAGCCTGAACAAGACTGGGCCGGACCTGACGGCCTCAGTCGTCGATCCGTGATCGCCGCCCTGCCCCTGGTTGTCGCCGCCGCGACGGCCGAGCCCGTACGCGCGGCGTCCGCGAGGCCCCTGGGGGGGCCGTTCGACGAGGCGGCTCTGCGCGCCCGTGCGCGCGACCTGGCGGCCCGGCCCTACCAGGCTGCGTCGGACGAGCTGCCCCCCAGCCTCGCCAAGCTCGACTACGACGAGTACCGCGACATCCGCTTCGACCCGGCCCAGTCGCTGTGGAAGAAGGAGGGCCTGCCCTTCCAGCTGCAGTTCTTCCACCGCGGTTTCTATTTCCACGACAAGGTCGAGCTGTTCGAGCTGCAGGGCGGCCGCGCGATTCCGATCGCCTATTCGCCCCGGCAGTTCAACTTCAAGCGCGGCGCGCCGGCGGGCCTGAAGGCCGACCTGGGCTTCGCCGGTTTCCGCATCCACACGCGCCTCAACCGGCCCGACTATTTCGACGAGGTCGCCGTCTTCCTGGGCGCCAGCTACTTCCGCGCGGTCGCCAAGGGCTTGGTCTATGGCCTCTCGGCCCGCGGCCTGGCGATCAACACCGGCGCCGCAGAGGAATTCCCGATCTTCCGCACCTTCTGGATCGAGCGGCCGGCGCCCGGGGCCGCCGCGCTGAAGGTCCTGGCCCTGATGGACAGCCCCAGCTGCTCGGGCGCGTTCAGCTTCCTGATTACGCCAGGCGCCACCACGGTCTTCGACGTCGCCGCCCGCATCTATCCGCGCAAGGACATGGCCACCGTCGGCGTCGCGCCGCTGACCAGCATGTACCTCTACGGGAACGACGCCGCGCGGCGGTTCGACGATTTCCGGCCCCGGGTCCACGACAGCGACGGCCTGGAGATCGTCAACGGCGGCGGCGAGCACCTGTGGCGGCCGCTGTCGAACCCGACCCGCGTCCAGACCAGCGCCTTCCAGGACAGCGATCCGCAGAGCTTTGGCCTGCTGCAGCGCGAGCGCCGGTTCGACGCCTACGAGGACCTGGAGGCCCGCTATGAAATGCGGCCCGACCTGCGGGTCGAACCCCACGGCGGCTGGGGCCCCGGCGAGGTGCGCCTGGTCGAACTGCCAGCCAAGACTGAATACGAGGACAACATCGCCGCCTTCTGGACGCCGGCCGCGCCCCTGCGCGCCGGGACCGAGGCGAAATTCGACTATCGCCTGCACTGGGGCCCTGCGCAGCCCCCGCCGGCGGGCCTGGCCTCCATTGTCCAGACACGATCGGGCGCCGGCACGAAACCCGGCTGGCGGCGCTTCGTCCTGGAGTTCGCGCTACCGAATGGCCTTGGCGTGGACATGCTTCGGCCGCAGGTGTCGACGACGACGGGGCGACTGTACGAGGTCGTTCTTCATCCCAACCCGGAGACGCGCGGAGCGCGGCTCAGCTTCGAGCTGGACCCCGCCGGTGCGCGGACCGCCGAGCTGCGCGCGCTGCTGGTCCAGTCCGGAAAACCCGTCTCGGAGGTGTGGCTCTACCGATGGATAGCGTAACCTCCCGACCAGCCTGGAAGATGAAGTCCGGCCCGGCCCTGCAGACCCTGCCGCCCCGCCGTCCGCTGGCCATGCCGGTGCAGACCCTGGCCGACGACACCGTGGGCGGCGCCGGCGCGCGCTTCGGCGACAGCCGCGCCTGGCGGCGCACGCTGATGACCACCTTCACCACCGCCTCCACCCTGGCCGCGGCCGCGGTGATGGGCCGGTTGCTGACGCCGGGCGGGCTGACGATCGCCGACGCGGCGATGCTGGCCTTGTTCACGGTGCTGTTCGCCTGGGTGGCCTTCGCCTTCGCCAGCGCCGTCGCCGGCTTCGTGCTGATCTGGCGCAGCCGCGTCGAGACGCCCTGGAGCCCGCAGCCGATCCTGTTCACCCGCACCGCCCTGCTGATGCCCACCTACAACGAGGATCCGGGACGGATTCTGGCCGGCGTGCAGGCGATCTACGAGGACCTGGAGGCCAAGGGCGTCGCCGAACTGTTCGACGTCTTCGTGCTGTCCGACACCCGCGACGCGGCCATCGCCCAGGCGGAGGTCACCGGCGTGCTGCGCCTGCGCCTGCGGCTGAACGCGATGGACCATATCTTCTACCGCCGCCGGCCGCTGAACCTGGACCGCAAGGCCGGCAACATCGCCGACTGGGTCAGGTCCTTCGGGGCGGGCTACGAGTCGATGATCATCCTCGACGCCGACAGCCTGATGAGCGGCGACACCATCGTGCGGTTGACCGCCGCCATGGAGGCCGATCCCCAGGCCGGGCTGATCCAGACCCTGCCGACCATCGTCGGCGCCGCCACCCTGTTCGCCCGGATCCAGCAGTTCGCCGGCCGCGTCTACGGCCCGCTGATCGCCCAGGGCCAGGCCTGGTGGTCCGGCGCCGAGGGCAATTACTGGGGCCACAACGCGATCCTCCGCACCCGGGCGTTCGCCGCCTGCGCGGGCCTGCCCCACATCGAGGGCGGCGGGCCGTTCGCCGGCCACATCATGAGCCACGACTTCGTCGAGGCCGCCCTCCTGCGCCGCGGCGGCTGGGCCGTGTGCATGGCCCCAGGGCTCGCCGGCAGCTACGAGGAGACGCCGCCGTCGCTGATCGACATGGCGGTGCGCGACCGGCGCTGGTGCCAGGGCAACCTGCAGCACAGCGCCGTCCTGCCGGCCAAGGGCCTGCACTGGGTCAGCCGCCTGCACCTGGCGCGCGGAATCCTGGCCTATCTGACGGCGCCGTTGTGGCTGGCGTTCCTGGCCGTGGGCGGGGTGGTCTGGGTCCAGCAGCGCCACGCCCCCCAGGCCTCCGACGGCGGCCTGGCCGCGGGCCTGTTCGCCCTGACCATGGCCCTGCTGCTGGCGCCCAAGCTGATGGGCGGGCTGCTGGCGGTGCGCGCGCGGCTGTCGCGGCGCGCCTGCGGCGGCGGCCTGCGGCTGGCGGCGAGCGTCGCCGCCGAGATCGTCCTATCGGCGCTGATGGCGCCGGTGTTCATGCTGATGCAGAGCCGGGCGGTGCTGGACGTGCTGCGCGGACGCGATTCCGGCTGGGCGGCGCAGCAACGCGACGACGGCCGCCTGCCCCTCGGCACGGCCTGGCGACGGCACTGGAAGCACACGCTGATGGGCGGCCTCTGGGCGGCCGGCGCCTATGGGCTGGACCCGGAGCTGCTGGCCTGGACCGCGCCCGTGGCGCTGGGCCTGGTCCTGGCCATTCCCCTGTCGATGCTGACCTCGCGCACCGATCTCGGGCGCACCTGCCGCCGGCTCGGCCTGTTCCTGACGCCGGAGGAGAACGCGCCGCCGACGGTGATGGTGCGCGCCGCCCAGTTGCGCGCCCAGTACGTGGCCGAGGCGTCCATGCGGGCCGAGATCGACCGGCTGTTCCGTCAGCCGGTGCCCATGCGCACCCCGGCCCTGCCGCAGGCCCGCGTCCTGGCCCGGGCGGCTTGACGACCAGGTCGCCCGCCTCGCCGTCGCGAACCGACCGCCGCCACGCGCGTTCTTTCGCCCGCGTGTCGAGGGACGTGCAGAATCGGGCCCCGGCCCGACGAGGCGGAGGAACATCGATGCGGACCTTCATCGCAGGCCTGGCCGTTGCGGCCGTCGCCGCTCAGGCGGCGCACGCCCAGGAAGCCAAGGCCGGAAAACCCGGGATCGCCGAGAACGTCGGCGGCGCCGCGGGCGGCGCCCTGGGCGCGGCGGCGGGCGCCGTGGGCGGACCCGTGGGCGGCGCCTTGGGCGGCCTGGTGGGCAAGCAGGTCGGCAAGGGCGCAGTCGGGGTCGCGCGCAAGATGATGGGCGGCCAGAAGAAGGCCGCCGCCGACGTGGCCCTGGGCCCGCCGCCGCCCGCCGACGGCCCGCCGCCCGACGCGCCGGCCTCCGACGCGCCCGCGGCCGGCGATGCGGCGATGGACGCCAGCGCGGTCGCGCCCGGCGTGGACGAGCCCCCGGTGGTCCCGGGCGAGGCGGCCGCGCCCCTGCTGGACGTCCCCCCGCCGGCGCAGATCATCGAGGTCCCGCCCGCGGCGCCCGATCCGCCGCCGCCGAGCTGACGGTCAGCTGGCGATCGTGATCACCCGCGGGGTGGCCGGAACCTGGCCGGCGAGAACGTCGGGCAGCAGGCCGGCGAAGCCCTCGGGGTAGAAGTCCTCGACGGCCTCGAGGATCTCCGCCAGCGTCCACCAGCGGATGTCGTCCACCAGGGCCTTTTCCAGCGCCTGCCAGCCGGCTCGGCTGGGCTCGCCGCCGGCGCAGCGGGCCAGCAGGTAGCTTTCCTTGAACAGGATCGGCTCCTGCCGGGCGTTGCGGTAGACCGCCTCGCGGTACCAGACGACCGGCCCCAGCTCGACATCCAGGAATCCGGTCTCCTCGATGATCTCGCGCGCGGCGGCCTGCGGCACGCTTTCTCCCACCTTCGCCCCACCGCCGACGGTGAACCAGGCGCCCGGCGCATCCGGCTCGCTGGGCAGCCGCCCGTGCATCAGCAGGACGCGGTCGTCAGGGTCCAGCAGCAGGACCCGGGCGGTGATACGCTCGCGCATGGGCGTTCCTTGGGCGTGGTACGGTGACCATAGCCGCGGTTCGCGGGCGCTCAAGCCCGGCCGGGGCGAAATGCCGCGATCCGGGGATACGGCCCCCGAAACATCAAATTAAGCCAAGCGGTGCAGTTTGGCGGTCCAACGAATGGAGAGCGCCCGTGCCGCTCGGCCCGCACCGTCTGCTCGGCTTCGCCTTCGCCAGCGCCGATCTGCTGATGGAGATCTCGCCGACCGGCGTCATCGCCGTGGCGCTGGGCGCCAGCGAGGCCCTGTCCGGCGCACCGGAGACCGCCCTGGTCGGACGCCCGTGGCGCGACTTCCTGGACCCCCAGGACCGGCCGATGGCCCAGGCCATGCTGGATGGCCTGGTGGAGGGCCAGCGCGCCGGCCCGGTGATCCTGCGCCTGGCCCAGGGCGCCGACGGCGTCGCGCGGGCCGCCTCGCTGAGCGCCTTCCGGCTGCCGCAGAACGACGGGGCCATTTCCTGCACGCTGAGCCGCGCACGGCCCCCCAAGGTCTCCAGGCGCAGCGGCCTGCACGACCGCGCCTCTTTCGAGGCGGTGACCTCGGCCCTGTTCGAGACCGCCCAGTCCACCGGTCTGGACCTGGAGCTGGCGCTGATCGAGATGAACGGCCTGGCCAAGGCTCGCAAGGGCGCCTCGCCCGACGCGGCCCAGGCCTTGGAACAGCGCCTCGCCGGCGCCCTGCGCGCGCAGTCGCACGGCGGCCAGGCCGCCGCCGAACTTGGCGGCGATCGCTTCGCGGTGGTGCGCGCCCGCGGCGAGACCCCCGAGGTCCTGGTCACCCGGCTCACACGCCTGCTGGCCCTGGATCCCAAGGACGGCGTCGCCACCGCCGCCCAGGCCATCGCGCTCAGCGGAGACGCCTCCGCCGGCCAGCTGGTGCGGGCGATCCGCTATTCCCTGGACAACTTCATCCGCGACGGCCTGCAGGGGGGTCCCCCGGCGACGCTCAGCGACGCGATCTCGCGCTCGGTCCGCCGCACCCTCGTGGAGGTCGGCG
>Ga0307513_10002168_pt1 | contig 27468 bp, 34 predicted proteins | sample 15_EM_MG_FD_202174 | JGI IMG/M metagenome (GOLD analysis project Ga0307513, IMG submission 202174) | Populus trichocarpa ectomycorrhiza microbial communities from riparian zone in the Pacific Northwest, United States - 15_EM | ecosystem: Host-associated > Plants > Roots > Unclassified | place... | reverse complement strand
CAACCATTTCCAATATCCCTTACCTCAAATCCTACCCAAGTTCAACCAAGCCGTGGCGTCATTGATCTCCATGACCGAGTTTCCATTCCGCCCTCACTTTCAACTGCATTACCTCTCTCACGAACCCTATATCCTGGGTTATTGGCGCAGCCGCCACCACAGCCCGAAATTTTGGACATCGAGACTCAGCTATGGCTGTTGATCTGCACAAATATTATTCCCGGACATAGTTCGTCTATTTGGTCAATAGATATACATTTCTCTGTATTCCCTGATAAAATTACACTACAAGCCTGACTTTACCAAGCGTGGAATGCTTGTTCCCGAGGAACAGCGGCATGTTCCCGGCTACATAAGCTGTCATTCCCCAACATTTACTGATGTTCCCACAGATTTATGCAGTTCCCCCAGATAACTGGCCTCTATTACCAGTCTTAATATACATCCCCAGAGACTTGATGTCTATTCCCTAAAATTCTGGATGAGTTCCCCAGGATACTTCCAGTTCCCGGATAGTGATGCATTCCCAGAGATATTGACCATGCCGAGGCTGCTGAAGCCACTGTGACAGTGTTACAATTAGCCATGTTGGCAAATTTCGGCAAAATTGGCAGCCACGGCAGCTCAGCACGTTCCACCCCGCGAAGCCCGTTGTTATTTTTATGGCTTCAGGACAGTGCGGTCTGGATTTTGGCAATGCACATCATCACTAGTACCATCCACCACTCCTCCAACATCCATCCAGATCCATGGGTATTGGCGGGGTCCAGGTAAAGGGTACAAAGGGTCAAAAAGCTTGCACAGGTGTCAATTGGAACATATGTAGCTATATACTAAGCAATTAAACTCCAGGCCTCAGTACTCAGTCATTGTCTAGGTCTTCCTGGTTCCACCATCATCCACCACCACTGTCCTCCTCTCGTTTTCCACCATGAAAGTAAGCCCCACCGTCAACCTGTTCCATACCTCACTGACCCATCTCAGGCGATCTGAATGCCACCATGGCACATGGCACATTGCAGATTCATGTTTCGAACCTCGGTCCCCCCATCGATGCCAACAAGCATGCATGGATTCGTCGCACATGCCCGACACGTTGTGATCCCCTCCTCCAACCTGAGGGCATCGGGCCAATGTTTGGATGATGGAGCGTTAGATTCAAAGGGGAGATACACCAGGTGCGTCACTACTCTGTTCTTTCCTCACTGCTCTCTACTCACCAATCATGCCCAGCCTCACTCTCCACCCCATCGTCGGTGCTGCTTGTTGTGCAGTGCTGATGACTGCACCTTTGCAGCCTGTTTATGCACCATCCACAATGAGTCTCCAGGGGCGGTCAATTTTGTCATATACTTGGATAGCCTGGATATTACAGTAAGTTTGGTCTCTCTCAGCTCCATGAAAATGTTACCAAATGATCATCAGCCAACCACTATCGCAGACCCATCTGACTATCCGAGTCATCATCCAGCAGTTTAAGCAGGCCGCAGTCAATGCGAGCAGCGAAAGAGGCCAGGTTTGACAGTGTTGAAGGTATGGAACTTTCTATTCCTTCCCTACCACTCTCCACTCACCAACCGTGCTCAGCCTCACTCACCACCCTGTGATCAGTGCCGCCTGTCCGAGTCATCGATGCCTGCCTTGACCACTTCCATCTCACATCTACGCGACTACAACCGTCACCACCACCACTTTGATCCATGAAGACGGAATAGCACTGCCAGTAGACGAGATCAACGCCTCCACCGCATGAAGAACAGATGACCACAACTAGCTGCAGTGGGCCACCACTGCCACCTATGGCGACAAGGAGGTCATTCTCCATCGAGGGTACATGAAGATTTATATCTTTTTTTCATCAGTGTATCTAAGACCCATCTAATTTATCGTAGGCCTCAACACTTGGCGCTCTAACACAGAATCTCGTATTCGCCATCGTCCACAACTGCTCTGCCGTCTTCGGGATTCTCGACACCGGACTGATTGGTTTGGATTCCGAGCAGCGAAAATTGCGGCTGCAAGGCCCTCCCCTCTTCTGAGGGATGTGGACTAGCCTTTCTCTGCTGCATGGGGAGTCGGGGACTATATATGGAGGATCTGTGAAGTGGGAAGCCTGGCAAGGTGAGTAACAGGACGGGTTCGCGATGACATCGCGAGCTCGTTCTGCCCTTTGTTCTTCTTTTTTCTCAGTGCTGATGATCTCTCCACGACTTCCAACAGGTTCGTCGCAACTACTGTTCGCCAGCTTTGCCATTCATCCTCCTTCGCTTGCAAATGTGCGATGGAGGATTCTCGCCATGCTGTCTTCTGGATAGGCAGGTTCTACGTGTTGCAGTAGCGGCGCGTTAACCCATTTTCACGTCTGTTCAACCAGCTGTGCAGATTTTGCCTCGATCAAGTCACAGATCTTCTTCACGTACTCCAATAGCCAGCCTATTGTCCTCATCCAAGGGTAAACACGGACGGTGACAATAGTGTTGTTGATGGGGTTGCCAAGATATATTACCTACCACCTGCCCTACCCTCGCAAGACTGCATTGCTGTGTCAATTGATGCTTGCACTGTTCTTGCGAGGCTTGTTGGTTGGTTTTTGAGGAATATATGTCAACGGGATATCATACCCTCGTGTTTTTGGAAATCCTTGCCCAAAAGCACTCAGATAGCAATTGTGGGGATATTTTGCACTCAAAGGCAAATGAGCATTTATAGTGAATAGGTATATGCACAACTATGCAATATTCACTGATGAACAGTAGTCGAAAAAAATATAGAGTCCAAATATAAATGAAGGGAGTCAGAAACCGAGAACAAGGAGAGTGCGATGAAGACGTGCAATATGGTATATAGATGTGAACAAAGCAGGTTGGTCAATAATGAACCATGCCTAGCACTTACCAGCTCAATGGCACTGTTGTGATACTGAACATGGTCTGAACTGTTTCGATTGTCTTCCAAACCAACGCCTCCTCCTTCCCAAGACCAGGGCAAGAGGAAATCATCCACTCAATTGCATAACCCTTGCAGGCTTGATTCATTCCGATATGGTCCAGGTCTAGGAGAGCGCTGATGGTTCTCGATAGAGGAAAACGATCGGTAGGGTGGTGGATGCGCGGAACAATTTCCTTTGCCCATTTGTCATACCAAACTCGGGTACATGTAGTATGATAGGTGCAGTGAGGAGCATCATCGGCACTGACGTTTGTTGGATATGGTGGGATCGCAGCAAGAACTCTCCGCTGTTGTTGGATTTCCTCTTTGGCACAAGCGATGACAAGGTAGCCAGGGAAAGTGAGGTCGCGGATGTCTTGTTCTGTGTATTCACGGAATGGTAGGAGAAGAAGCGCGCGAACAGCCTCTGGGACCCAGACAGCGATACTGTATTTTTGAGCCAAAGAAAGTGCCTTTGCTGGTCGCAGGGTATGTTTGCTGAGCTGGTGAACTGCATAGTCGAAGCCTGGATGGATTTGCCACATGTGGGACACATGCAGAATATCTAAGAGTTGCGCTTCCTCCCTGACTACCACGGGTGTCCAAGCGCTAGGGATGTAAGACAAGGATTAATAATTATGTTCGAAAGGTTGAATACTAAATGACTTACTTATGATTGAGCCATAACATGAAGTTCACGAAGGTTTCCTTCGAGCACCCTAGAACAATGATGGGATTATCGACGGTGCCTTCTTGGGATGCGCCAATATCAGGGTCATCGTGCAACATGTTGTAGAGGAATTCTGAGTGCATTGTAAGGCGGGTAGAATCAATCTTGAATCCTTTGCCCTCCACCTAAACCGGGGTAGTCGTTGTTAAATAGCGATCGTGAACTGAAAGGGAGAGAAGCGTACTGAAAATGCCACACTAACAACCTCCTTATTGAAATCAGGATGAAAACGTGTCTGAGAGGGAGGAGGAGGAGCCAGTGGAGGCATCGTGAAGGTAACAAGAGCAAGAGCAAACCAGGAGGGAAGTGGAGATTTCGACGGCAGTTTTGTAGGCTCATGATGGGTCTACACAGACTTCTTTGAGTTAGACTCATATGTTCCAATTGACGAAATAGTCGCACGCTGGCTCTTCTTATCTCGCATCGATCATGGTCCAACTTCTGCTCCTCCCTGCGACAGAGACACCCTGGTCGCCTAATATTAGAATTGCCTTCTTACAATTGAATTCGATTTATAGCACAGCATCGACGTATCTTGAATCTGGAAGCGTGGAACCGCACCGCCTTGACCAATATGCCACTGCTGTTGTCAGTGATGCCTTCCCACTCCTTCTTCTGTTGGATGAGTCTGCCGAGGAAGAAGGTCTGAATTTGGGCTGGTTAGAAAAAGTGTCGAACCTATATGTTGAACTCCTTGTGCTCCTTGATGAGAATCTGGAGTGCACCAGAGGAGAGTATGTTGTATCCTTTTCCAATATTTGAGATAAAATTGCTCATTGGCCCTATAGACAAGACGAGAATGTTTCTATTCCACAACCAGTCTCTATTGAGCGCACTGGACATCCTGGTCGCCCACAAAAGCATGTTGACCTTGGCATTCTAAAGGAAGCAACAAACCCTGGGAGACGAATTCCTGCCATCGCCCTGTCCAATATCCTTGGTATTCACCACAATACCTTACATACCATTGTCAAAGAAAATGGAATTGATACTGGCTTCAGTGACGTCTCTGACCAGGAACTCGACCAAATCATACGCAACTACCGAAAGGACCATCCAAGCGCTGGAAGGGGCTATATCGCGGGACATCTTCGGTCGGCTCACAATCTTCAGGTTCAGCAGAAGCGCATCTCAGATTCAGTGAACTGAGTTGATAGTCTTGGTCAGGGTATGAAGCGAAAAGCCGTAAAAAAGAAGGTACACCAAGACTACTCTGTAGACCGTTCTAATGCCCTGTGGCATATCGATGGCCACCACAAATTAATTCTTTGGGGGATAGTCATACATGGCATAGCAGATGGTGATTCAAGAACTGTGTGTGCCACCGCAATTCTCCATTGTGAAAATTTCTTACACTCTTTAGGCCACAGGATTACATGCTAGCAATAGCAACTCAGCTGAAACGGTATTGGAAGGGTTCATCGAAGCAATTCAGGAGTATGAAGTCCCTTCTCAGGTGAGAGGTGATCAAGGCAGTGAGAACCGTGATGTTTCAATTTTGATGATTCTTTTGCGTGGCATCAACTGTGCCTCCTTTATGTGGGGCAGCTCCATTTTTAACACCCGAATTGAGCGACTTTGGGTAGAAGTGGGGAAAAGGTTTGCGCGAGCTTGGAGAGCTTTTTTCATGTGTTTGGAACGGCTACATCTTCTCAACCGGAAGAACAAACAGCAACACTGGCTGCTCCATTACCTTTTTTTAGATGCTATAAATGAAGATTGTGACAAATTTCGTCAGGAGTGGAACGCCCATCTGATCACGGGCAAGGCTGGCGGGTTTTCTCCAAATGTGACGATATTTTCTACTTTCAATTAAGCAGCTGACATCTGGTGACAGGACATTTTCCTGATGGGGCAACTGCAATATGGTGTCTATGATGATGACTGCGCTGGAATGTCACCAGCAGAGGTCAATGTGCATTATGGATTTGATGAAGATGGATATCTGCTCAATGGTGCGGTTTATATATCAGTTTTAGAGACTTGGCTAATTAAGAGTAAAGAAAATGAGGTCTATGATGATGATGATATGGACACAGAAAACGAGGAAAGTGAAGATGAGAAAAGCGAAGATGAGGAAAGCGAAGACGAGGAAAGTGAAGACGAGGAAAGCGAAGATGAGAAAAGCGGGTTGGATGATGTTATGAGCAGTGTCGCAATGAGAAGGGAAGACGAATTCAACATGGAAGAGGTAACTTTTTGTCATACCCTTGACCCATTTTAAAATACTCATTTACCCTGCAAGGTTGTGGATTCAAATATACGACATGACCCAGTCTCTGTGCCTCACGGTCATTGCCCGCTTGATCAGACTCAGCTACAAACATTTGAATCGGGGTTATCACTATTGGAACAGCACAGAGATCTCCCCCAAGGCTTTGGAATTGACCCAGCAGAGTGGGGACCAGACGGGTATCCAAGCACAGAAGAAATTGTTGTTGGTCTTCGCAAAAAATCATATCCTATTTCGCTTCCAGATGATATTTGGCGACCTCGTGTGGAGCGATGGGCACGGGCATGTTTTACGATGGATCTGATTCTAGCGACATGATACACTTGTATATATACCATTGTTCAATCTACATCAAAACCCTTCCAATTTTTTGCCTGCTTTTCCAACGCCAACATCTCTTGATTTTCTTCGTTTCCAACTTTCTTCAATCTTCTCATGGCAAACGGAAAGTCCTCCAAAAGCCAGAAAGGCAAATGACGCGCCAGCCGCACACCATCGCCTGACCCACTGGCCTCTGACAGCGCTATGGAGCTCCCTGCAACTCAACCCACTGCTCGCTCTTGCAAAAAGTTGTGTCGCAAATCATCACCAGAGTGGGTGATGGGCTCTGTCCTATCAAAAGCTACGAAACTCCCCAAGAAAGGTACTGGTCTGGCTGCTCTGGTTGCTCTGGTTTCTACATGTGGATTGGAAGGCTCTACTGCAGCCAAGGAGGAAACCAACAGGGGGATGAAGACTGGGGCAAGACAATTGAAGGCCAAGAATGGCTCCAGATCAGCCATCGCTGTGCGTTATCATTGCCCTGTTGCTTCTCTTGTAGTCTAACCATTCTTTTATGCCAGGGAAGTGGGTTCTGGGTTGGTAAAATTGCCTTTCTCAGGGAAGGTGTTAAAATCGTGAGCATGATTCTGAGGGCAGATTTTCTGTGTGCTAATATTTGTTCCAGACGGAATGTAACAACGAAGATGGTGACTCTGACTCCGACGACCTACGACCTTTCTATTCTACAGTCAGAGGTTTCAGTCAATGCCAATGACTTGGCCACTCTGCGCCAGCATGGGTTGTGCGTCAGCAACACAGAGGGCTTTACGTTCAACGGTACCGATGGCCATCAAGACCTCGACACCAAGTTCCGTGGTCTATTTCCTGAGGTCTTCCTCTGGTTTGATGACAATCCTTCAAAACATTATCCTGACCGCTCACAGTGGTTGGTCTGTAGCAAGCGCTGCAACTACAAGAAGGGAGTTATGGTGAACTCAGATGATAGAAAGTTGCCCGATGGCTCTGATATCATTGCAGCTTGCCAAGGCGGCACCCCAGCAAAAGTAAATTTTATGGATTTGACCCTGTTTCTCAGTATGAGCTTCTTTGTCTGGTATCAGCCTCGATTTAACCTTTCCCTCCTCAGTTACCTGTGAAAAGATTCCGACCAAAACTATTCAATCTTGGAACTTCCCGACGGCAAATGACAACAGCGCAGATGAAGACTCGGACGAAGGCACTAAAAGTTCTTCTGGAGTTAATGAAGCTATGGCTGGGCCCTCAAATCCTCAGGCTTATAATTTGCGTCTACAATCTGGGGACTGTGTTAAAGATGAGGACACCATTAGCATTTCTAGTGACTCAAGTATGTTATCCCTTGATGTACACTGAAGGTCTCTCACTTTTTTTAGGTTCAAAGGGATCTGATCCATTCTGTGACATCCGAGCGTCGCCGATCAGAGACAGTACCATAACCCCTCGCTATCCAACCCCACCTCAAGCAGACCGCATCGAAAACAGCTTCACGAGCTCCCTCGTGTTTGACAAGACCATTCCAAACCCATGGACCACCGCCTCTTGAACATGTAACCTGTTTGCCACCCATGTGACTGTTCACAAAGTGTTCGTTCAATCACCTCTGTCTCTGTTCCTCTCGAGCCTCCACTCACTTACTATCACACCAAAAGTCACCATTAATTACTCTCGACATCGCCTTATTCACCCTCCTCTCAACATCCCTTTTTTCTGGTACAAGTTACTGATCTGTCTCCGCATTTATCACCCACATATATTCCGCCAACCCTTATAATTTCAAGCAATCTCTCAATCTCTTTATCCTCTTTCCTGATTCCCTTGAATATCAGTGGATATACACCCTACACATCATCACACGCACACTCTTTTCCACCTACTTTCATGGTTATTTCTATATACACACATCTTACCTTTTATAACCCTTGACAAAGCAAATATATTGTTTTCGCCAGTTTTATGAGAATGAGATCAGCGCATTTGTGTCTGTCAACACCTCTAAAACATGTTGGATTCACTGTAAATGGGGATGTAGTCTTAGATGGCACATCGGACGTACTGAGAGCATCCATTTACCATGACTTCATCATCCCACCCAATCCCTTCACAACATTTTCGGTTGCCACAGGCCACTCTGTAATTTTTCCGGCTTGTTGAATTCAGACAACGCCGCAGCAGAGATTTGGTCACATCAGAATTGAGCCAACAGCTCCTGCTAAGCCTCGTCTGTACTTCCACAACTACCTTTCAGCAGGTCTTCAAGTAAGGTCTTTCAAAGTGGAGGTGATGGTCAAGGTATAGGTATGGTTGAGGTGCAAAAACTGGTTGACAGACAGTAACTGTATCAAAACATGATGTAAATACAACTCCGGCTCGTTCGTGTACGCAAGGAAGGAGAGGACACAATGAAGAAATGCAATCAAGTCTGCCTGCAGCTCGCTCCGAGTCCTGTGTGCAAGGCTGGTGGAGAAGGCAGGAACGACGAGGAGATACAATAATGGGCTTGTTTTGTATGTGAGGGAGGGCGAAGAGGCGTGGTTCTGAGTAACCTGCACCCATACCCGTCACAACCCATACCCGCACCCATGGGCACGGGTTTTCGCGGGTACAGGTAGGGGGTTTACAAGAACCCGGGGGTACAAAACCCGTGCGAGGGTATGGCTTCGGAAATGACCAATGAACCTCGCAAAGGCAGTGCAAGTGTCAATCGACACTGCCGTGCAACCTTGCGAGGATCCGAAAGTCAGGGGAGTAGTAACCAGGGCGCAAAGATTGCGCTCTGGTGTTTCGACGGCATAGGCAGCATTGGTCTGCGAGGCGGGGTCCACTGGCGGGGGTCAAAGTTGTGGGGAATGATGCAGACGTGGTCACGGTGCTGTTGCAATAGTCAGTAAACAAAAAGAAAAGAAAAATTTGAAAGCGCACCTTGTATGCCCGCCCTGGTTGTGTCTATCCCCAGGTGACTCAACACACTGACTGCCACATCCTTACTTGCCGTCGTCGTTGATATGCCACGTTGTCTAGTAGCCGTGCTGGAGGATATGTTGGTGGTGGTTGGCAAAGGATTGGTGGTGGTTGGTGAAGGTGGTGGTGAGTGATGATTGAGGTGACACGTTCATGATTGACATGGACAGATCACACCCGTCACACCCATGTCACGGGTACAGGTTTTTCTAATCCTGCATCTTCTCAGAAGTTTCTCTGGAAAGAACGGCAGCCTGGACAGCAACAGCCTCGTCAGGGTTGGTGTACTTGTTGGGGTCCTTGCTGTTGGAGAAGTCAGACATGAGCTCGACGATACAGGGGATACAAGTGGAGCCAGTGATGACGATCTTCTGCACATTGCTTTTGTCAATCTTGGAGTCGCAGAGGATTTTCTCAACAGGCTTGAGGGTACTGCGGAAGAGGTCTTGGCAAAGCTCCTCGAAGCGAGCACAGGTGATGGAGGTGTAAAAGTCGATCCTCACAAGGAGTCAATCTCAACAGAGATTTGGATGGCAGCACATTGTGACGTTACAGTGTATCATATGATATGATACAATGAATGTAAACAGTGTATCATATCATATGGGTTCACCGAACGCATTGAACCGGTGAATAATGTAATATAGACTGTATAGTGCCCTATAAGGTAATATTAAGACATAATGGCTAGTGTGGCATCCCAGGCATGGCCCAATTCACGGCGCCACCTACTTGAATGCTGCTGTGGCATCATAATGCACTATGCATTGGCGCCGTCCTGAGATTTCTTGCCAAAGAAGACTAAATAAATATGAATTTGTGGGTTAAACCACAAAGATACAGTATTAGTCTGAAAGGATGAAATTAACAGACGTGCCGCTAGGTGCCTTGCAGGTGCCGAAATTTATTGCAGCTCTATCCATGCAACATTAATACCTCACATTGTATTCGGTCACTGAGGGCAGTATGGGTGCCATGCCATGTTAGGGACAATATTTTTGATTTTTTGGCAGGTGCATAATTATAATACTGTGAACGTTTTAATGCTTAGACACTGTAATTAGCTTGCCGAGGCCAAAAAGGCACCGAGAGAATGCCAAAAATTTTGCGTTTCTTAGTGCTGTAATGTTAGAATACCATAGCTAATGCACAGGTGTTTTAATGGTTGCGCATAGCTTAATTAGCGTGCCACTGCCAAGGCCAAAAAGGCGCCGAAAGAATGCCGGAAATTTTGCGTTTCTTAGTGCTGCAATGTTAGAATGCTATAGCTATTTCACAGGGGTATTTTGTAAATGTTTTAATGCTTGCATGCAGCTTAATTAGCATGCTGCCGCCAAGGCCAAAAAGGCGCCGAGAGAATGCTGAAAATTTTGCAATTCTTAGCGCTGCAATGTTAGAATGCTATAAGCTATTTCACAGGGGTATTTTTTAAATGTTTTAATGCTTGCATGCAGCTTAATTAGCGTGCTGTTGCCAAGGCCAAAAAGGTGCCGAGAGAATGCCGAAAATTTTGCAATTCTTAGCGCTGCAATGTTAGAATGCTATAGCTATTTCACAGGGGCATTTTGTAAATGTTTTAATGCTTGCATGCAGCTATGCTTGTGCATAGCTTAATTAGCATGCTGAGGCCAAAAAGGTGTTGAGAGAATGCCAAAATCTTTGACTTTCTTTATGCTTTCTTCACGCTGCATTGTTATAATACTATCGCTATTGCACAGAGATATTTTGCAAATGTTTTAATGCTTGCACACAACATAATTAACGTGCCAAGGACAGAAAGGCGCCGAGAGAATGCCGAAAATTTTGACTTTCTTCATGCTTTCTTTGCGCTGCATTGTTATAATACTATAGCTATCACACAGGTGTATTTTTGCCAAGGTTTTAATGCTTGGTCACTATGTAATTAGCTCGCCAAGATTAGCATGGCGCTGAGGCAATGCCTAAAGTTTTTCATTTCTCATTGTTGCATTATTATGATACTATAGCTATTGTACAGGGTATTTTACAAATATTTTAATCCTTAGTCACCACATAATTAGGTCACCAATGTCGTTATTTCAATGGCTTGGCCACTGTGTAATTAGCTCATCAAGGTATCTTAGGGTGTTGATATCTAATGAGAATTTCTCTCCAGTTGAATGCTCATCGATATCCAACTTGCGCACCTCTTGCTTGTGACTACCTTGACATTATGGCATCATCTATCTGGGGCTGTGAACCATAACTGTATGCATATGGTTGTACAGTATGGTTTGTACAGGTATTTACCTGTATTGTTAGGCATTGAAGCTCAATATTTGACAGGCATAAATTTGTATGGGCATATAGCATATTAACCCATATGATGACCACCCGTATTACGGGTATATGGGTGATGGATTCCTAGCCACCTTTCCAACAAAAGAATCACGCTAGATTGTTGCCAGATACAAGTATTTGACCTAATATTCATGGGGAAGTGCTTTGGCTGTGGGTTAGCTGAGCGAGAACCAGCTTCAGCATGATCCATCATCTTCAGATGGCCTGCATTTCCACCCATCTAATGACCAGGTTCGGTTTAAATTGATCTTGGTATGTCATGAGATCTAGATAAATTAATATAATTAATATTACAACACTCCAAGTACATAAAATGGTGGTCTGCAGAATAAATTTATTCCTACCCAGGTGAGCTATACCAAGGCTGTTGTAAATATGGCCATAAACCTGTATTTTTACCTGTACTGTACCATCGAGCAGGTGTGCAACAACCTTTACGGTACAGGTTCATGTCAAAGTGACCCGTTGGCACCCGTAAAGTATACAGCCATAACTGTAACATGGTACGGTTCACAGCCCTAGATCTATCTCAACTGAGAGAGGCTTCTCATTGACAGGGATTACAACTAGCAAGCACCACACAACACTAACAGTGAGAATATGAAAGGTCTCAGCATTGCCTGGGCACCACACTGACTGCACCAAGCTTTTGGCCTCAGCACACTAATTAAGTTGCAACCAAGTATTAAAATATCTGCAAAATACACCTGTGCGAATCGCGATAGTTATAGTATTATATCAATGCAGCATGAATAAAGCATAAAGGAAGCCAAAATTTTCAGCATTGTCTCGGTGCCTTTTTGGCCTCGGTGGCACACTAATTAAGGTGCGCACAAGCATTAAAACATTTACAAAATAACCCTGTGAAATAGCTATAGCAGTCTAACATTGCGGCGCTAAGAAACGCAAAATTTTTGGCATTCTCTCAGCGCCTTTTTGGCCTCGGCGCTGGCACACTAATTACGTTGCGTGCAACCATTAAAACATTTTAAAAATATCCCTGCGCAATAGCTATAGCATTCTAACATTGCAGTGCTAAGAAACACAAAATTTCCGGCATTCTCTCGGCGCCTTTTTGGCCTCGGCACCGGCATGCTAATTACATTGCGTGCAACCATTAAAACATTTTAAAAATATCCCTGTGCAATAGCTATAGCATTCTAACATTGCAGTGCTAAGAAACGCAAAATTTCCGGCATTCTCTCGGCGCCGGCATGCTAATTAAGTTGCGTGCAACCATTAAAACATTTTTAAAATATCCCTGTGAAATAGCTATAGTATTCTAACATTACAGCACTAAGAAACGCAAAATTTTCGGCATTCTCTCAGTGCCTTTTTTCCCTCGATGCCGGCATGCTAATTAAGCTGTGCACAAGCATTAAAACATTTACAAAATGCCCCTGTTAAATAGCTATAGCATTCTAACATTGCAGCGCTAAGAAACGCAAAATTTCCGGCATTCTCTCGGCGCCTTTTTGGCCTCGGTCCCGGCATGCTAATTACGTTGCGTGCAACCATTAAAACATTTTAAAAATATCCCTGTGCAATAGCTATAGCATTCTAACATTGCAGTGCTAAGAAACACAAAATTTCCGGCATTCTCTCGGCGCCTTTTTGGCCTCAGCAGTGGCACGCTAATTAAGCTATGTGCAACCATTAAAACACCTGTGCATTAGCTATGGTATTCTAACATTACAGCACTAAGAAACGCAAAATTTTCGGCATTCTCTCGGCGCCTTTTTTCCCTTGGCGCCGGCACGCTAATTAAGCTGCGCACAAGCATTAAAAATTTTACAAAATACCCCTGTGAAATAGCTATAGCATTCTAACATTGCAGCGCTAAGAAACGCAAAATTTCCGGCATTCTCTCGGCGCCGTTTTGGCCTCGGCAGTGACACGCTAATTAAGCTACGCACAACCATTACAACACCTGTGCATTAGCTATGGTATTCTAACATTGCGGTGCTAAGAAACACAAAATTTTCGGCATTCTCTCGGCGCCTTTCAGTCCTCGGCAAGCTAATTACACAGTGTCTAAGCATTAAAATGTTCACAGTATCATAATGATGCAACTGCGAAAAAATCAAAAATATTGTCCCTGGCACAGCACGGTACCCATACTGCCCTCAGTGACCAAATACAACATGAGGTATTAATGTTGCATGGATAGAGCTGCAAGAAATTTGAAAAAACTTCGGCACCTGCAAGGCACAGCACCCAGCGGTAGTGATTGTGGGTAACCCTTGGGTTTTCCAGGGCTACCCGTACCCCTACCCCAGCAAACACGTACCTGCCACAGGGGTACAGGTTTCGGTGGGTCATGGGTAGGGGTTTGCATGAAACCCGGGGGTCCACTAACCCACGTGTGGGTAAGCCACCAGAACTGACCAGGAAACCTCGCAACGGCAATGCGGGTGTCAATTGACATCGCAGTGCAGCGCTGCGAGGTTAGGAAGGTCATGCAGATGATGTACCAGCATCAACGTTCATGCTAACATGTCATTGGTACACTGGTGGGCATCGTTTGCACCCGTTCTCGCCTCATTACTTGGGCGCATGGTCGTATCCGTGTTCATACTTCGTGTTCGTACTGGCCATTGACGTCGACATGGGATGTTGGTGGTTGCCATGGTCGAACCCACCTGGCTTGGCTCAGCAAAATTTGAGGGGGTTGTGCCGCCGTAGTGTTCGAGCCAACGTTGAGCCGTTTGACCTTGCATTGGTTCGATCAGCCCATCGTTGGGCATTGTCGACCTTGCGAGGGGAGCTGGTGATCGGTACACCAACCACCTCATGCGGAGTATGTCAACTGAACTCTCGCGGCTGTGAGTGTCCACGCTGGCATGCACACGAACGGATGTGAGGGGTTGAGTTGCAGGTACCCGCGCACGTGTCAAGGTTGGGGTCAGCATTGGCGTTGTAAGGGGCAGCATGTTTGGTGGGGTGTGCAAGTGGGCGGCATATCTCCTGGTGCATTTTCGACATTAGTGGGCAGCAAGGGAAGTAGGTGAAGGGAGGCGAACCGACTGTGGTTCATCTCCCCACGTACCTCACAGGTCTCCCAAACCATGGGTCTCCCCTCTTGTTTCCTACCTACCCCAAAATCCATACACAGCCACACGCCCGCATCAACATCGATCGATGTAGTGTAGCCTACATCCCTGGCTGGAGGGGAGAGGCCAGGTGGCACTGAGTTCGCATGTGGAGGAACCTAAAAAGGAGGAAAGAGGTCAGAAAATGTATGGCAGGAGGGTTATAAATATAATACTTACCTTTCAACACGTCCTGCTGGTGGAAAGCGAGATCAACCGTGTTGGTCACGGTTGATCTCAATTCAAACTCCGCCCCCAAAACCCGCCCCCAAGTTAGTGGGTAACCCGCCAACCCGTGGAAGGGGTACGGGTGCAGTGAGGGTCGGATAAATCCAACCCGTACCCTTACCCCAGCGTACCCTACCCGTAACCCGCACGGGTTTCAGAACCCATGATAATCACTACCCAGCGGCACATCTGTTAATTTCATCCTTTCAGCCTGACACTGTATCTTCGTGGTTTAACCCACAAATTCATATTTATTTAGTCTTCTTTGGCAAGAAATCTCAGGACGGCGCGATGCATAGTACATTATGATGGCACGGCAGCATTCAAGTAGGTGGCGCCATGAATTAGGCCATGCCTGGGATGCTGCACTAGCCATTATGTCTTTATAGGCCACTATACAGTCTATACTACATTATTCACCGGTTCAATGCGTTCTGTGAACCCATATGATATGATACACTGTTTACATTCATTGTATCATATCATATGATACACTGTAACATGCCTACCTGATGGCAGAGGGGGTGTATGCACTCGCAAGCAGTGCAGAGACGATGGACAGCACGGAGATTGGAGGAGATATCTGGGAAGATAATGATAAGTAAAACATCATTACAATAACAATAAAAAAGATATGAACCATTCTTGTACTTGCGCTTGAACTCCTGCATAAGTAGTTGACGAGACGGTTATCAAAATCTTCACTGCCAAGATGGGTATCACCACAGTGGCCTTAACCTCGAAAACACCTTCTTCGATGGTGAGGAGAGACACATTGAAGGTTCCTCGTTCCAAGATTGAAGACGCGGGCATTTCACTTGCCAATGACCTGTTGTCGAGTCCGTTAGGGATGGCAGCAGCGGTGGGTTCATTGATGATGCGGCGGAGGACGTTCATTCCAGAGATGGTCCCAACATCCTTGATTGCCTGACACTGCAAGTTGTTGAAGTACGCACGAGTTTGGGTGGAGGGAGCTAAAAAGAATGAAACATGTTAGCGTACTTATGAGGATTCTAATCACCTGCCAGGAAAGATGAGACACTGCTGATCAGGCAGGATGCGAATTGCATCAGGAAAAACCCCATCTACTGATCTGCAATTATAAGCTCAAATGTGAAGTAATATGCCGATATAAGTTGCCAATAAGTCACATAAGCCAAATCAGCCAAATCAGCTCGGTGTCCGGAAATCTGGTGCTTATCCATTCCTGATTAGAACTTATTTGTTGCGGTCAGCAGGCAATCCGTCCAAAATCTGTCAGTGATTTGCTTGGGAAAAGTAACCAGTACGATAGGATAATCCACAGAATTTATAAAAACGTTCTTTCCAAAAGGTATGTCCTGGTCCATGACAACATGATATCATAAACTAATCTAATCCATCAAGATCTAACACTGCCAGCGCACTACCCTTGGCGAGAGCTCCAGTATCGACTGCGTTGTCGCCATCGCTAGAGATAGAGATTATTTAGCGGGTTAATAATGAGAAGGTGAACACGTACATGACTTTTGAATAAAGACTTGACATGACTTGATGGTATGCATTGACCTTCATCTTCAACTTGGTCAACGTCTCGACATGCCGATCGTAGACCTTCTTGAAATTGTCGCCTTTGAATTTCTCAGCCCTCGCCGCCTTGGAACTGTCCGCGCTCATCTTCGCCTTTTTCCCTTCACGCCATTCATACAGGGCCGCAAAAAACTTGTATCGTCGTCGCGTCAGTAATAGTGAGGTTGTAATTAGTAAAAGCATTGCTTACCGCCGTCGCACCGAGGGCGACCACAGGAATGGTTAATTCAGGTTCTTTACGGTCTGGATGCGACGTTACATAGTGTTTCTTGAACTTGTATCTGAAAGCCGTTGGGCCGTTGAAAAAAGCGGTCTTGATAAGGTCAATAAGACCAGGGTTGAGGTAGATCTGAACATCGGCGACTGAGTTCCTCGCCATCCAGACAGGCTCAAAGAAACCGATGAGAGTACGTCTCTGATAGAATAAACATGCAAATACCTTTCCGTCCTTATCGGTGGCCCAATGCCCGGGATAGATGTACACATCATTCTCGATCAATGCCTGGACACGTTGAGCACACACATCGCCAACGCCGAGCTGGAAAATGGCAATGTGGTCAGAGGCAGCACTTCGCATCTGTCCACGGTGATGGGATAGACGATCGACAACCTATATCAAATGTATTATCAAAAATTTCAATTAAAAAATGACTAAATCACGCACCCATTTACCAATGCTCCTGACGAATTGTTCGTTCCTCGAAATCCGGGTGAGCAATGATTTATAAAGTTCCTTTTGCCTCCCCTCGTCATCTCCAGTATCCTTCGCTCGCAGAGACTTAACAGCATCCAATAAGACCTGGCGTTTATAAAGTGCACCCTGGTGGAGTTCTGGCCATGCGTGCTGCGTGACCAACATGTTTTCAACAATCCGGATGGTGTCACGACAGGTGGCACGGATGAGGTCCGTTTGCTGCGTAAGAGCACCAGGCCTCAGGCGCAATGCCTTGGGCCATGTGTCTTCGGGTACGGCCTCTTCCGCGTCACTTTCAACAGGCTTGACAGCGCTGGATGATTTTTTGAACTTCTTGTCGGTTGAATGCGTAACGAGAGTTTTGGGGCGCTAGTTATCGCAGACAAGTAAGCGGCTAACATAGAAATAATGATAGAATATGGTGGGCTTACCTCGCCCTGCAATGCAACATCGCGTTTACTGATACGCTAAGGGAAACTAATCAGCCAAACAGTAACAAAATAGTAGTAGTATTTACCTGGGCCGCCTTTGGCTGCTTGGACTTTCGGGAAGAGCCTGAGGTGGAAACACGAGCTGGGAATTTGTCGTCGTCGTTATCGTCATCATCGTTGGCACGTTTATTGATAGGCTAAAGGAAACTGATCAGTCAAACAGCAAAAAAATAGGAGCAGTATTTACCTGGGCCGGCTTTGGGTGCTTGGAATTTCGGGAAGAGGTGGAAACACGGGCTGGGAATTCATTGTCATTGTCATTGTCATCGTTAGCATCAAATACTCCCTCCGATTCGGATGTGGGGGGACACGAAGGTTCCAAGCTTGACCCGTGTCGATTATGATGAGACTTGATACTGGCCATCTCAATGTCATCATCGTTTTCGATGTCGAAAAGAGAAGCCGCATCCTGGGGCATCTAAAGGTTGAATCAGTACACAGCGGGATGAACATTGAGGATGAAAGACACTACTTTGTCATCAAACATCTGTCGTACCTCCCCTTCTGTCATCCTTGCCGTGCCGAAATCATCATCCTCGCCATCCGCATCGCTGTCCTCGCCGCCACTGTCATTTGACTCTGAGTTGCCTCGATTGTTGTCAGATCCAGAGAGGTCAGAAGTCGCACTCGATGACTCATCACTGGCCTCGATTATGGTGGGTCTTGTTGGATTTGCACTCGGCTTTCCCTTCGTAGATTTCGAACCTAGCACAAAATAGTTAGTAAGTGAAAGGAACAGAGATGGATAGCGATAAGAAAACACACTGGTGGCTGTGCGTTAGAAGTCAACGTTGAGTCAACGTTGCGTGTTGTAAGTCACATGCATGGGAATTACGAACTCTCCTGGGATTTCTTGATCTTGTGTCCCTCGTCGTTTTCCTCGTCACCACAGCTTTCTTTTTGCAGCTTCTTGCGAGGCTGTCTGTCTGTCATTCCTTGTGCCAGTCAGTCCACGGTCACCTACTGGGTGGCACTCATACCTGGCTTCGAGTTCCTCTGCTGACCCTTACCGTTATCAGCGCTGGGTGAGCGAGGCCGCGGCCTCTTCCTCCCTTCAGCCTCTAACCACGCTAACAAAGATCTTTTTTTAGGAGTTAACCATATTTATTTACTAGTGGCCACTCACTCGCGTTCTTCAAGGCCGTTGTCTTTGCCCTCCTTGGTCCTGAAAGTAAGGGATCAGTATATCTTCATCAACAACCATTGCTAATTTTACCTTCTCCCTCTGCGATTAGACAACGGTCCTCTTCCTCCCTCTGGAGACACGTATTATTGCGTTTTCGCCTACGCTTTTCTTCGTTAACAAGGTTATTACCATCCATTTCAGATGTATATGCGCTGACTGGAGCAGCGAGGCAATTGGAGGCGATGGTGGGGAACCGATTGTTAGGCGATAGGGAGATCAATGGACGGTTGTCTTTTTGATGGACGGTTGTGTTTGTTTTCTTGTTTGTTGGTACTATGCAGTTATGCAAGACCATCATTTGCTTCCGTGATTCATCTGTGCGGCACGCTCTGCGTCACGCACTAAGTTCCAGAGCTTCTTACCCATGTCTTCTGAAACAACGACTTGCTCAGGCTGCGATGGCACCTTCTCACTCCGAGGTTATCACTCGCACTTGGCCCAAACGCGAGACCCTCTCTGCTGAGCCATTTTCGACAAACTCAAGAAGGCGAATGACGCCTATGACCTATTGATGAACACAGGAGAGACGGCTACTGGTGATGATTTGACAGAAGTGGAAGCAATTCCCTTCCAAGGGGATGCATTTGGGACTGCGGAAGACTATGCAAGGGACATGTTTGGGCAACTACGAGACGATCACGATGAGAATATGGACACAAGAGATTCTGGCCCGGACGATGGGCCGCCAGCTCTGAGTGAGCTATCTGATGATGAAGATGACAATGAAGATGACAATGAGGCTCATATGGTTGCGGAATTGGAAAAGAGCTGGGAACCACATCGAGACGGCGCTCCTCGTCTAGAAGTGGAGGATGAGGATGGCCCTGGAAATGTCGAAGTGCAGCCCAACCTAGAAGAAGAGACGGACGACTTGGACAGCGAGGGTAATAGACAACGCAACATCCGTCGATTTATTATTGGCGACGGTTATGGTGTCAAGCCTACAGTCAGAGTTCGGTACACCGACAAATATCCAAACGCACGGGCTGGCCAACCTTTATCGCATGAGGAGACCCGCGACTCCGGATATGCCTCTGCGCTTGGTGGTGGAGATAATCCGTGGGCTCCATTTAATTCGAAGAAAGACTGGGAAATTGCGAGATGGGCGAAACTTCGAGGGATGGGGTCAACAGCATTTTCTGAGCTCCTGGCCATTGATGGGGTATGTTTTAATTGATTGTTTCTTCCCATTTTCGTGATGCTCATGTTCATTTAACAGGTCCGTGAAGCTCTCAACCTGTCGTACAGGACCTCAGATGAACTCAATCGAATCATCGACAAATTACCAGGACAGCCTCAATTTAAACGTCGTGAGGTTGTGCAAAGTGGCGAAGTCCTGGAATTTTATTCACGCGATATCATCGAGTGTCTTCGTGCTCTATGGGGTGACCCCGACTTCACTGATGACCTCATTCTCGAGCCTGAGTGACTATATGCCGATGAAGACATGATGATTCGTATTTACCATGATATGAACACAGGGAGGTGGTGGTGGGATACGCAGGTATGTATTCAAGTTGTTACTTTTCTTTGTTCTTTACGCTCATGGAATAATCTAGAAAAAGGTTCAGGCGGCAACTTGAAGCAAAAACATCACCATAGTGCCACTCATCATTTCATCCGACAAAACTCAGCTCACAACATTTCGTGGAAAGAAAGCCTACCCAGTCTACCTGACCATCGGTAACATCCCGAAGCACATCCGCCATAAACCATCTCGACAGAGCCAAGTCTTGTTGGCATACCTCCCTACCTCAACTCTCGGGCACATCACAAACAAGGCTTCACGTCATCGCTGCTTGTCCAATCTCTTCCACCACTGCATGCAGTACATTGTCAAGCCGATGGAAAGTGCCGGACGTGATGGAATCCTCCTCGTCAGCGGCGATGGTGCAGTTAGAAGGTGTTTTCCGATTCTTGCGGCCTATGTGGGTGATTATCCGGAGCAGATGTTGGTCGCGCTGGTCAAAAACGGCAATTGTCCCATCTGCCCTGCGCCACGCGAGAATATCGGTGACTGGGAAAGTAAGCTCGAGCCTCGCGACACGCAGAAGATCATCGAAGCACTCAATTCGGTTGACAGAGGAGCCACCGAATTCTCTAAAGCATGCGCTGAAGCGGGAATCAAACCTGTTCAGTGTGTTTTCTGGAAAAATCTTCCCTTCGTCGACATCTACCGCTCTATCACACCCGATATCCTTCATCAATTATATCAAGGCATTCTCAAACACCTCATCTCTTGGATTCGGGCTGCATGTGGAGACGCGGAAATTGATGCTCGGTGTCGTCGCTTGCCTCCTAATCACCACATCCGACTGTTCATGAAGGGAATTTCTCACCTTTCTCGTGTTACTGGAACAGAACATGATCAAATCTCAAGATTTCTTTTGGCATTAGTTGCCGATGTTCGTCTTCCCGACGGTCACTCCAATGCCCATTTAGTCCGTGCAGTTTGCGCACTTCTTGATTTCATCTATCTAGCGAGATACCCAATCTATACCTCTGAAACGCTTGGACAAATGAATGACGCTCTTCACATGTTCCATCTAAACCGTGATATCTTCGTCTCTCTTGGTATCCGCACGCACTTCAACATCCCCAAACTTCATAATTCCAGCCATTACTACGAATTCATTCAGCTCTACGGCACCGCAGACAACTTCAACACAGAGTACACTGAGCGGCTTCACATCGACCTCGCAAAGGACGCCTACGCTTCGACAAACTTCAAAGATGAATTCCCACAAATGACACTTTGGCTCGACCAGAAGGAACGTGTGATGCAACACAAGAAGTATCTTTGCCGCCGTCTTGATACATCCTTCAACACGCCACTTCATGTTCAAAAACCCCTTCCTTCTCTGATTCCTGAGCGCCAACAGCGGATGGCAAAGCACCCAACCCATCGAGGTGTACCTATTGAGGTTATTTGCACCAAGTACGGTGCTACTCAATTTATTCCTGCTCTATCACGGTTCGTTGCTCAATACCAACATCCCGAATACTCAAAAGCCCAAGTCAAAGTCGCCTCCAACCACATTCACATTCCTTTTTCCAAAGTTTCAGTCTTTCATCGTGTCAAATTCGTCAGTTATGACGTCTATAGCCTAAATCCCCTTGACGAAAGCATTGTCGACTCGATACATGTTGATCCAGTGCATCTCGACAAGTATAGAAAAATCATCCCTGGCCGATTTGACACAGCCATCATCCAGGTCAAGGACTCTCGCAGCGACTTGGGTTTGAAAGGTACAGTGGTTGACGTTTGATTGTGATGGATTAAGCCGTTACTAAATTATAATCTCAGGTCTCTGCATTGGACAAGTCCGATGCATATTTTCATTACCTTATCACGCTCTCGACCTCTGGTTTCCGGCTGGAACTTTCTCGCACAAGCACTTGGCTTACGTTGAGTGGTTTACACCATTTTCTCGAGCTCGGAAGGACCAGAATTCCAAGCCATTCAAGGTTTCGCGCCTAATGGAGCAAGGGGAGCGCCGTGTAAGTATTATTCCTGTATCCCTCATTCTCTCAAGTGTCCAGCTGTTCCCGAAATTTGGACCTCAAGCACCTGTGTCATGGTCATCAAGTAATGTCCTTGAAAATGCAGTGCAGTTTTATGTAAATTCCTTCGCAGATAGATTCCTGTACTCGCATATCTACTAATTAGTTGTATTTTTCTATGGATCTCTTATCGGTTAATAATTAAACAAAATAAGGATTCAATAAGTGAGTACCATTAATAATTGAACAAAATAAGGGTTCAATAAGTAACTGACTGACTGACCGTTAATAAATAGGGGTTCAATAAGTGACTGACCTACTGACTGTCAGCAAATACATTGCTGACTTTTGCTGATCTCAGTGGGTCAGTCGAAGTTAGCTTGCCCTCCACTTATCGACACAGATCTGAGCTTATTTCGGCAGATAAGCAAATGGGGTTTTTCCTGATGCGAAAGATAAGCTTATCGCCTGCTGAAAAGGATTGGCACTTACCCTTCCTTGTCTTGAATCTTTGCCTTGACATTATCAATGCCAAATGGTATCAGAGGACTCGACTTCCGAAGTGATGGTCTTCCTGGTGAGAGTCTTTGCGAAGATCTGCATAGTCCTAGAAATCCAATTTAGTGGTGGAACATTGACTGCAGAATAAAACCGACTACATAACATACCTGGCTGGTTTGGAAAGCAAGGCAGCAATTAGCGGGACCCACTGATCCCGCCGTTGTTCCACTATCCTCTCCCAATTCTAACCAATAAAACGAGCAAAAACATATAGCCCACATCCCGGTGAGGGGAGGGGCTCCGAATGTGGGCATACTGAGGTGAGCTGCAATGACAGCATCACAGCGAATGAGTTGATCATGAGTGTGGACAGGCTTGTGTTGAACCTGTGGGCCCAGCACCCGACATCGTCTTGCCACAAGGGGGTTGGAGGAGATAACTGGCAAGATAATAAAACATTGCTACAATGGTAATAAAAAGGATACAAACTTTTCTTGTACTTGTGCTTGAACTCCTGCATAAAGTGCGAAAGTTTCTCCTCCAAATTAGAAGTTGGGTTCCAGCATCCTTGGTCGCCTGACGCGCAAGTCTTGCACAAGTCGTTGTAGTATGCATGAGTTTGGGTAGAGGGAGCTGAAAAAAATGAAACACGTTAGCACACATTGTGAAGGTTATAAATAAGCCAATCACCTGTCGATGCATCCTGCCGTGTTCATTGAGTCTGGATAGAGGAGCCGTGGAAGGTAATGAACGTTGCCAAAATCTGGACCGCGCTGCCCATTGGTTTTCTTGCAACACGCGTCACGTGTTGCAAAAAAAACAACGGGCTTTGTGTGGTGGTACTTGCCACTCTCTTGGATTACAACATCCAGAAGGAGTCGATGCTTCACCTTGTCCTTCGTCTTCGCCGGGAAGCAGCTTGAGGACCGTCGAACTCTCTCGGATTACAACATCCAGAAGGAGTCGACGCTTCACCTCGTCCTTCGTCTTCGCGGTGGTATGCAGATTTTCGTCAAGACCTTGACTGGCAAGACGATCGTCTGATACAATTGACAACGTCAAGGCCAAGATCCAGGACAAGGAAGGCATTCCCCCCAACCAGCAACGCTTGATTTTCGCTGGAAAACAACTCGAAGACGGCTGCACTCTTTCCGATTACAACATTCAGAAGGAATCGACCCTCCACCTCGTCCTTCGCCTTCGCGGGGGTATGCAAATTTTTGTTAAGACCCTCACTGGCAAAACCATTACCCTCGAGGTTGAATCCTCCGACACCATTGACAACGTGAAGCCCAAGATCCAAGCCAAAGAGGGCATTCCCCCTGATCAGCAACACTTCATCTTCGCGGGAAAGCAGCTTGAAGACGGTCGCACACTCTCTGACTATAACATCCAGAAAGAGTTGACTCTCCATCTCGTCCTTCGTCTTCGAGGAGGAAAGCAGATCTTCGCCTATTTCATTTGCGGTAAGTTTCCTTACCTGTTTTTTTTTGACAAGCTCTGAGTTCATGTTTTCCCTTAGCGAGTTGCGACTGATCATCGGTCATCCATTGAACTTGAACATGACACGCCACAGATTTTAGGCCTTGAAACTAGAAGAGATACACTGATTCAAAGGTACGAGAACGCAATTCATTTCTGTCCTTGAGCACCTGTTGATGAATACAAGTTATAGTCAACTTTTTACAGCCCTCCTCCTGAGCCTCACGACTCTGTGCATGAACCACCTTACTCATCGCCACCTGTGAGGTCGATGAACCCGAGGAACCAATGTTCTCTTTGCTGGACAGGCTTTCCTTCTGCTGCGAGGTCAATGGGACTCGAGGAAACCCCCTCTTCAACTGCTGACTTTGTGAGGTCTATATGGGCCGTTGAAGTGTACTCACGAACATCTGGCGACGATTCTGTGAGGTCCACAATGTCCAAGAAACCCTGCTCACCGACAGACGGCCCCTCGTTCGCAAGGTCAGTATAATCCAAGGAAACTCGCCCAATGCCAAGAGAAGATCCTGGTTCCATCGAGTCAGCAGGGTTCAGAAACTTTGGGTCACTGGATGAAGGCCCCGCCGTCAGGTTGATGGTGCCAGGAGGTGTTGGCAGTGCTTTTCTGGCGTGAGGTTTGTCTGTTCTCGAGTTATAGCAGATCCGCTTAGCTGATGCCCCGGTCACTAGGTCCGATTTTCTCTTCAACTCGGCAATTGGCATTATCTCCCACGAAGCCACCATGTCCATATTGCTGGACGCGTTTTGAGAGCCCAAATGTCAAGGTGCTTCCATGTCGCGCTCAACGTTCAACACGCGTGGAATACCAATACTGATATTTTTATTGAACATTAGAAACCCACGAACCGCAAGCGTAACGCAATACGAAAGTGCAGCCTGCTGCTGGATGACATGAACCCATCGAATCAATCAACAATCGAGCCCATCAACGGAAAACCCCGTCAACGACAACGAGAGGCATTCGTTGACTTGGAGGGTGCAGCGATATCGACGAGAATCCAACGACATCGGCGAGGACCCAACAAAATTGACTATCACCTAGCGATGTAGACGTCAACCCAACAACATCGCCCACAACCCGACGATAATCGACAGCAGAATGACGACATCGAGTTCATATGCCAAATCAGGTGCGTAGCTATATTATGTTGGTGCTTGCGTTACTCAATTTACCTACCAGGAACCCTAAACTAAATTTACAAATGCGCTATCGCCTGACATTACATCGAATACCCGCCTCGAGTACGTTTAACGCCGTACTGTGCGAAAATTCGAAGTAAGTTCCCTTAACATCGATCGTTGGATAAAAGTCGTTGATGGCGGCGGTAGCACCGTCCAAGATATTCCGGTCAGCATTGCAACTGTCAGAGGCAACAGGTTACATTTGGGAATCTTATCTCACTTCGCAGGTCGCTGACACTACTTCCACCTTCAGGGACATTTCAAAATGAATCCTGATCGAGCTGAGGAACCATTATCGACGGTATCAGAGGACTCAACCTCCAAAGTGATGGTCTTTAGACTTTCTGGTTAGAGTCTTTACGAAGATCTGCATAGTGCTATAAATCCAGTTTAGTGGAACATCGACTGTGGAATAAAACAACTACATACCTGGTTGGTTCTGAAAGCAAGGCAACAGTTAGCGGGACCCACTGACCCCACTGTTGTTCCCTTATCCTCCCCCAATTCTAGCCAAAAAACGAGAAAAAATATATAGCCCACATCTTGGTGAGGGGAGGGGCTCGTGTAGGCATGCTGAGGCGAGCTGCAACGACAGCGAATGAGTTGATCAACGATCGTGAGTGTGGACAGGCTTGTGTTGAACCTGTGGCACCCGACATCAACTTTTGCCACACGTGATCTTGTGGCAAAAGTCGATGGATGCGTGCCGAGCTATGCCGTGGCCGCCAATTTTGCCGAAGTTTGCCGACATGACTGAATGTAACACTGTCACACTGGGTCGGCAGCCTCGGCATGGTCAATATCTCTGGGGAACGCATCAATATCCGGGAACTGGAAGTGTCCTGGGGAACTCATCCAGAATTTTAGGGAATAGACACTAAGTGTGTGGGAATGTATATTAATACTGGCAATGAAGGCCAGTTATCCGGGGGAACTGCATAAGTCTGTGGGAACACCAGTAAATGTTGGGGGAACTACAGCTTATGTAGCCGGGAATCTGCCTCTGTCCCTCGTTTCACACTTGGTAAACCAGGATTGTAGTGTACTTTTATCAGGGAACAGAAAAAAGGTGTATCTATTGACCAAATACGCGGACTATGTCCGGGAATAATATTTGTGCAGATCAACAGCCATACTCAGCTGCTTGGAGGTCTGGTAGCCCACAGGATTGGTGGCTCCGAGTCCGCATCAGTTCTTGACGAACTTCCGACCGTTGGACCTATAATCGCCAAACGACGGCGTGTTATCCCTGAAGACCAACGCAGGCGCCAGGCTATCCGAACTTGTCGTCGATGTGGTGAAGCAGGGTGTCCCGGAAATAGTAATATATTAAACTGCCCACAGCCATGCAAGGTCCCATGCAAGACGTGTGGGCACACAGAGGGATGTAGGGGAGTGGACAATGGTAGGATCTGTACTTATAACACGTAATTAATCTATTCTACAATTTTATCCGCCAATTGTTTCTTAAGAAGCCACACAATGCACGATATCAGAGAGAGGAAAGAAATATAATAGATAAATAACACACTAGAGGTACAGGTATGCAAGGAATCCGAAAGTAAAAGGTGACCCTCTGTCTTCAAAGCGGGGGGATGAGTAGGCCATGATGCCTTTATGCAAAGGGGAAGACAAGGGTGCGAGTGCGAGTGCGAGTGCGAGTGCGAGACCCTTGGGATAGATGGTGAGTTGTTTACGGGGAGCTTCGTGCCTGCAGGAGTTTGCAGTGGTGGTGGTGGTTGAGGCGAAGGGCGGATGACTGCGTGCTGATGTGGCACGGCTGTGGGTGTAGACGGAGGTGGGAAGGGGTCATGCGCACCGATTTCGTGGCTATCGACTCGGATGGAGTGCTGATGTGGCAACCGAACGGGCTGTGGGTGGCGGTCAGGCGGTCAGAAACAGCGTAGGGGGTGGGTGGAGCTTACCTAGCCGCGTTTCGGGTCGAAACGACGGTGACGTGGCACCGTAAAAGGGCTACAAGGGGGGGTGAATGGTGTTAGTTGGGTTGCAAACGTCTTGGGGGCCAGTTGTTATTCACCTGGTGTCCGTG
>Ga0307513_10002167_pt1 | contig 27473 bp, 29 predicted proteins | sample 15_EM_MG_FD_202174 | JGI IMG/M metagenome (GOLD analysis project Ga0307513, IMG submission 202174) | Populus trichocarpa ectomycorrhiza microbial communities from riparian zone in the Pacific Northwest, United States - 15_EM | ecosystem: Host-associated > Plants > Roots > Unclassified | place... | reverse complement strand
GTGATAAGTCACCAAGGTTAGGGTTGTGAGAAGATGCCTATATAAGGCACTTGGTTCCGACCAAGAGATAGGATCTTCACGCAACCATCTAAGTACTTTTCTATACTCAAGATATTGCAATACGATTGCTCTTTACTTCCTTTACCTACACTCCGCCTCTACGAGAACCTACACTCTAAAAAGAGCCTGGAGACTATTGTGATAGTCTCGACAGGTTGCCCGAACATAAGACTATTGTGATAGTCCTATCAAGCACGACAATCCACCCATCTTACTATCTGAAGAGATAGTACCTCTAGTAAAACAACTCAAGACAAGCAAACCAGTTCCGTACTATCTGAAGAGATAGTATTCCCCTACGCCTGATTATAAAAAAGAAGACTCGCTCACTATAGGATACCGCTATCGTTGCCTGTTGCATAACTACCTAACAATAGGATTGTTACAGAATCAGACTATTCTGTCATATCTATCATTATAGGAGGAATATTATAGGTATTTGTAATGACCCTATAAATAGGTAGCTAGAGTCGACTAGACGCAAGCCCATATAGTTTACCAAAATGTAACCAGAGTCATACTAGGCCAGTATACTTAGTATACTACCGGTAGACAGGAGTTGGTACAAATGGCTACAAAGTGACATGGTGACAGAGGGTTAGAAAGGGAAAGCTTTAAGGGTCAGGTTCCCATAAAGCCTTGTAAACTTGGCACAGGCCTCTGGGGTAATACTATAGGTGGTCACACAGACTCCGGCAGAGAATAAAGTTATGAGAGATTGAAGTTAATCTACCTCAGAAACCTTATAACCCTACCTTTTGGTCCGAGTTAACCTACCAAGGGAGTCCAGTTATCATACCTTTACGGACCATATGATCCTGGAACTTAGGAGAAAATTATCCAACTTTTGTAGGTCTCTTATATGTTTATAGGGCAGCTTGGTGAGATGCGAAATAGACTACAGACGGAGCAGGAGTGGTCTGAACCTCCTGTAACTGTGGGAGGCATATTCCTAAAACGCCCCAGGACCCAAAGCTGTTCGAAGAAGATATACGGGATGAGAGAGGATAGCCGTCTAGGGCACAATCTTGATAACACCTAGAAACCACATACGGGTATACTTTGACCTTTAGATAATAGGATGGTTAACTGTAGTGGGCTTGGGGCTAACCGGAGAAATTGCCAGGCCTCCAGGACAACAACTCTAAGACCAGTCCCAGGCTACGGACAGAACTGTAGTATTTCCATTCGTTATTAGTGGACTTTAGTGGACTCAGTCTTGTCACAATTGAAAAAGGGCTCACATGGTTGCCTGTGGTTAGTGCCAGTGTAACAAACACATTGCCGGAGGTGTTTCGTTAAACGGGAACAACTAATCATACTGTGTATCTTTGACAATGATCATAGTCTTGTTGGAGGAAAGTCTTCTCATTATAAGACTGGAAGGTACAAAGTCCAATCATTAGAGGACTAGGTGCTTGCGTTCAAGGATCAGAGTTTTGTGTAAGAAGTAGAGAAATTGAGCGGTATATCCTGCACCATGGGAAGGTCACTGTCAAAGGGCTTGGCACGTTCCCCAGTATCCAAATGTTGTATTACTTTCCTGGTTGCGTGCAGATTCTATCTCTTGCTCAGTTTTGATATTTTTATATTTATATATATATATATATCATATATTCGTTGTTAGGTACAGGAACCTGCATGCAGCGCTAGCTATGGTGTGAACACAACCTTAATCCCAAACAACCACCCCCTTCACCTCTTCATAGGAACACTCAAACACCCAGACTCCATAGCAAAAATCCCTCTCGCCCAGCACCTAAGATAATATACCCCACACACGTAAGGAAACAATTGATTAAGACGTACAGGAGAGAGACCCAACCCTGCTGCAGGCTCCCCTAAAAACAAAACAAAGCATTGATTCACGAAGGCCCGACAGGGCCCGAGGGGGAGGATGTGTGATCGCGGTGAAGAGAGAAAACAACTGGACATGTGGGCCGCAATTTGTAACCAGGGACTTATGGTGGCGCCGGGAATTACATCGATACAAGGGGTTGGACAACAGGCACGAAGGTAGTGCAATACCACGAATGAGGGTAACTGAGGAGAGGACGATCGATCGGGGAGGATGAGGAGGCAGTAAGGTGTCAGCAGCTGTAGTAGTAATGGTGCAAGGAGACAGAACTGGGAGAAGGGAGAAGGCATGACCGCGAGCGGGCTAGCCACAACCGACTAACAGGTCATAGCAAGGGCTTTTCGGATGACAAACAATGCCGAGGCACAATCATGTGTGCTGAAACTATTAACCAACCACAACATAAAGATGACTCGCTACCGCGTAGTCATCTCCTATACTATGAGTCAACTGACTTCACAATGTGAAACATACCCAAGGGATGGCTAATAACTCATTAGTCATGTGAAAACATATTAGCCAATTCAATATTTGTGACATCCAGTGCCGTCAAAAAACAAGAGATTTCTTATCGCCAGAGAATGCAGTGAGGCTTAGAGGCCAAGTATAGCTAAGGAGATTTGACAATAGACTGTGTACCTTGTATACACGAAACCACCAATGGGTGAATGAGTCCCGATGGATATATTCTCTACCGTGAGGATGTCGGTTGGCCACAGATATTCTACAGACAAGAAAGAGTTTACCCTGATGATGATATAGTTAGAGTGACATCACCAGGTGTACATTCTATTTGTTAAGGTAGTTAATATCTGAGTGGTCCAATTGCCTCTAACTGTGAACACGCTCAAGGCACGTGAGTTGGACAGTCATAAGCATAGCAGGGTGCTAGTCAAAGGGCAGGGTAGTTGACAAGTGTCCTCTAGCATTACCTTATTCTGGTTAACAAATGTGAGAGACCCTATTCTGATCACCAACGATCCTCGAGAGAACTTATCCAGCAAGCTTTCAGGCTTACTAATATTAAGTTTCACCCCTTGATTCTACTTTGAATTACCATTTCTCATTCTGATCTTTTCATCATCTTTGTGGCATCACTACCGTCGCAATCCTAGTATCTGTCTTCCTACTAAGTGCTCCCGTTACAGTATTGCCTTAGTTGTCCAACTTGCCGAGCTTTATGGGGTGTATTCAGAAGGCTTGTCACAATTGATTCATTACACAAAGGATCTCAACTGTGCCTGCCAGCATCTATGTTATGCATACCAGAATTATAAAACGAAAGCCTTCACCCTTTCAGCATAATAAATAATTGCAATCTTCTTATTTCATTTCATAAAGGTTGCCCCCTTTGATTTACAAAAGTTAATACCAGATGCACTTTATTTTTCTGATACATTCGTTGATAATCTTGGTATGTTTTTTTTCCTTTTTATATGCACTATCTCCAAGTGCACTCCTCTATAACTTAGAACCTGCTGGTAATATCTCATTCTAACATAACTTTATTCTCTACTGTCATCTTACAATATATATAAAGTTTGACCTTCAACATCTACTTTAAGGGTTGACAAGTCTCGATTGAAATTTGCAAATATTAATAGGATTTGCCCACCTTCTATGATTGCAAGTTGCCCTACAATGTTAGCTAGGAATTGTGGCAATTATACCCCTTACTAGAAGACAAGTTACTTGCCCCCAAACCTCAACTGAATGGTAGCCGATAATCCATCCAATTCTTTCCATATGTTAGTTAGTAGGAGGAAAATGGATAGTAGATAAGCTACATGTATTATGCTGGTTTGACAAGCCTGCAAGGCTGGCTGCTCCCAATTATAGCCAATATGCTTAATTCAATCAGTTTTCTTAGATATCTAAGTCAACATCCTCTTGATCATGTTATTCAAGTACCTGCAATAACAGTCAAAAACTACTTGATTTTCAATTTCAACTAATAGCAGGAAATATCACCAATAGTGGATATATTGTTAGCCAGAAAGAGAACAACATACAATAAAAACATAGCATTGTTGACTATTCGAAAATGATAGCTGCTTTTACTTATAATAGCGTGCCAAGCTGAATTGTGCAGTATGCGAGATATCGATTCAGGGAGAAAATCATCAACCTGCCCACGGGTTTAAATAGGGAACACATGTCAAATGGTTTTGGCCTTAGTGCCAAATCACAATTCCTGGAGGCGGCTATAGTAAAGTATACAGTTGATACTATTTCCATTATATACTATCAGCATTGGCGTAGAAACTATTAGCTGTAAGAAACCTTTGATAATAGTAATGCAGGATGGAATAAGGTTCTAGGACACTAGATGCGTATAATGAGTCACTAGTTCAAGTTGTGGTATATATCGCAAATACTTTTCAACAGGATGTCTACACTAATTAATTTTTGTATGATTTATTACTGACTTGGTTAATAGAACTCTTATTTGGTCTTGTATTTATTGTATTTTATGCGGTATAATTTGTGTAGGTCCGAGCTGTGTTGGTGAGTGGAGAAGGGGATATTCAGTTTTGTTTAGATGAAAGTGCTACTCAGAAGGTAACCATTGAAAAAAAGGCATGATTCCTACCATTTCCACCAGAACCTTGCCTTCACTTTCATTGGTAATTGTTCTATTATATAGTGACCTTATTACAGTATTCTGGTCTCAATATCTGTATTTGGTAGTGCCATGAGGCGAACTTATAAGAAAAACATCTAACTTTGGTAACATTGCGTTAAATGACTAGTTTACAAGAACTATGTAGGCATGCATGGAGAAATGTGTGAATATGTTGCATAACAAACTTCATAACAGAGTAATTTAACAAACCAGATTTCTTTATGGTTCGTGTCATTCAAAACATATACCAGGAATTGCACAACTTACAAAAAAACAAGGCTTTTCAACCACAACTATATTGATAGAAAAACACACGCACAGTCCAAGAGCGAATTACAGAAAATATGAGTAAGACTTTTTGTCTTCCATTAATTGTTTTGTTGAAATCCCTTTTTTTTTTGAAACGTTGGACTTTGGGAGAGAAATGTAGCAATATGTTATAATAGGCACAGTTGAAATGATTAGGGGGTGTTTGGTCCGCCATGATTCTGATTTGAAATCCTGATTTGACTTGAAATCATGATTTGAAATCAGGTGGTGTTTGGCCTGCCCATATTGAAATCTGATTGGATACTCAATTCTGATTGGAAATTTGTGTACATGATTTAGAGTTATATTATATCATAATATCTGAACCACTAGGTTTGGTTAAAATAAGATATATTTGATGATTATTATGAGACACATTTTCTTAAAATTGTGTTAATAAAATGGACTGTACAATTGAGCCTTTGGAATATATGAAGCTTGATTCATAGGCATTTTTATATATGTACTGAATTCTATAAGCAAAATAGCTTATCTGTATATTGTTGGCCAGGGCCGGGAGTAATTCCTCTGAAAAATCTCTTCATATTAGTCTCTATCACCAATTGGCCAAATGCCATTGTGGCAAATGTTCATATAGTCGCAGCTGAGGATATTATTCCCAATAACTCATACAGGGAGAGTGAGTTCTCCATAGCACCTTTTTTCAAAATATACCTCCTAACGCGTAATCCAAATTAGTAGTATGAAGTTAGTACAAGAAATAAACCTTTCTTTCAATAGGTACAATGAACGAATCATATCAAATATGTAATATCTTCCAAAAATCTTTCCGCTCCTAAAAGATAGTATAGCATGATAGGATTATACTTGATTAGACTGGTAACAAGAGGGATATGGCAGTAAATGCGATTTATTATTGTTACTTGTATTATGAATGGTATAATAGATAGAAATAATGTATGCATAGGTTTGAACAAAGAGGTATGAATGTTTAAGAGAATCTACAATTGGGTATACAATACAACTTTAATTATATCCTCTACGGATTCTATTTTATTAGTTAAATACTGTAACGATCCAACAAATAGGGAGCTACAGTGGACTAGACTCAAGCACATATGATATACCAAGAGGTAACCAGAGTGTGGATAAACCAGTATACTTAGTATACTACCGGTAGGCATGAGTTGGTACAAGTGTTTATAAAGTAAGTTGGTGACATAGGTCTAGGCAGGGTAACCTTCAGAGAGCATGTTCGGGTAAAGTAAAGGACATATAGTAAACGTTGCATAGGTCTCCGGAGCAACATTATATGTTGTGGCGCAGACTCCCGAAGGCAATAAAGGGATGAAGGGGTAAAGTTACCCTACCCTGAGAACATGATTACCCTACTATCGGGACCCAATTACCCGACTGAGGTGCCGCAGTTACGCTACCTGAAGCGACAAAGTCATCTGCAGACTTAGCGGAGAGTTATCCCACTCTAGTTTGGCTCTGAGATCTTTATAGGGCAGCTTCATATGGCATGAAACGGGCTACTGACAGAGCAGGAGTGGTCCGAACTTCCTGTAACCATCAGTGCATGTTCCTAACACCCTGCTGCAGCCCCAGCGTTGGTACGGCGCGACTGCAATGTACAGCTCGGTAGTTGTGAGCTTCCTAGTAATGTGAGATTCATAGGAACGTGCCTACAACACGGGATGAGTTGTGGCCGTCCAACAGACCAGAAGCGGTTCACAGGATGTATAAGGAATGTGAGGGTGACCGCCTCCTCATGCTCCGCCCCCTCTACACCGCCAGCCATTGAATTCCCAACTCCACGTCGTTCAGTGCATGAACCCCACTCGCCCCCTTTCTTCTCCTGCCCTTCCGGTTTCGCCTCCCTGATCACCCGTCTTCCCGATAGAAGACCTTCCTCCCCTCCCCTCAAGGGCATTATCAATCCCTGACCTCACGGAATCCCACGTCTACAGACGCGACTTTGTTCGCGAAACCCGCCAAAGGCACAACTTCTCCTCTGTTCAACTCCCAATACTCGAAGACCTTCAGCTCTCTGACCTTTCAGAAGGGGAAACAATCCTCGTCCCCCTCTCCTGCTCTGCTCTCAACACCCTCGGGCCCATGTCAGGTCAGCTGGACACCATAGCAACCCAACGAGGCAATATGCAGGCCGTGGTTGCAACACGTTCTACTTTCCCTGCATTTGAAGGCCCCCTGACCCCCATCAACCCATCCCTAAGTGACCTGTCACAAATGGTGTCACCTGCTCACCTTCCCTAGGCACCTGCCCCTGCGCGGACTTGAATTCCCCTGTCTGGTACTACAACACGTTCCATGCCCCCTCCACCCCTACCGATACAATCCAGGGCAAAAGCCCGGGCTGCCCCCCTGAACAAGAGCTCCAGCTCGACCTTCGACACTGAGATCCCCCGGGATGACAAGGACACCTGCGCGTTCTAAAGCAATCCCCGAGCCTTTGCGGACAAGTTCCTTGACTCCTGGGAGGCCAACGCGTTCTGAGAGGGGAGATACCCTGACACCACCACTTCATCTCGGGCCATCTCAGCCCCGACTACCCCAAGCCTCAGCCATCTTACACCCCAGCCACCTGAACTGGCACCCCGGAGGGTAAGAAGAATAACTGCTCCCTCACGGCGGCCAAAGTCGCATCAGCCAGCAACATCGGCCCTGTTGTTCAGACACCGAAGACGCTCCCAACGGCCGAGAGGAGATTCTACGCTCCCATTATCCTCCTCCTAGCAGCCTCAGGCATCCCTGATCGCCGGTATATTCCCTGAAATCGCTGCCCGTGTCCTTATGGATGTGAACTGTATCCTCCCCCTCGCGGTCACTACCAAAGTCAACGACCGCGGTTACTACCAAAGTCAATGGCCGCGGGTCAGTCACCCTACTCGTCACCGACCCTGCCACCCCTGCCGCGGCAGTCGCGCCCTACTGCGATGCCCTCTCTTCCCAACTCAACAAGTCCTTCCTGGTTGGCAACTCTCCCTGGTAGCCCTTTCGCCTCGCCCCCGAAGCGGTCCAGGTTGGAATCTACTCCCACCCTATTGCGTTCCTCCCAGAAGACACGAACGAACTCCTCCCGTGCCTTGCGGAGTCGGTCCTCCACTCCAAGAAGATTCGTATCCTTGCCGCTAGGTACCTCAAGGCGCATGCACAATCCAGGGAGGGCAAGACTGCCACCTCCGGCATCGTCTCGGTCCACCCTCGAGACTTCCCGACAATAGGATCCTCAATTAGACTCATCTCCCGCTTGCAACTGATTGAGTATGTCTACTCGTCCAACAGATACACGCAGTACAAGAACTGCTGGGGCTGTGGTAATGTCGCCCCTCGTGGTCCGTTAGCCGACCCCGTCTGCCCCATCTGCTCCCTCAACCACACCCAAGCCTCGCACCAATGCCCTAACCCCACCTGCCCTGGAAATGGCAACCTGAAGGCTACGCCTGGCTGTTGCTCTTCCTCACCGTCCTGCTGCGTCAACTGCTGAGATAATCACAGCGCCATACATAGGGATTGCGAAAGCCGCCCGTCACCACCCTCTCTCCGGCGTTCCACCACTGCTGTCGAGGTCCTACCTCCGCCGCCCGCTGGCGACGAGATGGACACAGCCACCGACGACCAGGATGTCTCGCGCCCCCCTTCACCCACCCACTGACTCTACTCGGCGTTCGAGATGGCTACTCCAATGGCCAGAAGGATGAGCATACTTCCGGCCTCTGTAAGGGCCCCACAAGGCACACGGTCGCTCCTCCCCCAGAGCGACTTAGCCCCTCCCCCATGATCAGAAATGCCGCGGGCCTGGCCCTATAATGCAGTACAACCATGCGTCGCGGGGCGATGAGCAGGTCTCCGCTCCCCCCCCGAACCCCTTCCCACTAGTTCAACACAACTTCCTAGGAAGCTGGGATGTGCTTCTCTTGCTTTGCGGGTCGTTCACGCAACTGGCCCACCCTCCTTGCAGTGTCGCCCTGCCATGCCCTCCGGTCCATAGGGGCAACGTCCCCTTGTTTAGATTGTCTTCTGCATTTTTCCCCCCCACTAGCGGTGGCTGTAAGCGCCATGTTGCTTTTTCCGTTTATAGTTGCTTTTTGTCTAGTATTTCCCTCGTACCCTGGATTTTCGCCAGGGTGATGTCATGGCGCTTGCCCTCTTTACCCCTCACGGTTTTTTCAACCCCTTCATGACTGGCTTCACAATAATCAACTGCTACAGCACCAAGTACTCCAATAAGACTCGCTCAGTTCCTGCGGATATCATCTTCCTGTCAACCCCTCTCCCAACTCTCTCTTTGCGAGAGCTGAACATCCACCACCTCAGGGCTGACCCGCTCAGGGTTTTTAAAGAGGACGAACTTGCCAGCTCGGCCCCGTACTTCGATAGGGCGAGGCAATTGGGCTACTCGCTCCTCAATACCCCCAGAGTCTTTACTGGCTTTTCCCTGTCATGCGTTGGTCGCCCCAGCGTCATAGACCTTGCCTTTGCCTGCCCCCTCCTAGCACTGGACTTCTCGGAATGGGCCGACCCCCTCCCCTCCCCCGGCTCCGACCACATCTTAATCCTGCTCCGCCTTGAAGCTCCCCTGTTTCGCGCTCCCCCTCTGTCCCCCAACTAGGCCCTGACTGACTGGCCCATCCTGGAGTCCTCCCTGAAATCCACCTCCATAGCACCTGCTCAGCCCGTCGCCGCCACCGGGGCCCTAGATGTTTGGTTCAAGACCTACTTAGACAAAGTGACGGCCCAACTTGCAATGCACACCCCACTAAAGAGGGTTACGTATCAATCCAAGCCCTGCAGGTCTGTGTTACTAACGGCGCTCAGGACAGCCTACAGCTGCGGCCTTCGATGTTTGAAGTGTGACCATTGCGATTGCGCCCTCCTGGCCTCCGCAAGGGCAGCCAGATCCGCCTACTTTAAGGGAATCAAGAATGCTAAAAGGGAATATTGGTCCTCCTTCCTGGCCTCAGCCACCCCACAGACTGTTTGGACAGCCAAGAAGTTAGCCGTTGGAGGCCTACCCCCCTGCTTCGGACAACTACGAGGAGCCATTACCCTACCTGAGCTAAACAAGGCCCTCCTAAACCACATCTTCCTGGCCGAGCCTGCCAGGTTCTTCGACACCATTGTGCTCCATCAGCAAAAATTAATCCAGAGTCTGAGGCGCGGGCGCCGTGTCCGGACCCATCCGACGTCGTTTTTTCGTCATCTGCGTCCTCAGCGTCCCGACACCATTCCCAACACCGATTGCGGCCTGACCTCACGTCGGACCTTACCCACATCCCGCCTCCACCCCACATCTCCTGCTCTTCTCCCCCCCCTTATCTCACGTCCTGACTTCTCGTTTCCTGCCTCGCATCTCCCCAGCATTCGGATGCCTCCCCAAGGTACCCCCTTTTCCTTCTGCTTCCGGGGGTGCTCATACCAACTTGCCGCCGATATTACCCTAGTCATTCCTGCCCTTGTGCCCCCTACTACTACTATCGTGCATAATTTGTTTGTTTCTAGATGTTTCTATTCCTCTATGTCTACATCTCTACTATATACTTGTCTATTATACACCTTTATCGTCTAGTCGTGATCGTGACGCTACATCTCCGTCGGGGAGCGATGTAGCCCTCATATAGGCTACGTTGCTCCCCGAGTTTATTTTATTATACAAGCCCCCTCTGTGATTCTAAAAGATCTCGTTAAACATGCGTAAATCGATCCGACAGTTGACAAGCTAGCGCCGCTCTGTCTCCGGTGTCAGATGCGCCAGGCCTATGATCGTCCCAATATCCACAATTGTGAGCTCCCGGGTAATGTCTCTGAGCTGAACGGTTACCACACCGTCTGAGTCCGATGGTCGTCGGGAGTCTACCAAGCGCATGAATTGAACCCCGGCGAGGCGATAGACAGTATCCTGCTGCATATAGCCTGACTGGATTTTGAAACAGAGCTATGAGCCTTGCCGGAAGACGACCCCTGAGCGCACAATACATATTCTCCCCACTAGCCAGTATCCAAACGCAATCGTTCCGACTGGTCTGGTTACAGAAGAGTCGAGCACCCGTGCATCGGGCCCTGTGTATGTCATAAACACCTGACTCCTGGAACGCAAGAACCGGGATCTCCAGTTGCGTCAGTAGTTCCACCGGCAAAGCTCGAAGTATCGACAGATTTTCCAGGAGTCGGCGCTCGGGAGGCAGGCTCAGTCGGCTATATCGTATCAATTCCCGCCAGATCGTCTGCGGGGACATATCGCATGCTCTGCGAAAATGAACGACGTCGTGGATATTATCACGACGTCCCTTCAGACTCCTCCGATGGGCTGGTGGGGTTGGTGTCGGCCTGGTCTTCTCTAAATGTTCTACTACCTCAGTGGTTAAATCAGCTCCTGCACGTTGAAGGCATTGAAAGTTCAAAATTCTCATGCGGATCGCATGTTGTCGACTGTAGCTGCTTAGTATCTGTCGCGCTGCGTCGATTTCATTTGAGCCTCGCCATCCATCCTTGATTTGCTCCTTATGTGCGAGCTCTCCATACTCGGTAAAATACATGGGAATATTGCCGAACATGTAGATATGATGGCGAAAGTGACTTATTAGATGCATCTTAACAAAGTTGAAATTAGATTTGGAATGTATGAATTCCATACGTTGGTCGTTCTCTTCTTCACGATGGTCGTCACGGATCCGGCGCCGTTGGGATGGGGGCACTCTCTCCCTCATCTAGGCTCTCTGACGACGCAACTCCTTGCGCAACTCATCAGCCTTCTCTTGCGTCTGTTTGGATATGCGAAACTCCAAGAAGATGTCCTTCGTCTCGTGGAACTGCGTTGCATATTCTTCCATATAAGATATAGCCTCGGGTGTGTGACTTCGGTATTGAGCCATTATGGTAAAGTCAAGCAGTGACCTGACACAGGTGAGCGCACGTCGGAAGGGTTGCATCCACGTACTATCAGGCTGTCTCAACGCCACAGCGAGAACTGCCAACAAACAACGCCCGAGATTCCTCATCTCTTTTCCTTGCCACTCCGTAACCTCCGTGTAGGCCTTTTTGGGGACAAACAATCCCGCGTAAGGGGGCAAAGCTTTCCACGCGTCGTTGACGGCCTTCTGAGGCCCACGTCTTTTGAGAACTCCCTGAATCCAGTCCATCATATGCTTGAAGAGTGCTAGATATATTGTATGGAGCATATCCGGCTTGTGCAGATCAGGGGTTGAAACTCTCACGACTCCTTGAAAAACGTTTTGCCCCCTCTTGATACCATGAGTTTCATTCGTGTAGCGAGCGTGAGCAGCGTCGTGGGTCTCGGAATCTAGAGCCGGGTTTTCGCGTTCGTAGCGTTCGTATCTTGCGTAATCTCTAGCACGATGGTGGCCGGCGCGGCTTCCTAATTCTTCTGGAGGCACCTCACCTGTAGGATAGGGGTTGGATTTGATCCCGTGTATGGTAACGTTTTCCATCTGGTCAGCAATTCACCCTGACATTATCGGGAAGCCTCTCCGCATCTTGCTGTCAGCACAATCAATAGGGGCGCCCTCCCGCGCCGCAACGTTCAATGGCGCAAAAATGAGTTCGAATACGCCACGGAGGGTGTCGGCATTTATCAGTCTCTTGAGTTTGTCGGCCCTAGAGGACTTTGCGAGCCTGGGCGGACTGGGCAATAGGCCAAGGAGCAGAATCGCCATTGATCCAGGTCTTTTACGCATTGTCGACGGAAGATTTCCGATCGTCATATAAACCGGCCATGTTTTCTTGTCTCTGGAGAAGTTGGTGAGATTCGTCTGCTCTGACATCCCACTCATTGGAACCACAGTCGGGCCTTCCGGGAGTGTTTCCTGTGATCTATTAGTATGCTTTCACATAAAAGAGACTACGCGGCAGTACTTGGACGTCCTACCACCAGTCAGCCGAATGCATTTCTGCATAAAGAATCTGTCCGCTCTGGTTGTATTCACGGCCTGGCGCACAGACCAGGTTATCACAATAGGCTATCAGGCGAACAAGATATCTCACGCAGTCTCGGACGTTCCAATAGAAGAATGGTAATGTTCTCTGACCGTCCTCCACATGTCCCACCAACCATTGCAGATACGGGCTATACGGATCCAAGTGTCGGAGAACATTCTCCAATGTATGCATAGAGCGATAGCCGACGGATGTCCAGTTTCCGATACCATTCGAAAAGTAATTGTTAATACGCGTCTTTGAGACTTTGCTCTCAATGAACCAAGAGGCAAGTTTGAAACCTTGTGCAGAAGCAAACAGAGCCCATGGGTTCTCGCACAAATACCTGCATTCTTCCTTATACTCTTTAACCTCTCCAATGGCTTCCCGGCGCCCGGATAATCCTCCTGTTCCGCAGCAACTGCGTACCTGTGGTCCTCGAGTACTTCTGTTTCGGGTTCCCGCCTCAGCCTATCATCAGGTGTGTCGCGCTCACTACCGGTGGTTTCTCCGGCAGGATCTGATTTGTAGTCTGAATCGGAGTGTTCCATGGGTTTGTTGGCGTCAGATAGGTCAGTCCCCCGGTCAGTAAGGACGTCGGCAGGTGCATTCCGTATGGTGGATGCGAGTACGATATCGAGATTTGCATGCGCGCTTCGCAAGTGTGTCTCGTATGGGCCTGCACGCGCGTATCTTTGCGACAAAATGAACATTTGACTGGCATAATGGAATTCGGCGCGACCCATTTCGGGAGTCCAGTGTGGGTTATAGAAGTGTGATGTTGTCGTCGTCTCGATCTTAACGCGTGCGTATGACTGGAGATGGTGGGCCTAGCGCTGTGCACACTGATCTATCACCAGCCGTCGAACAGGTTTAGCGTTGTGTGTCGCGACGTCAAGTGGTACCAGCTGGTTATCATCTTGCGTTCATAGGAAACGACTGAAACACTAATGGACGCCCGAAGTGTCAGTTCTTGATGCATCTTAATTCTTGAAAACAATTCAAACAATTCATGATTCTTTCAAACCATCTTGAATGTCTGAGAGTTGTATATATAATGGGGGTTGATCGCGACAGCAGCAAGCGATTGAAACCTCAACACCATGAGAAATCATCGTGAGAGTGTCCTCCGCCTCTGATCTTCCCCGTCCGTGGCATCTGCTCGGGGGTTTATCACTCCTTCATCTCCTTCCTTTCTCTGGGGCCTTTGGCCTCCCCTCCCTGGGGTTATGGATTCCTTTCTGGTTCCGTTCGTCTTCGTTGAGCACGCTCGCGTTGATGTTCCTACCCTTTACTCCGCACATCGCGACGTGTCTCGCTTAGCGATTTGCACGGTCGGCAACCCTCTTTCCTCCGTCAACACACGGTTGCTAGTTTCGGACTATCGGTGAAGTAGTTGCCCTCGTAGCCCTGCTCTCTGGTATGGCACTCTTTCCTGAGTTGCAGGATGGGTACGGTCGGCATTCGAAAAACTGTGACCCCGTCTCCGTCCTCCGTGTTCGTACTTCTCGGTTGTTTGGGCAGCCTTCCCCCTCCGGCTTCCCACGCGTCAGGTCCGCTTGCACCGTACTGCTACACCCTTCTTGCTGGCACCTTACTGCCGTCCAGCTGGCACCTTACTGCTTGGTCCCCATTGATGGCACCATTACTGCCGAGTGGCTCTCCTCGCCGGGTGGCGCCCCTCGCCTTCTTCACCGGCTACGCGATTTACTCTACGGTCGCAACACGTTCTGGTTACGGTATTCCATGGTATTGCACTATCTCCTTGGATGTTCCTAAAGTCTGGTGCGCGCCGATTTCCGGGCAGTCCGCCAGTGACACGTCTTGCCCCTAAGCCGTTAGGTTCGGGGAATTCCCCTAGGCAACAGGCAACAGTAGTTTTATTCTTTCCGCTCCGTCGGCCCCTGGCCGTAAGATTCCTTTCTTTCGTTTAGGGGAGCCTGCCGAAGGGTTTTCTTTGCTCCTGTACGTCTTTATGTTGGGTTTCTTCATGTTTGGCTTTCCTATGCTTTCCTCCCCATTAGTTTAGGCTGGTGGCTGGTGTGCGGTTAGGCCCATACCATAGGGTCCTGGGAGTAGGGTTTTTAGGTGTTCGTGTTTGATTTCTTTCCTACGGGCGGGGGTATTTGTTTGTCCCATGACGAGGTGAAGCGGGCCGTTGGATTGTTTTGTGGTTTTGTTTCTGCCATAGCTAGCGCTCCATGTGGTTGCTTGTACCTTAACAACGAATACTTGATTATAAAAAAAAAAGAAAAAAAAGAAAAAAGATCGCGACAGCAGCAAGTTCATACCAATGATAATCCGACATCCACAACATCTACAACATCCACAACATCCTCTATATTCACAACACTAGAATCTCCAAATCAACTATCAATATAAATAAACCTTTTAACAGACATGGTGCAAAATATTAACATGCAGAACGTATTCTTGTAAAATGCCGGAGTCCTTGCGCTGGGACAGCCAGATCAACTCGCGCCAAGTTCGCTTCAAGGGGCAATCAGCATGCATCGCACCAACCCAGCCGGTCGAGCGATTAGCGATCATAAGATAATCATGGGCTTCACACAAGTTCAGGCTCAAAAGACAATGTACACAGAGTAGCGGAACTGTGCGAAGGATCAGATGCTAGCAAGGGGCTTTGCGCCAGCAGGGCGAACGGCCAAAAATCTGTCTGACTCCGACTTCCTGCCAATATGCACAGGCATGAGGACCTTGCATCCTTCCTGCGATCTCATCGTCTCCCTAGTGGCAGCCAATGATATGCATCGGTTAGAGGATATCGAGGAGGCAGTCGTGGAACTAGTTAAGGACAGTTGCCGGAAGTTGAATGACAAAAATAACAAAGGCAAAATGGTAGTGCCAAATCCCGCAATCCCCCGTGTGCAGGTCGTCGTGCACGCATCGTCACTACCGCCAGGAGCCCCAAATCAGTGGGGGGCTGCGACGCCTATAGGGAACCCAGGTCAACTTCCTCCAAATCATCCCCCAGCCCAGATCCCCGCAGGTGGACAACGCAGCCAGGCTCCTGCGGGTGCGGCTGGTCCAAATGTACCTGCTGCACAAATCAACGTCCCTGCTGCCCGACAACTGGGACAGGCCCCTCCAGCTGAAGCTGGTCCAAAGGTCGCTGCTGCCGGACAACTGGGACAGGCTCGTCCGGGTGCGGCTGGTCAAAATGTACCGGCTGGACAAGTCAACGTCCCTGCTGCCGGACAACTCGGACAGCCTCCTTCAGGTGTGGCTGGTCCAAATCTACCTGCTGCACAAGTCAACGTCAGTGCTGCCAGACAACTCGGACAGGCCCCTCCGGGTGCGGGTGGTCCCAACATACTGGCAGCACAGGTCAACGTCGCTGCTGCCGGCCAACTGGGACAGGCTCGTCCGGGTGCGGCTGGTCCAAATGTACCGGCTGAACAGGTCAACGTCGCTGCTGCCGCACAACTCGGACAGCCTCCTGTGGGCTATGTTAATCAAAATGACGTCCGAAACTGGGCCCATGATCCGGCACAATGTATAGGCCAGATGCATTCACGAGAATTATTGGACGACAGACCTGCTGATCGGGAGGGTAGTGATACGGACGACGCGAGTGAGGATGATACCTCTTATTTATCCGTGTCGTCCTCGGGCCTCTCTGACTCTGCGCATGGAAGTGAGATCCTGTTTACAATATTACCATGTCCGCCTGTAGGACACGCTAAATGGCCGGCGAATCGTATCTCCCTTCTTGCCCAATCGTGGAACGAGCAGAATCGACAGCTACCATTAAAGGTCCTCCATCGCCCAGCTCACGGCAAAGATCACCCCATGCAGGGCCTACAGTTCGATGAGGATTATCGCGGGGAGGATACGCGCGAAAAACACCGCTTGAATTACCTTATCAAGGTGTATCGGATATCCGAGGAGAGGCGGACATGTCATGCTGGTTTCGACGCCCAGAGCAGAGAGGACCCTAAGTCTAAGAGAGTGCCTACCTACCGGTGGTGGTCGGAGAACTTGACAGGAGAACTGATGGATTCGATGGCGCGCCGACTATCGGCGATGTCTACCTTGATGAGCCGTGGATTAGTTATTTGGACTGTCATTGCAAAGGGTCATTGATTGTTTCCTTTCCTTTTTCGTTTGATCAGTGTGTGTGTAGCTCAAAGCGATGTGGAGTCTCGTTCTTTCTAGATCGTGTTCCCGTCCCGTATATGTGCAGAATGTGATGTTCCGGTAAACAGTCGACGTTTGTGCGCCAAGATTTCTGCCATTGACGATGCGGCTCTTATCGCGGCTCACACCGTTGTGTGATCGTGAGGGGGCGGGATCATGCCGATTGACGACACACGACATCGTACCCCATAGGGCTATCACAGAACGAACCTCGCACAGACAAACGCCTGGCGAGATTGCGACAGTCCAACACGCACACAGCGCCGCACATGGTGTTGTCTACGCGTAGTATAACAAGGCCACCTACCGCCCATCCTTCCCCTCTACACCATCCGTCTAGCGTTGGCTTCCACACATCTTCTCCCCTCGTCCGTATATCAAATGGTTCCATTGAGAAAAACGCATGCCTCGGGGGAAAGGTCAAAGTAAGGACTATCTCTTCATCAATTTAAGAGCGCATTACCTTAACGTTTCTGTTATTCCCTGACGCCAAACAAGTGAGCCCCCGGGGGTTGACGCCACCAGCGCAAAACCCCGAAAAAGCCATCCTCGTGCAGCTGCCATTGCCGGTGAGGCGTCAAGGACGTAAGAAATCTTCTCTGTTTAGCATGATCACACATTCCAGAACGTCCAGATATGATATAACCTTTTAACTTCAATAGTCGTTCATTGACGTGCGGTGTAAGACCACCCTGTGAGCCAGCCGTGGAGGATTCGAGGTGAGGGTCAAACATACTACGCATATGTCAGAAATTTGCGACCTAACCACAGCTGGAATCAAGGGGCGCTATGGGGAGATATCCTACGCTAAAGGCTGGTGAGGGTTCTTGAATGCTCGCGAGCCTACAGCTGCGGACAAGGGATGGCGCGAACAAGTCAAAGCATACATCGCGGTGCTCGGGTGCAACCCTACGAGTCTCACTGGCACCAAAATGGACACGGTACTCAGTTTTGCACACTCCCTCACGCCTGTTAAAGGCCGAATTAAATTAATAAACACAAACCACCGGCCTGATGAGGTCGATCAAGTCGAACGTCAAATAAGAGTGTTGGTTAGGGACACAGCCAAGAAGCTTCAGGTGACCAACGATCGGCTCCATGCGGAACGGGCAGAGGATCCAATAGATGCAGCAGTCTGTGATGTTCAGAGTAAGTGTTCGCCGCCATTTACATTATGCGATTCTACGACCAGTACTCACAGTTTTTGCAGTGGCCCAATACGATTGGGCCACTCCGTACTGCCAAAGGCCGATCAGGATGCACATTATTCGACGAACAGGCACAACCAAAGCCGGGCACCCCTTCTTGCACTACCCCTGGTATGACGAAGACTGGGGCGGAGGGATTGCGTAGGGAGCCTTAGTATCGCCGAACTTGCAATCCCTACTCGGCGTGCTCAAGCGACAACATGTGGAGGACCCCATCCAATATCCCCGATATCTCATCGGGGCAACTGGGCAAGGAGCCAGGGCATTACGCCGGCGACCATTGGACCCCCTCCCCCTCTCGGAGCTCCTATTTTTATATACAGACGATGACATCCGGGTGTGGCTGCTCGCTAACCCTGGCATAGATCCTCTGGATCTCCGGGTGGTGGAGTCACGCCAGGATCAGGGAGAGGGACGAGATGAAACCCCACCGCCAGCCTCCGGTGGACATCCCTTTTATGATCGTAAGGCCTGGGCCCGGTGGGGGCAGTTGGATGCCATCGGAGGCGGGGACGACAACGACGACGAGGACGACAGTCTCAACAACGGCCGCGGTAGCCAAGACGAAGACAATGTCGATCACAGTCACCACGACGATGATCGCGTGCCGCTGGGACAGGTTCACACTCCTCATCGCCGTGGTAGAGACATTATTCAACCTGACGAAGGAAGTTTTCTTTTATTTTCATTCAACATCTTATCTAATCATATTTCTAGGACGACGACCCGGACAGCGGTGAATCGGAGCATGGGAACACCTCATGGAGCGATTATTCTCCAGTCCCAGATCCATCAGGCAGAAGTACCGGGGATTCACGACACAGGGATTCAGACACTGGGCCATCTGAGAAGGAGCGGGCTAGAATCCTGAGAGCTATTGTTCAAAAGGATCCCTGGGTTGCAAAACTCTTGAAGACTCCCGAACAAGAGGCTGTGGTGCCCTGACCAGGATCAGGAGCTGTGGCGCACAGGACTAGAGAGCATCGTGGCCCAGGGCGTGGGCACGACGGCACTGTAGACACACTTGCTGCCGATTCAGAACCACCAGAAGATCGCGATATTCATCAGACCATGTCCCTCACCCCTGCGCCTGAGACAGCGTTTACTCGAGCAGAGTCTACCCCACCTCCTCCCACCCCTTCTCACTCAGCCAGCACTTCTCCTGCGCCTACGCCGTGCGTTCCTCATGATACCACAAACCCCCACCCACCCCAGCAAATTGCAGCAGGGGGATCTCGGGATACCCGCCCCCCAAATGCGACGAATACGGCCCATGCGCCCATCCCCTAACCACACAACATACCTGAACCCCCGACGCACACTGCCCCCCGACGTGGGGGAGAGGCCTTCGTGGTCGTAACAGAACATGAACTTGAACATTCTTGCCACTTCCCGATTATTTTTTTCACGGCACCCCAAACATTCCAGATTACATCTACACGCTTCCAAGACGTCCCGTATTCTCTTACCTTTTGGTGTCAGCTACACACTTCCTAGACGTCTCATATTCTTTACATTTTCGTGTTCCTATCCCCTGTATAATAGTCTTCAATTCCTTGTACCCCCTTACTTTGGCGTCTGGTATTCACTACTTTTAGAATCTCATTGCCGGTTACTGTATTTGTCCACATCGCGTTAGTAGACATGATCCGCCTGCGTCCGATTATGCACAAGCTTGTATTCCTTACATACAGATTTCAGGGTGCGGAGCGGTGCTGATTCGCTGTTCGGAGATGAAAGTACATACTACTAATCCTCTTTGGGCGTGGTGCGTGTTTTCCGTGCAACCTCGTCGTCAATCAATGCTGATTGCAGCTAGCTTTCGCCAAGCCGGCGAGATTTGCGCCACCATCATTTCGCTTATTTTTTCCGCCACCCGACACCTGCGAGTGGGGTCCTACGGATTTGAGCTCCATAGCCCAACTTGAACCTAAACGATCCTAAGCCCCATTTCGTAAGGAAAGTCCCGACCTGCAGACTCTGCGTTCCTTGTAGTTCTTCTCACGACAGTATGATGTGTCCTGTGAATGTTACGATTGTCAGTGTAGCGCGCGCCGCCACGATGTCAATCATTCCAATCCAGATCGTAGGCAATTCTTTCACTCTCATACCGAGTGATAGTCTGTGCATAGTAATATCCGGTGTGGCGTTAACCGCCTGCATCAGATTATTCACAAGGCAGTACTGTATTCCTTGAATACAGTTTCGGTTGGTGGTGATGATTTGACGCTGGGAGATGAGAGTAGATCCTAATCCTCTTTTGGGTGGTGAGTGTCTCGCGAACAGCCCTCGTCGCTAACCGATACTGCTTGCAGCTACATTTTGCATGTAAGGCGACGTTAGCGACACCTTCATTTCGTCTATTATTTCTCATGATAGACCTGTGAGTCCTAATTCCTGAAGCGCGGATATGGTATTGAAAGTTTAAACCCCTTTGTGTAGGCACATCCGTCCCCTGCATACCGAGTGATAGTAAGTGAGCCTACCACACCCCTAAATCCTAGCCTACAGGTATAAGACTTAATGCGTCCTCTTCGACAAAAGGAAAATACTCACTCCTCACTTCCACCAAACTCGACCCATCCAATTATCAGAATGACTCCAATCTTTACCAACGTTCGGTACCCGTCCTATATCCCACATGCATCCGAATTCCAGTAGTCAGCCAGCACCCCGGGTAGGCAATCTTAACATGCGCAGGCGTGACATCATACCCTACTCCATGGGGTCGAGTTAGCCAACTCCACGAGTGAGCAATCTGAGCCGGCGAAGGCGCGACGTCATACCCGACTCCATGGGATCCAATCAGCCAACTTCAAGAGGGGGCAATATGAACGGGCGTAGACGCCATGTCGTACCAGCGGATAGGCTGTCCAGATCGAGAACACAACAGACCGAATCCGGCAGCTCCAATAGTGCTGTATCGTCGGGTCGTAATTCTTCCCCACCACCAATCGCGAGACAGCTTCTAGCACGAGCGGCCAAGCGCCTCCGGAGTAGCACAATTCAGACCATAGCATATACTGAACCTGAGATGGAGGCTGATAGACAAGGGCATATGGAACCCGTCTGCCTCAGCGACGATAGCCACGATGGGTATCAGCTGTCATATCCGGACGAGGAAAGTCAACCGGACACCGAACCTGAAGGAGCGAACCTCGGTGGTAAGGATCAGACAACCCCTAGACGTCGTCGTGGGCCACTATTGGTGGAGACACACGGAAACAATATCCCAAGGACTGTGCCAATTTCGACCCACTCTGGTTCACAGGAGGCAGCAATTGTCCCACGGACGCCTGCGGCCCATGTGACCATAACGCCCGGTAGGCCCTTGTCCTCGGCGACATTCCCATCATCATGCGTAGCACGGTATTCGTCCCCACTTGGCGTCCCTAGCACAACAACGTCCGGTATTATGAGCTCGAGTCTACAAGGCCACCCGAGTACAAGAGGAACTGTGTCTGTGCGGCATGTAATTAATTCGCCGCGCAACACTGTGACAGGCGTGGAGGAGGAAATACTAGGCGTTGCAAAGGATCTGATGATTCAGTACACCCTTTCTGTTAACCCACTCCTGAACCCGGTTGCTTTGACGCCTGAGGTTCATAGTGTTTGGAGTTGCGCACAAGATCAGATTGCGGATGCCGGAAATATTGAACCGTTGTCGAAGAGTATAGCCATTGTAAGTCAGAGGTCACAACCATAAAGGGTGCTGCACTAACTTCGAAAGATACGTCAAAAACACTCTGGGATGCGGGCACAGTTCGTCCATTATATAAAAAATCATATACGTGAATTATACTGACTACTGGGCGACCCCGCTGCCATCGCTTGTAGAGTCGAATACCTTCTCTTGGATGACAGGTTCCTGTGCCCCTCAAATGGGTATGAGGTGTGTATCCGCCCATCGCCCATCGCCCAACCAGGACTTCTAATCACGACTGACTATGACCTGGATGCAGCCTATATCATTCCGCTTCCTCGCGCCTCAGATTGCCGACGCCATCTATGTTAAGTATTTCAATGGCAAGAGAACGCTTGGTATCCTAGACCTGGAATTGATCAATGGTATCAATGGTACGATGGTGTGTCTCACTTGTGCAATCCTGTGCCATCAACTACGCGCATATCGAGTTGGGGTGCATCAGGATCCTCCGGACTTCAAGCCTGACGCCGTTGGAGGTAGGAGACCCTCAATGTCCCCCCCGACCTTGGTTTTTGTTCTGATGACTAACCAATCTTGCAAGACCTTTTTTTAAGGCAGAAGAACACCTTGAGGGGCAGTACTACAGCCAACGCAGCAACTCATGCTCAGGAATCTGCGTGAGACGATCACAGACAGGATCCAGCAAAATCATCGTATGATGCAGGAAAGTTGTGCAGGCTTTGCTGACAATCATGACGCAGTTCATGCTGAACTGGAGCGTCAGCTATCCAGGCGTCAGCTATCCAGCCGGAATCCAAGACGAGCTGCTGTGCGGGAACAGACACCGCTCAACAATCACGCCGGGGGTTTAGTGCACGACTGGCAGAGTCAAGATGCATCCCAGGGGAGCGAACGCTCGTTTGACTACAACCAGGCGTCGTTCGCCCAGGCGCTTCAGATGCTAGATTCAGATCCAGTGAGCCTAGGTAACTCACAGGAGCTGAGGCTGGGACTAGCGCAAGAGTGGCCAGTGACCCCGGGCTTCGCCAGTCAGCTATCGTTGAGCCTGGGCGACTCGCACGAAAGTGACGCAGGTGTGGGACAGAATGGCTTTTTGTAGACTTGGCGATGTGTGAACCGTTGAGTTTATGGAATTTGATTTGCAGGAAATGTAAACTATTAGATTTCGGTTGGCCGATCTGTGGAGCCGTGAGGACAATTTGGGGTGTATTTCTGAGCAAACATCTGAGCGAGAGCTCAGAAATGTAGAATCGCCGTAGCCAGGGTGTCCTGGACGCTCTGGTCACGGCCGTAGACTAGTAATAATAGAATATCAAGATGCAGATGAGGTTCAAAGTCACGATAAAAGGGGCACCTGCGCCGTAAAGCTTTTGTGAATGGCACTCAGTAATACAAATAAATAGTGGAGCGATCGAGACGGCGTCTAGAATATGTGTGCTATAATGACGCCGTCGAGAGTATGCATGTGAGCTAGAACAACGTCGTCAAGACCACGTCTCGAATATGTGTGCTATCACGACGCCGACAAGAGTATGCAAGTGGGCCATCACGATGCCGTCGCGACGAACATGTGAGCTATTTGGAAGGCATTGGTAGCCTATGGCCAGACATGGCAATTGATGCAGAGGGGGTTCAAATATCGCTGTGTAGCATCCAGAGACTAAGTATCCGGATAGTCTTCCCGATGCTAGAGTGGAGTTGGATTCCGCCATGACGAGGGAGGCACAGGAAGGAGATTGTTGGGATGCGGGAGAGCTTAGGGTCTGAGGGCATCTGGACGCATGCGCTTGGTGGTGGACGCCCTGGACGCAGGGGGTAGATAGGGAATGGCGTCCGGCCGTGATGTCAGGCTGACGTCGCGTTCAGACTAACGGTTAACGTTCTGAGCGTCCTGAGCGTCTGATGCACGGGACGCTCAGGACGTATATAATAATCTTTGCTGATGTCCCCTTTAGAGACTTCCCACGGCTGGCAGAGGAGGAGGTCAGCAGGTCCCTGGCCATTTCCTCCCCATCTTCAGCCCCTGGGCCTGCCTGGACCACCAACTCGTTATGGAAAAGGATACACCAAGTCGCCCCACACCTGATCCATGACCTCCTCGCCCCACTGGTGGCCTACGGGTCCCACCCCCACCCCCTTAAAAAGGCTGATGGCATTGTGCTTGACAAGCCCGCGAAGCCCTCTTAGGACTCCCCCTCCTCCTTCCCTGTCATAGTTCTACTGCACACCTTCTCAAAGATCCTAGAAAGGTTCATGAACTCAAGAGTCTGATGTGTGGCCCGCGTATCCGGCCTACCCAACCAATATCAGTTCAGTTGGTTAGCGGGCCTCTCGGCCTCGAACCCAACCGCCACAGGAACCCTTGATATAGGGACCCTTCCGATGGCCTGGAAGAAAATTTCTAGAGTTTTGCTAGACATAAAAGGGGGCTTCGACAATGTCAACCCCACCACGCTCTGCCGCATGCTCAAAGCTAAAGTGCTCAACTCGTATCTTGTGTCCTGGACCAAGTCTTTCCTGTCTGGCAGAACATGCCAACTCCTGTACCAGGGGTCTGCTGACGGTTTCGCCCCCTTCTCCCTGCTGTTGTTCATGATATACATGTTCCGCCTGCACTGCGAGATCCCTCAAGGTCTCACGCTCTCCTACGTCGACGACTTCCGTCTGACAGCATCATCAGCATCCTACCGCCGGCACATTCAAATCTAACAAAGGCAGTACGCCAGGCTGAATGCCAAGGGGGGCCGATTGGGTATTAGCTTCTCAATCCTTAAGAGGGAACTGATCCACTGGTGAACCAACAGGGACATAGGTCCGATTTCCCGGGCCCTGATCCACTACGATGGGTGAAACTTCCCCCCCATGAACAATGTCCGATGGCTTGGCTACTGGTTCACCCCCTCGATCTCCACAACCCCCCATTTGATCAAATGACTGCCGAAGCCCCTAGCTACCTTCGTCGCAATCAAAAGGCTCTCCCCACCGCGTATGGGCCTTCCACCTTTCCTATGCCACTGTTTGGCATCCTCTCTTCTCTTTCCCATCCTTAGCTATGGCACGGATGTCTTCACACCCACCGTCCACATGATGTGAAAACTCTCTGCCTTCTGGCACAAGGTCCAGAGATGGACAACCAACTGCTTCTACTCCACCCCCTCTGATATCTTGGCCGTTGAAGTCTGCCTCACCCTACTCGATCTCCTCCTAGCGTACAAGAGCCACCTGGATGCCTCAGGGTGCTGTGCTCCCCCCCGGAAATGAACCCAGCTACCCCCCACCTCCCCCTTTCGGTACAAACGCCGTCCTTACACTGCCACACCCCAGACCCATGGATCCTCTTCGTCGGGAATGAGGAGAGCCGGTTGCCCCTCCGACGGCTCCATCTCAGACCGCCCTCTAAGAACAGGGCCCACATCCCCTTGGATGCCCTCCCCTACTCAATGCTCCGTGTTCTGGGCCCCGATTGGCACTTGCCCCTCCCTCCCTGTCACCTCCCAGCATCTACTTTGTGAATCCTACGCCGATCCTCCTCTGGCCCGCTCTTACTGTTAGGCATATGGGAAAAAGCGTAGCTTTTCCACCTATTTTTGTGTACCCTGGGGTTACCCTACCTTCACTCTGTGAAGCTAACACGCCCCTCTGGCCCCGGCTTTGGGAAGGCACGACAACACCTGAAGGCGTCGGAGCTGTGTCCCAACACCAAAGGCCACTTTCATTGGAACCTATCTCATAACACCGTATACGTCGCGGCCATCCATCTGACTAGATGCTGTTCCCATGATACATGGGAGGGGGCCATTGGCGAGCTGATGGAGGTTTCCCGGGCCAAGTCGGTCAACTTTACATAAGGTTACAGACATCGCAGAATGGCACAGGAAACGATGTCACTAAAGTAACAGGACGTTTTCCTCGTGTCTACTCTATAATGAAATAAGAGACTGACTCCACCCACACTAATGGTATATTACAATTCAGGATTACTCGGTAAGGAAAGACTATGAGAGAAGTGTGCCACTGGTACGATCCCGACTGATAGTCTGACCATAGCCTAAAGGGCCGGAAGCAGGAGTGATATCTGCTACTGCGATAGGTCCGATTGCGACGTTGCCCACTTGGTTCGTCCGGTGTTGAGGACACTGTCCTGCATGTAGACAAGTTCAGTTCCTCTGGATGGAAGAAGGATTGTGAACTCGAACAGGGAATGTGGTGCCACACGAGAGAAATCAAGAGCGCTCCCGTCTGGAAGTCAAAGGTGGGGCGATATTATTCAGGGTCAAATAGTGTTCGCACTATAGGAAAGTGCTGGAAATGGTGAGCAGGTACTTTGTTAGTATGGTAGTTACTTGTAGGCCGCGCAGTCTATTGACGCCCGATATAAATATTGCAGTGCCTCTCAAGCTTTACTGAAATCATCACGCTATGGAGAAGAGACCTTATCAATGTAATAAGTTATTACATGAAAAATGTTGATTACTATTGTAGGCATGTTTATATTGAACCTTCCAAGACACATCTCCGTCCATGATAAGGTCCCCCGGTCTTATCCCATCTCGCTTGTTCTTAGAGATCTGGTACCACCTAACAAAGAGGCTGTTTCTCAACTTCGGGAGTTAAGTCTTGCTGCTGCCAACTATCTTACCAATATTGATACAGCACTTTCCATGACTGCCTTCATCCTGGTCGAGAGCTACGGCCATCAAACTTCGAATATTCTTGAGGCAATGAATAAAGTACTAAAGCAAGAACGAGAGCTTCCTATCCTCAACCTACTCGATGAAATTTGGCTATATATAATGGATTAGCGAGCACAACGATACCAGGCAGCCTGTGGCCAGGAACGACAGCAACACTGATCTGACTTAGCTCCTGGTCAACTCACAATCTCATGCTCCTGGAAACGAAGAAATACTCTTAATATGGCTAATTATAGATTATTTTTTGTTCAGCAAATCAACAATAAGCAATTGATCGTTAATCTTGAAGCCCAAACCTGCACCTGCGGCAACTACCAGGAAAATGACATTCCATGCGGACATGCTCTTCGCTCTTTTCACCATATTGGTCAATCAGCCAATGATTATATCTCGGATGCATTTTCAATTACTACTTTGCGAAATACCTATCCAAGTAACTTCAATCCTATCGTACTAGTCAATCTTGACAGTTTTATACTCAACCCACAACCTGTTCCTCCTCCTTGCTCTTCCCCATCCGAGTTACAAATAAAGTTGGGACAACCAAAGGTTAATCGTGCAACACGTCCTAGCTACTGGTCACGTATTGCACATGTCCCAACTAATATGGCCTCTATGCCTGAAGCTGACCACCCGTGACCTGTGGGTCAGCAAACCTGTCATAACTGTGGTCTCCCTGGGTATAATCGTCGTGCCTGTCAACCTCCCGTACTTGAGCTTCTACAATAGTTTTATTTTTCTTGTCTTAGTTCCTAAGTTTTCTTTTATTTTTCTTACATGGCTGGTGGGATATTGGGGAAAGAGAGGACTTGGTCACGCCATTTGAAAGTCACAAGCTGTAGTGGTGTGTTACGGGGTAGCTAACACGGTAGGATTCCGAGTTATCTAGGCCGAGGATATTCGAGACAACGGAATATAGGTCAGGAAGGCTCAAGAAGAATTGTTTTATAAAGTAATAGAGGAATATCGTAAT
>Ga0307513_10002166_pt1 | contig 27477 bp, 29 predicted proteins | sample 15_EM_MG_FD_202174 | JGI IMG/M metagenome (GOLD analysis project Ga0307513, IMG submission 202174) | Populus trichocarpa ectomycorrhiza microbial communities from riparian zone in the Pacific Northwest, United States - 15_EM | ecosystem: Host-associated > Plants > Roots > Unclassified | place... | reverse complement strand
TGGGATTGAGCAGTAGGGTTAGTAGAACCGGTTGTTGGCTCTTGGCGGTCATGTATCTCTATATATACCTTCGGTCATAGATAGGAAATACACTAAGTCATTCTTCCACCACCACCACGTTCCTACATGATATGCTACCGATAGGAAAGGCCTTTCGCTCATGCAGATGTAGTTCGAGAGACATCACCGGAAGCACTTCCAATTTGTGGAGATAGTTAATATCTGAGCGGTCCGACTGCCTCCGAGTGTTAGCCCACACTAGGCGGGTGGGTTGGATAGCCCTGAGCTGAGCAGGGTGCTCGCGAAAGGTCAGAATGGTTGACGGGTGTCCTCTGGCTTTACATTATTCTAGTTAACTAAAGCGAGAGACACCCTATTCTGATAACCAACGACCCTCGAGAGAACTTATTGAGTGAAGCTTTCAGGCTTAACGATATTAAGTTTTACCGCTTGATTCTACTTTGAATTATCTTTATCTTTATTTTTATCTTTACTTCTACTTTGAGTCTTCGGTGCGGTCGCAATCTTAGGATCCGTCTTCCTACAGAGTGCCCCCGTTACAGAGTAGGGCGGCCGAAGACGAGACGTGGGCGTCCGGACGCATGTCGAGGACCCCCTGAAGGTGGCGGGTCCTGCTAGGTTCCTTCGCCGAGCAGTGGAGGATGGCGTACTCGAATGTCTCAGGGGCATCCTGGCATTCCCGGCAGGTGGTGGGGGCATTGCTGTCCCAGGAGGGGTGGGCGCGGAGGTAGCTTTTCCCAGATCTCATCTGGTGGAGGCGGCCCGCGGAGAACTTGTCAAGGCCCATGAACGGGTGAGGTTTAAGCGAGGGGCGGTACGGGTATCTGGCCGGGTCTGGTGCGGCCTTCTCCTATTCTTTCATAAGGAGACTCCTACATTGGAGCTTCAAGTTTAGCTGCGGGTAGGAGCGGCCCGCGGGGGCTCGGGATAGTGATCGATGAGCAGGTGCTGGGAGGTGACTGGGAGGGGGCCCAGGAGAAACATCATGGAGTGTGGGAGGGCTTTGAGGGGGAGGTGGGCGCTGTTCTTCGAGGGGGTCTTGGTTGGGTCCACGGGAGGGGAAGCCGGCTGCCGGCATTCCTTGCGCTCAGGGCCCTGTGGTCTGGTGAGTGGCGGTGAAGGGATGGAGTTTGCATAGAGGGAGGGAGCCTTGCGGTCGCAGGGTTGATTTCCGGGGGGGAGCACATAATCCTAAGGTTTGCCAGGCGTCGCGAGTATGCGAGGAGAAGCTCGAGCGGTAGGAGGCAGGCCTCGATGGCCAGGATATCCGTGGGGGTAGACATGAAGCAATTAGTTGTCCATCTCTGGACCTTGTGCCAGAACACGGAGAGCTTCCTGACCAGGTGGACGGTGGGCATAAAGACGTCCGCGCCATAGCTGAGGATGGGGAAGAGGAGGGAGGAGGCCAGTCTATGGCAGAGGAAGAAGGAGAGGCCGATCCCTGGAGGGCAGAGGCGCTTAACAGGCACGAAGGCCCCCTGGGCCTTGGCCAGCCTTTTGACAAAATGGGGGGTACTGGAGATCGAGGGGGTAAACCAGTAGCCTAGCCACCTGACTTCACTCTTGGGTGTGAAGACCGACCCGTCCAGGTGGACCAGAGCATTGGTGATGAGGTCTCTGTCCCTGTTCGTACGCCAGTCGATGAGTTCCGTCTTGGGAACCGAGAAGCCGACGCCCAGCCTGGACCGCCTGGCCTTCAGCCTGGCATACTGCTTCTGTAGTGTCTGGATGTTGCCCGATAGGATACAGAGGAGACGGTTAGACCGAAGTCGTCCACATAGGAGAGGGAGAGACCATGGGGGATCTTGCAGTGGAGGCGGGAAATGTAGATAACAAACAACAGCGGAGAGACAGGGGACCGCTGGGGAGTGCCCACCGAAACAGGAGCGAACACCCTGGGGGACCCCTGGTATAGGAGCCGGCATGGCCTGCCAGCAAGAAAGGACCTGGTCCATGACATGAGATACGGGTTGACCCCTTTGGCTTTAAGAATGCCGCAGAGGGTGGAGGGGTTGATGTTGTCGAAGCCCCCCTTTATGTCCAGAAAGAGCGTGGAGACCTTTCTTCCAGCCATCTGGAGGGTCTTCACCTCGTGGGTAAGGGTGGTGACCACGTTTGAGGCCGAGAGACCAGCCAGCGAGCCGCATTGGTGCGGGTTGAGGAGGCCGGTTGCACGGGCCATGCAGGAGAGTCTACAGTTCATTATCCTCTCTACAATCTTTGAAAAGGTCTGGAGTAAAACTATAACGCGGAAAGATGAGGGGGAGTCGTAAGAGGGCTTCCCGGGCTTATCTAGCACGATGCCATCGGCTCTCTTGAGGGTGAGTGGATGGGACCCGTAAGTCACCAAAGGGGCATGCAGGTCGTGGATCAGGTGAGGGGCCACATGGTGCACCCTTTTCCAGACCGAGTTGGGGGTCAGGTCAGGCCCGGGGGCCAACGTCGGGGAGGAGCGGGCTAGGGCCCTGCCGACCTCGTCCAGGGACAAGGGGAGGCAATCTCTGAACGGGAGCAGGATGGTGTCAAGGAACCTGGCTGGTTCACCGGGGAAAAAGTGATCGAGGAGGGCCTGGTTGAGTTCTGGCGGAGTGGAGGCGCCCGGGAGCTCCGGGAAGCGGGGCGGAGGACTGCCGACGGCTAGCTTCTTGGCCGTCCACACAGTCTGGAGGGTCGCTGAGGCCAGGAAGGAGGACCAGTGATCTCTCTTTGCCTTCTTGATGGCTTTGAAATAGGCGGACATAGCCGCCCTTGAGGAGGCGAGGAGGGCGGCATCGAAACAATCACGTTTCGAGGAGCGCAGAGCGGAGCCGTTGGCCTTCCTAAGCATAGACAAAAGCTCAGACCACCAAGGCTTGGATCGATAGGTCACCCAAGGAAATTAGGGGCTTTTTTTTCTTTTTTTTCTTTTTTTTATATCATGGATTCGTTGTTAAGTACAAGAAACAGCATGGAGCGCTAGCTATGGCCGAAACAAAACTATGAAACAATCCAACGGCCCGCCTCACCTCGTCATGGGACAAACAAATACCCCCCACCCGTAGGCAGGCAATCAAACATGAAGACCGAAACCGTACTCCCAAGGCCCTATGGTATGGGCCTAACCGCACACCAGCCACCAGCCTAAACTAATGGGGAGGAAAGCATAGGAAAGCCAAACACCAAGAAAACCAACATAAAGATGTACAGGAGCAAAGAAACCCTTCAGCAGGCTCCCCCAAACAAAAGAAACCTTTCGGCCCGAGGCCGACGGAGCGGAAGGATAAAACTACTATTGCCGGGTGCCTTTAACGAAATCGCACTAAAACCCCAAACCCAAAGGGCTGCAGGGGCGAGCGGGTCCGGGACGGACTGTCCCCAGTATTCGGCGAGCGACAGACTTTAGGAACATCCAAGGAGGTAGTGCTATACCATGGAATACCGTAACCACCGTGGGTTGCGACCGTAGAGTAAATCGCGGGAGAGGGAGAAGAAGGCGAGGGGAGCCACCCAGCGAGGAGAGCCACTCAGCAGAGGGGATGCCAGCCACAGCGGATAGACCAAGGGCCGACCGGACGAAATTACCGCTTCTCTCACCTGGTCCCTTGTTACAGGAGAGTGAGCGTCACTACCGGAGGGGATCCCGGACGATGAGGAGACCCAAGGAGAAGGGAGAGTGAGGGAGGGGGCAGTAAGGTGCCAGCTATGTGTAGCAGTACGGTGCAAGCGGACCTAACTCGTGGGAAGCGGGAGAGGGAAGGTTTGCTGAGGACCAAGAAGCGCGAACACGGAGGACGGAGACGAGGTCACGATTTTTTGAATGCCGACCGTACCGACCGAGCAACTCAGGAGAGAGTGCAATACCAGAGAGCAGGGCCACCAGGGCAACTACTTCACCGATAGCCCGAAACTAGCGACCGTGTATTGACGATGGAAGGAGGCTCACCGACCGTGCAAAACGCTAAGCGAGACGCGTCGCGAAGTGCGGGGTAAGGGGGGAGAAACATCAACGCGAGCATGCTACAAACGAAGACAGAATCAAGAACCCCATGGGAGGGGAGGCCAGAGACCCCAGAGAGAGGAAAGGGAAGACTGGTGCGTGACACTCCTAGGCAAAAGCCATCAGGGGAGGTCAGAGGCGGAGGACACTCTCACGATGATTTCTCATGGTGTTGAGATTTCAATCGCTGGAGGTGGAGCGGACGAGAAACATAAAGGAAATTAGGGGCGAAGCCCACCTTTATACGGAAGGAAATCCTAGCACAGCCTTTTGCCGCCCGACTCATACCCCAGTATGAGTCGCATATCCGCGTAACAAAGGAAACAATACAATTTATCGTAAACCTTACAAAGGAAATCCCTCATAGCAACTGTGTAACAAAAGAAAGAACACCAAAGTTATCCCAACAAGTATCTCACCAGGCGACCGTGAGAGTATCAGCTATCAGGCTGGCAATACTTTACTCGATGGCAGATATCTCCACAACCGCTGGACGGATCTTGATGCACTTTGCGGGAGGTTGTTGGGCTCGATGCCAGCTCCCTAACGGTACAAGGTACGTCCCTGTCGCATCAAAACCCTGGAAATCGCTGTCTTCTGTGGAGGGTGTATTAGGTATCAAGCTGGCGATACTTTACTCAATGGCAGATATCTCCACAACCGCTGGACGGATTTTGACTCTGTTTGCGGGAGGTTGTTGGGCCCGAAGCCAGCTATCCAGCGGTATAGGGTACGTCTCTGTCGCATCAGAACTCATGAAATCGCTATCTTCTGTGGAGGGTATATTAGGTATCAAGCTGGCGATATTGTACTCGATGGCAGATATCTCCACAACCGCTGGACGGATTTTGATGCACCTTGTGGGAGGTTGTTGGGCTCGATGCCGGCCTCTCAACGGTATAAGGTACATCTCTGTCGCATCGAAGCCCATGAAATCACTGTTGTCTGTGAAGAGGATCTTTATAGTAGCCCTGGCGATCCTTTACTCAATGGCAGATTACTCCACAACCGCTTGACAGATCTTGATTCCGTTTGCGGGAGGTTGTCGGGCCCGCCGCCAGCTACGCAATGGTATAAGATTCATCTCTCCGCGACTTTGATTCATGATCTTACAGGGACCCGGCTAGGGGGGGGTCTCTGGAGCCCGGAGGAACGGCTTGAACTTGAACGGGTATTTTGTTAGAAGGCAGCCTATGAGTATAGGTGTTTCTATGTGAATTAGCCTGTATATTACTAGTAGAACCATAGTAGAATAGTAATAAATTTAATTGATAGAATGAAATCTATTGTGACCCAGGTCAGAAAAAGGCAAAGGGGGGACCGTTCGCTTATCTCAGGAAGATGTGGTCTGGCGTCAGGTGGAATCCTGAGTATTAGGTGGTGTGTCAGGTAGCGTCCTGATTATTAGGTGCTGCGTCTGGTGCGTCCTGAGGATTCGGTGCTGGGTCAGGTTGCGTCAGATGCCTGGTGTGGTAGGGTGGTTGCATCCTGATTCGCGATTTGCGTTTCAGTGTCAGGTGCATCAGACTCACAGAACGCACAGAACGCAAGGTATTATTTTTGCTGATGCAGATGCACCAGACCGAGGATTGTCCCTATATCTACTATTGTAAACCCTCATGCCTCCTCCCTCATCTGCACAGTAACAAGGCCATGTTGATCTGATAGACACCCTGAGTTGACTGGGGTCAGCATCTGAACACCTGCCATCCTGTTGTGTTTTCCTTATAATACATTTCATATGTATATTTCTACTGATAATATCGTATATTTCTCTACTTGGTATGCGTTCCCAGTTTCACCTGTACACGGCGGACATTACTACAGCTAACACATAATTGCGTATATTTCATTTATATTTCATGATAACAATTGGAGGTTTTCTTATGTGTTTCCTTATCTGGTGTTCGGGATATTACGGTTGTTTATGAATTACTTTATGCCTCTTTCTTGGTCATATCATGCATGATTATTCCTAATTATTCCCTCACACCCCTATGGATTTACCCATACTTTATTGGGATTTTCTTGCCAGGTTTACAGGGTCAAACATGGTTCGCACTTATGTCTCTTACTATGTTTTCCCTTATGTTTCTTTGTTATATGGAGATCGCGCTTCCTGTATAAATACTAAGGTTACCGCTCATCTCGCTTAGAAGAAGAAGAACCAGAATACCTACCAATCTGCTCTCCTACCACACAATTCCTCCATACTTAGCGTTCAACGCAACCCCCTCGCACTTGCCTAGTATTATCTACATAGCAGTATAGATTGTACACCATAGCCATATTTGAACAGACCCGACACACAGTATCGTCGGATCTTTTGTCCCAGATTTTTAAGAGGGCAACTACATCAGCAAAAATAATACCTTGAGTTCGGTGCGTTCCGTCCGTCTGATGCACCTCAGACGCCGAAACGCTAATCGCGAATCAGGACGAAATGTCGGATCGACTGTGGGTCCTGACTTTGCGTTACTTGGCGCCATCTGTCCTGACGTGATCCGGACTCGGACCTCTACGTCCTGTGCGTCCTGACTGCGTCTGGTGCTCTGCTACTCCGTCCTAACACTGCCTCATCCAGGACTCTCCTGTACTGACACTGCCTGATCTACGACTCTCCCGCCCTGACCTCGCCTGATCTATGACTCTCCCGGCCTGATGACATCTGATCTACGACTCTCCCACCCTGACGACGTCTGATCTAAAACTCTGGTGCCCAGATGCAGGTTCCTTGTCAATGAAGGTCAGGGCTGGGTGCATCTTACCACCTCTCATCCCGATTCTTTCTGCTCCTGCCTCCCTTGTCCCGATCCCACGATCCTGATCTCTCCCTTCCTGAAGTCTGGTCTGTTCTTCCTGATCTTACCCCCTATACATGCCGCGTCCTGATCCAATCATGACTCTATCAGACGTCACCTTGTGATCTCTGACGCATCGTGAACTAAGTCTAATGCTATCCTGGTCCTACGCCTAGAGGCTTTTCCTAACACTGTCACCATGAGTTTTACAGTATCCTGATTGCATGTCACTAATTCTACTCTGAATCCTTGATTTTGCTTGATGTCCTCATATTAATACTAAGCTCCTCCGGGTACCCTTCCCACATGTGAGAGCGACCACCGTATCCAAATATTTGTTACAGCTATGCTACACTTTCTCAATCTCCTAACTGCAGGCATCATTACTCCCAGGTTGCCCCAGCTCCATATCCGACGGCTCGCTATGCACAGCAGCCTCATCTTGCGACTCTAGATCTTCAATGCTGAGCGCGAGTTGTCGCAATATAGTAGGAGTCACGGTATTGTCCAAAGTTAGCCCCACGGCCACCTCCTATGAGCCGTCCGGGGTCTGTGGATTGGAAGCGAGAAAGCTCACGAGTCGCGTTGCCGTCTGGCTGAAATCGAAAGACAAGACCGTTTCTTGTGAATCGAATTGGTGACCTGGGGAGGCCGCCAGGGCTCCAATTCCCAGGTTGCTGGGAGTTTGACTCTGACTGCGTGGAGTCGAGCATGTGGGGGCGAGTCGGGCCGCCTGGCTGAAATCCAAAGACGTGATAGTTTCTTGTGAATCGAATTGGTTACCTGGGGGGGCCACCAGGGCCCAGATTCCCAGGTTGCCAGGAGTTTGACTCTGAATTCATGGAGTCGCGCGTGTGGGGGCCCGACTTGAAAACTGACTCTGTACCTCTGCAGCGACTGCAGCCCAATCGTAAGTAAACCCTTCACGGGAATCTTCCCGGACCCTATGCTCCTGCTGCATCTTGGCTTTGATGGTCTCGCGAATGTTCTTGAGAATCAAAGTCTGTACCCAGTCTGGGCAAGAGGCCCACGTCTCGCGCTGGTGGCTAAAAAGATCTTCCAAGCTCAACGTCATGTTAGCATCTGAGCCGGAACTAGAGGACACCGGGTTCCGGGTCAGTCTCACCTGCTACGGCCTCGGGCATGAAGTGGCATGTTTCAAGATGCACCTCGGTTTGCCATGCTCGCAGAGTATGGCACAGTATGGCACAGGTTAAGCAAACTATGATGGCATTGATGCGACGAAGAAAATCAGGTTCGGTAATTCCCAACATTTTCTTGCCCTTAAAGTACTTTCCCCACACCCGCCCCCAGGATCTGGGGCGCGAGGAATCGATTCGTTATTTGCTGGGTCATGTTCATACGCATTAGTCGTGGCCTGGCTCACTACCTAGTGCACACTTACCTCATACCCCCTTGGGGAGCACATAAATCTATCCCTCTCAAGCAGGTTGTCCACTCGATGCGCAATAGCCGTCAGGTCTTCTGGCAGATCGTACCAATTTCCAATTCGATCCTTTACGTGGAAAACAAACTGGGATCTTACTGCAGCGTATCTCACGCGTATCTGTCACATTTAGTAAGCACCCTCGGCGGCGTGCGTAATGTTTAGGCATCAGCATCCAGTTACTAATTTTAAGCTTGCATCCGATGCTTCAATATTTCCTGCGTCGGATATGTTATTTAGAGCCTTCAGCCAAGATCGGTGGGCCTCAGACATCAAAGTAGCAGGTGCTGGCATAGGATTAACAAACCGGGTGTACCGGAGAATGAGAGTCTTGGCCCGCGTTATTATGTCTGGCTCGACTCCAATGGCTATATTTCGCCGTGATTTAGTACCCGGCAAGATGTGCTCATGTCGTGCCGTACTCGGATCGGCGGGAGGACTCGAGCTTCTAACAACAGATGTAGTGGCACTGTGGGTGGCGAGTGGTGATGAATACGGTTGTACACTGGAAGATGTGAATGTCGATGGAGTGTACGCACTACCTTGGATTATACGTCGTGGAGCAGCTGAGGTACGCTGGACTGGCGCTGCCCCCCGCGATCCAGAGATGGTAGAAACTCTTACAGTGGAAACCCGCCTCTTTGCTTGTCGTCTTTCCGCGGTTCGTGAGCGCCGACGAGTCCCTGGTGCAGTGTGGTCATCTGGAATATAGTTGTCTTCTGCGTCTGGTTCTGTGGCTGATTCAGTTTGATCAGATCTGTGCGAGTTCTGGCACTTATCGCGCCTATCATCGCTAAGACAAACTGTCTCAGTTTGTGATGATGCGTCAGTCTCCCCCTAATGTTCAGTATACGCCGTTGTCTGTAATGTACTCCTTCTAGGGCACTTCATGGGTTGTGATGGAAGACCTGTTGTGATTTGGAGTGGGGAAGAACTCTGACCTGACGACTGTGTACCGTGCAAGCTCCCTGATTCGGCCACCAGTGTTCGTGTACTATGGCAGCTGCCCAATTCGGTCCGCTGTGTTCCTGATCGGGATAGCATATCCAGAGATACAGCGTTGCGTCTACACCCGTACATATTGCCTACTTGTGGAGCCGGCTGGCTGAGTGAATTGCCTTGTGGTTCTCTAGACATGGTGTAATACTGGACGATTGACCAAGGTTTGTTCCGAGAGGATAGGAATTAGGATGTAGACAATTGTAATGTATCCCGCGTATTGTGAAAACTAGGAGTTTATTGTTGTTCAATGGAACACGGCAGGTCTTATACGCGATGTCTTGTAGGAGGGGGGGGGGGGAATCACGTCCTATCACTCGGTATTGACAGAATCTATTCAACTGCAAAAAGGGGTTTTCTACTTCTTCAACATTATGTTCGAACTCTGCACGAGCTCAGGTATGAGGTTCTCCTGGACTCTGGTATGAAAAGATGCAACCGAATACAAGGTGTCGCTAATGTAGGAGGCGTCGCTAATGTGGCTGGAGCCTAAGGCAAAACTAGCCACAAGGAGTATCGATTAGCCACACTAATTCTAGCAAGACACCCGCCACGCTCTAAGTGGATTAGACATATCAAACCTCCTCTCCACACGTCGAATCATCCAGTGAATCAACACCATCTCAGTTTTCACGTCATGCATCCCCTAGTTCGGTTGGCGAACACCAGCCTTGTTATGGATTGAGAATGCGAGGCATGCCCAATCTGGAAAAACGTATCAGACGTTACCTTAAGGGGATGTAAGGATGAGAGAAGCTGAAGCAAGAGCGCGCAATGGTATCATTACTTGAGTCCTAACACAAACTAGCTACGATTCCCCATCAGAAAATACAGGACTCCAAAAAGAAAACTAGATATAGTATACAGTAAGGTATTTGGGTATTTGGGGTAAAAATGAAAAAAGTATTAAACTCGAATCTAGGAAATCTCAAATTATTTTCCACACGGGCGACGTCTTCCAGAACGGCGTCTTTCGTGGGTGGATGGGGGGTTTTCTTGAATGAGCTCAGGACTTAGAGTTGAAGATCCGGGTGCCAGGGGAGTCACGGATGCTGGTGGTTGAGTCGTGGCCACATTGGTGGTGGATGGCGGCAGTTCAGAGGGCGAGGAATCAGGAATCGATCTCTCAGGAGTCAAGACATTGAGGTTGGCGACCGGAGTAGCAGGAGGGGAGACCAGGTGTTCGTCGTCATTCATAGGACCGGCAGGAGGTGTGTCCTCAGTGCCATCATACTCTGAAGGTCTCACAGCTACGAGCCTGGGATTTGCCATGAATTTGGTTGCCCACGGGTTCACCTGCGCAAATTCCCGGTGTTTTTGAAGTATCTCAGACTCGGAAGGCCCAGATGTACCACAGGCTTTCCCCCTGACACCAGCGCAAATCGATTAGATCTCGCCAGCTCCTCCATTTGCGATGGAATGTTCCTCCGGCATCTTGAGGGGCCCGGGACTCCAGGTGCCTGGTCCTACATCGGGAATTAGCTATCCTGTCTTAACCTCTGGGCCGCTTCTGTTTCGATACTTACGTCGCCGTTGTCCACAGTGGTAATGCCCGCACTGGGAAGCGCCCGAGTTGCTTCCTCCGGCTCGGCCTGCAGCCATTCATCCTCGTCAATCCACTCCTTCTCCTCCCGCATCACCCATGTCGCATATTCTCCACCTGCCGAGTTATCCCAGACCCTGCGGGCAAAAAAGGGGTGCCTCCCGTTGGGAGGCTTGGCGGTCTCATCCGGGTTCTCTCCTTCTTCTTGACGTGACTCAAAAACCATGAGGTCCAGGGGATCGTGGCCATTGTTCGCGAGGAACCACGCACGAATGTCGTCATCTGTATTCAGGAATATGAGCTGGTATAGTGGGAGAGGTTCTTTGGGGTCCTGATGGAGTCTGGTAGCGCCCTCACCCGTCGCGCCGATTTGATACCGGGGGTATTTGATTTCCTTTTCGAAATCTTGCGCTCTTACCAAACGGAGCAGATCCGCGATGCTCGGTGCAGTCAGGACACCCAGGCGATTCCCCGATCCGAGTTGCTTACACACCAGTCATGGTCGAGGAATGGATGCTAGGTAGCCGGCGCTCCTGTTCGACAAATGATATGAATTCTCACAGCCCGCGGGGAATACGGGAATCCCAATCCGAATGAGCCACGAGCAACACCTCTTAGTGCGGGCTTACAGGAATAAAGATGGATAACACTTACTTGGAGGTTCCGCAACGTCGCTACGACCATCCCGCTCAGCCCTCTGACACTTGTTGGACATCTGCAGTTTCTTGGCTGAATCTTTGACTAGGATTGTTAGGTGGTAGCTTCGGCGTGAGGTATTCCGACAGCTAGGACCTTGATCGTAATTATATCGGAGAACTCGTTAAGAAGACACGAGTAATGCAGGCCAGATATGATGGTTTGCTTCGATATAGATCGTCGAAGTATTGGTAACGATATAAAAGTGTAGAATAACTTATTATATTGATAAAATCTCTTCTCCGTGCTTGTTGTTCTTAATAGCAGTGAAGATGCTTCGATATTTATATTCCGCGTCTGAGCAATCGCAGTATACATGCTAACTCTATACTAACTAAGTACCTTGCCCGCAACTCTGCGAACTTCACCTGAGTGCGAACACTCGTAGACCCTGAAAATGCTCTCCCACACCGCTTGCTCCCATGGCCAACTTATCGGTCTGCGCTTCCATTATTCCTGATGGTGTGGAGACCACGTCAGGTGTCAGCTCATCCGTTTATCCGTTGACAACAATGGTTACGAATTATCTTGCCCTCGTGCTCGTCGAAGGTAGTCTAACTCGCTGGACAGAAGATGGCCATTCTTCTTTGGTTCGTTCCGTTGAGAATTCGGTATGCAACTGCATCTCGTATTCTGGTCTTCCGGCATTACACGACTTGTCCTCGGGATCGTACCTATAGGCAGTTTCCCTCGGACTCCATCTTTTACCCACTTGTCCTATGTGGATTCACCCGATCCACTTACTGGGCATAGTTACCGCCTTCATACTCTACACGACTTTGTAGGCACAAGGGGACTAACCTTCGTGCGAAACGTCCTGTTACATTCGACCCACTCTTCCGACTGCGTTTCTTCAGGTGTCTGTAACCTTATGCGCCGTGGTCCGACTCACCTGCTTCCACTTGCATAAGGTGCCCAAAGGTCTCCACTCTTATATCCTGCAAGCAGGATCCGGTCGGATGGACGGCCGCAACGTATATGGTGTTATAAGATGTGTTCCATTGAAAGTGGTCTTTGGTGTTGGGACGCAACAACCCAGGCGGCCAGTGATGACGCGCCAGCCCAACGCCGGGGCTGGAGGGGGGTGTTATCTTTCTCCTTCGAAGTTCGTGTGCTTCAAAGTAGGGTAACTCTGCCCTGTAAATCCTTACGGGGAGTCCGTGCGCCTAACAAGGATCTTGAGATGCCGGATGAGTTCCCAAACGTTGTCTGCCTGGTAATGGTGTTCGATGAACTCAATCCGCTCCTTAACTAGTGAAAGGCCGCGAGCAAACCATATTATTTAATCCACTTGCGATTCTGTTAGGTGACCAGGGTCCAGGGGGCGAGCTACGATATAGGCCTTTATTTGCTCACGCCTTGTTGGATAGACAGCGGATGGGTGTCACAAATTGTGACTAAGCAAGGCAGATTTCACATGACTAATACTTATTAGTCATAAGGTATGTTGGGTTTTTGCACTATGACGTCATTTGACTCATAGCTTTCACATGACTGCGCACTTGCGAGTCATTGGTTGATTATGATTGGTTAATGGTTTCATGACGTCACGATGGTGACGTCATACAATGTAATGATTTTGCACATGACTCAGATTACGAGTCATGGGTTTCACGCATACGACTCATTCGAGCGTATGATCGGGTTTATTGGTTTGAATCGAGGAAAGAGGATGTGCGCAGTTGATTCGTAAGAATCAGCTGATGGATTTCGCACCATGACCAATTATGAGTCATGGGGGGCTATGTTAGGTAATGGTGACGCGTCACCAAGGTTAGGGTTGTGGGAAGATGCCTATATAAGGCGCTTGGTTCCGACCAAGAGATAGGATCTTCACGCAACCATCTAAGTACTTTTCTATACCTAAGATATTGCAATACAATCACGCTTTACTCTCTTTACATACATTCCTCCTCTACGAGAGCCTACGCTCTAAGAACCTGGAGACTATTGTGATAGTCTCGACAGGTCGCCCGAACATAGGACTATTGTGATAGTTCTATCAAGCACGACAATCCACCCATCTTACTATCTGAAGAGATAGTACCTCTCACGGAATAACCAAGACAAGCAAGCCAGTTCCGTACTATCTGACGAGATAGTACACTCCTACGCCTTGGTGCAGAAAAGCGAGACTCGCTTACGCAAGAAACGAAGGTCGTTGCCCGTTGCATACGTGCTCAACAATAGGATTGTTACAATGGGCCACCCTGATGTTGGAATCCAGACCATGATTTCGCATACGCAATGTCGCCATATACGGTCCTGGTTTGAGTTCGATATCCTATGATTCCATATAAAAAGCATTTCATGATTGCTTATGCTCCCTGTTCTGCGGGGCAATGGGCGGCCGCACGTGTCAGAGTCCTTCTTCGTATACCGCTCTGAATTTCTTGTGACTGTGGCAGCACGGTGGGACGTCCAAGAGCCAGAGAGGTATTAACATTTGTTAATATTATACTAGTAGGAGAGGTGTTTTGCATACTGTCCCTTCCGCAACTGACGTCTCGCTATTCCGGGAGGCACCATTGGTCCGTCGGCCATCCATGAATCTGATATTCAGGGCAAAAAAAAGGGGGGGTCGATTGATACCCACTTGGACAGTGTTTGATGTTCGTATATATCTCAAGACGTCAGACGTGGGGACGCAGGGTCAAAACGAAGGTGGATGTCTCGTAAGTGGGGAGGTAAGAGTGAGGGAGGGGCCTTTCTTTTTTTTTTTTTTTTTTAATCCTATGTTCGTTGATTTCTAGATCACTAAGGTACAAGAACTCGCGTGGAGCTCTAGCGATAGCGTGAACAAAACCTTTAAGCAATCCAACGACCCGCTTCACCCCCACATGGGAAAAATCAAACCCCTTGAAACCAGAGCCCATCCTCCCCCCTCATAGCACCTAAGACGAAAGCAAGACGGAGCAATACCTTCCTCCAGACACGTAAGGAAAAACAAGTATAGAACCGAAAACAGGGAAAGACACAAACCCTTCGGCAGGCCCCCCAAAAACAAAAGAAAGATCTTACGGCACCAAGTGCCAACAGAGAGGGGAGATAAAACTACTATTGCCGGATGCCTAGCGGTATGTCCCCGACCTAAGCGGCTATGGGGCAGGCGTTGTCACAGGCGGGGTGCCCAGAAAATCGGCGACGCTTCGGACTTTAGTATGGGCCAAGGAGGTAGTGCTATACCATGACACAGCTTATCCCAATGCCAGGTTTGCGACTGTAGAGTAAATCGCGGGAGCGGGAGGAGGACGAGGGGAGTCATCCAGCGAGGAGAGCCACTCAGCAGTGAAGGTGCCAGCGATCGTGAGGGGCAGTAGGGTGCCAGCCAGGGTAGCAGATAAGGTGCCAGCTAGAGAGGGTGCAGCAGTACAGTGCAAGAAGATCTAACGCGTGGGAAGCGGGAGAGGGAAGGCTCGTCAAAGACGGAGAAGTACGAACGCGAAGGACTGAAACAGGGTCATGATTTTCGAATGCCGACCGTACCGACCGAGCAACTCACGAGAGAGTGCAATACGAGAGAGCAGGGCCACCAGGGCAACTACTTCACCGATAACCCGAGACTAGCAACCGCGTGTTGACCAGGAAAAAAGGGTTGCCGACCGTGCAAATCGCTAAGTGAGACGCGTCGCGAACTGCGGGGTAAAGGGTAGGAACATCAACACGAGCGTGCTGAACGAAGACGAACGGAACCAGGAAGGAATCCATAACCCCTGGGAGGGGAGGCCAAAGGCCCCAGAGAAAGGGAAGAGATGAAGGCGTGATGAACCCCCGAGCAGTTGCCACGGGCGGGGAACATCAGAGGCAGAGGACACTCCTACGATGATTTCCCATGGTGTTGAGATTTCAATCGCTGGAGGTGGAGCGGACGAGAAAGATCGAGTGAGGGAGGGGTCTTTTTTTTCTTTCTTTTTTTTTTCTTTTTCATCATATATTTGTTGTTAAGGTACAAGAAATCGCATGGAGCACTAGCCATGGCGAAAACAAAACCCAAAATCCAAAACGAACTAACAAAGGAAACATCCGGAGCACAACTCTTCATCTGGGGTCCGTAACGGTCCCAGGCCCACATACGGGCGCGAAATTAAAACAAGTACGGTAAGAAAAACCCTCTCTCAACCAGCGGATAGCATGAAAAACAACAAAGTAAACCTAGCTTTCCTGAGACGACATAAAGTACCCAAAGGAAACCACATTAGACGAGCGGGAAGAAATTGAGCTGCCGGAGGAAGACGGGCGAGAAAACATACCCGGCGGGAAGGCTGTGGCTGTAGACCTAATGAATCAGGTGAGAGCGCCCAAGAGGGCTACCGCGGACCATACGGGGGCGTCGGGGACGAACTCAGTAACCCCCTGAAGGTGGCGGGTCCTGGCAGGCTCCTTGGCTGAGCCGTGGAGGATGGCGTGCTCGAAGCTCTCAGGTACTTCTCCGCAGCTGGGGCAGGTTGTCGGGGCGTGGTCGTCCCAGGACGGGTGGGCGCGGAGGTAACCTTTCCCAGACCTGATCTGGTGGAGGCGACCCGCGTCGAACTTGGAGAGGCCTATAAATGGGTGGGGCTTTAGCGAGGGGCGGTAGACGTATCGTGCAGGATCAGGCGCTGCCTTCTCCCACTCCTCCATGAGGCGTTTCTTGCAGAGGAGCTTAAGCTGCGGATAGGTGCGGCCCGCGGGGGGGGTTGGGGTACGTCTCGCCCAGTAGGTGCTGGGAGGTGACCGGAAGGGGGGCGTGGCCGTCAGGGCCAAGAAGGAAACGCATCGAGTGGGGGAGGGCGTCCAGCGGGAGGTGGGCCCTATTCTTCGTGGGCGGTCTTGGTTGAAGCCATGGTAGTGGCAGACGGCTGCCCGCATTCTTGCGGGAGAGGTCCCTATGATCGGGGGTATGGCGGCTCAGCGATGGCGTCTGAAGGGAGGCTGGAAGTCTGGCTGCTGCTGGGTTAATCTCCAGAGGGGAGCACATCACCCTCAGGCAGGCCAGGCGGTGTTTGTACCCGAGGAGGAGGTCGAACGGGGGGAGGCAGGCTTCCACAGCCAGGATGTCGGTAGGGGTGCCCGCAAAGCAGTTTGTGGTCCATCTTTCGACCTTATGCCAGAAGGCTGAGAGTTTCCTTATCATGTGGACAGTGGGCTTGAAATTGTCCGCGCCGTAGCTGAGGGTGGGAAATAAAAGCGAAGATGCGAACCGATGGCACAAAAACGGGGGCAGGCCCATCCCCGGGGGGGAGAGCCTTTTGACGGCCACAAAAGCAGCTTGGGCTTTGGCCAGTCTCTTGGTGAAGTGTGGGGTGGTCGATATCGAGGGTGTGAACCAGTACCCCAGCCAGCGGACCTCGTCCTTGGGGGGAAAGAATGAACCGTCTAGGTGTATTGGGGAGCGGGAGACAGGGCCTCTGTCCCTGTTTCTCCTCCAGTGGATGAGTTCGGTTTTCGGGATGGAGAAGCCAACACCTGGCCGGGCCCCCCTGGCCTTCAGCACCGCGTATCGCCTCTGTAGGGACTGGATGTTACGCCGATAGCACTTAGAGGAAACCGTTAGACCAAAGTCGTCGACATAGGAGACGGTGAGGCCCTGGGGGATCTCGCTGTAGAGTGGGGAGACATAAATAACAAACAGGAGCGGGGAGACGGGGGAGCCTTGTGGTATGCCCACGGTGACCGGGGCGAATACTTTCTGTGATCCTTGGTAGCGGAGTCGGCACGTCCTACCAGTTAGGAAGGACCTGGTCCAGGAGATGACGTATGGGTTTACAGCCTTCGCTTTGAGCATGCTGCACAGAATTGAGGGGTTCACATTATCGAACCCTCCCTTGATGTCCAGGAAAAGCATTGAAACTTTCCTACCGGCCATCTGGAGTGTCCTTACCTCGTGAGTCAGTGTTGTGGTCGCATTAGAGGCCGATAGGCCAGCCAGGAAGCCGCATTGGTGGAGGTCGAGGAGGCCTGCAACACGGGCCACGCACGAGAGTCTTGAGTTCATGATCCTCTCTAGGATTTTTGAAAATGTCTGCAGGAACACGATGACGCGGAAGGAGGAGGGCGAGTCATACGAGGGCATCCCTTGCTTGTCAAGGACAATACCGTCGGCCATCTTGAGGGCAGGAGGTTGGAAGCCATGGGCTACCAGCGGGGCGAGAAGGTCCTGTATCAGGTGCGGAGCCACCCGATGTACTCTTTTGCATACCGAGTTGGGGGTCATGTCGGGGCCAGGGGCTGACGATGGTGATGACTGGGCTAGGGCTCTGCCAATCTCGTCCGCTGCCAGCGCCGGCCAGTCTCTAAACGGGAGCAGGATGGAGTCGAAAGGCCTGGCTGGTTTGCCAGGGAAAAACTGGTTGAGGAGGGCTTTGTTGAGCTCCAGCGGCGTCGTGGCTGCCGGTGGCTCCGGGAAGGGAGGTGGGGGGCGGCCTACAGCGAACTTCTTCGCCGTCCATACCATCTGCGGGGTTGCGGTAGCCAAGAAAGCAGACCAGTGGTCCCTTTTGGCTTTCTTAATTGCTTTGAAGTAGGCTGTCCTAGCAGCTCTTGCCGAGGCAAGGAGAGCCGCATCAAACCTGCCTGCCTTCGAGGAGCGGAGGGCGCAATTGTAAGCTCTTCTGAGCTGAGAGAGGAGGTCGGACCACCAGGGCTTCGACCGGAAGGTAACCCATTTTACAGGGGTGTGGAAGGCCAGCTCGGCCGTTATCCTGTCCAGGTTTGTTTTGAACCAGATGTCCTGCGACCGGGTGGTCGGGATGGGAGGGGCAGGCGGGATACGCGTTGCCTTGAGTGAGGACTCTAGTGTAGGCCAGTCTGTCAGGGCTCAGTTGGGGGCGGGGGGGGTGCGCAAAAAAGGGGAGCTTCAAAGCGGAGGAGGATTGGGATATGGTCGGAGCCAGAGGAGGGGAGGGGGTCGGAGCATTCTGAAAAATAGGGAGCGAGGAGGGGGCAAGCAAAGGCAAGGTCGAGGACGCCGGGGCGCCCAATGAGGGACATAGAGAACCGAGTAAAGATCCCCGGCACGTTAAGGAGAGTAAACCCCAGTTCCATGGCCCGGTCAAAGTAGGGGGTCGAGGTGGCGATCTCGTCCTCCTGGAAGACCATAAGGGGGTCTGCCGTGAGGTGGTGAATGTTGAGGTCACCCAGCATGAGTGTGGGGAGGGGGGACGCAGGAAATATAATATCCGGGGGAACAGAGCGGGTATTGTTGAGACAACCCTTCGTGCTGTAGCAGTTGATGATCATAAAACCAGTCGTGGAGGGGTTAAAGAAACCGTCAGGGGTGAAGAGGTCCAGAGCCATAACATCACCCGGTCCGAAAAAGGAGGGCAGGAGGGAAACAGTAGCCAAAAAAGAACTATAAACGTAAAAGGCAACTCAGGGCTTGCAGCCACAATCGGTGAGGGGGGAAAAAACAGTAAACAAATTAAAGGAAGGAAGCTTGCCCCTGTAGACCGGAGTGTCTTGCAGGGCGACAATGGATGGAGGATGGGCCAGTTGCGTGAACGACCCGAAAAGCGAAAGAAACACATCCCAGCTCCCGAGGCAGTTGTGTTGAACGAGGGCGAAGGGTTTCGGAGGGGGGGGGGAGGCCTGCGCCCCGCCCCAAGACATATGATTGTATTGCATTAACGGGCCAGGCCCGATGGGTTTCTGCTCATGGGAGAGGGGGTAACGGGCTCCGCGCAAGGGAGCGGCCGGTTGCCTTGGCTGGGCCCTAAAGGGGCCGGAAGTATCATTGCGCTTCTGGGTCTTGGAGTAGCCATCTCTAACGCCGACTGGAGAGAGCGGGTGGATGAAGCGGGGGGCGAGAGGTCATTATAGTCGGTGGCCGTGTCCATCTCGTCACCAGCAGGGGCGGGAGAACAATCGTTTCGGTAGCGGCCAAACGCCTAAGAGGGGGCGATGACGGATGGGACTGACAATCCCTGTGAGTCGCAGTGTCGGGCCCTCCGCAGTTGGTGCACCGCGGTGGTGAGGAAGAGCAACAGCCAGGAGTAGCCTTAAGGTTGCCACTTCCAGGGCAGGTGGGGTTTGGGCATCGGTGCATGGCACGGGTGTGGTTGAGGGAAGAGATGGGGCAGACGGGTCCGGCAGCGCGGGATCTGGGGGTGTAACAGGGTTATTCCTGTCTAACGAAAATACAATAGGACCGGCGACATCAGCAAAAATAATACCTTGCGTTCCCCGCATTCCGTGCGTCTGACGCACCTGACGCCGGAACGCTAATCGCGAATCAAGACGCAACTTTGAATGGATGTTGTGTCGTGACTTTGCGTTACTTGGCGCCATCCGCCCTGACGCCATCCGGACTCGGACCCCTACGTCCTGTGCATCCTGACTGCGTCTGGTGCTCCGCTACTATGTGCTGACGCCGCCTCATCCAGGACTCTCCCCTCCTGACATCGCCTGATCTATGACTCTCCCGCCCTGACGACGTCTGATCTACGACTCTGCCGCCCTGACGACGTCTGATCTAAGACTCTCGCGCCCAGATGCCGGTTCCTTCTCACCGAACGTTAGTGTTCGTTACGGGACGGGGCGGGCGGGTTTTCACTCACTGGCCCCGCCCTTACTCCGGGGCGGGGTCTATATTTTATCTCTCCAACCCGCCACAGACGGGGCGGGGCCCGGTCTGGGGCATGGGGAGGGGCGGGGATTTGAATTTCCCCGTCTATTACCCAGACAGGTCCCCGTCTTATGATTCCCCGCATTTTCCCTAGATGGGGCCTCGCTTGTTCTCACCGAGTGATATCTTATGACTAGAAAACCATTCAATGTTCACTATAATCTTCAATTACGTATATAGTATTATTAATCTTCTATTTTAATAGCATATGTATTGATTGATTATCTAACTCAGGCTGGTGCTACTCAGAGATAATAGCTGGCTTTAGATGTTAGGTACGAGGTAGTACAAGAACAGGATATCTCTCATGTCTAGCCTGGGCATCTGACTTGGGTGTATGATTTGGGCGTATGATTTGGGCATATGATTTGGGCGTATGATTTGGGCGTATGTTTGGGCGTATAATTTGGGCGTATAATTTGGGCATATAGCTAGTTTGATCCACTATTAAAGAGCCTGAGCCTATCGAGTCACAACATTAGTAGCCATTAAAAGCTGGTAAGTACCCAGCTAGTTGCATATTAAATCTCCTGCTATCATAGGCTAAGTTAACATAATCAAGGGAGCGGGTTAGCAGCGTATTTGTAATAACTGGTGGTATATGGGAGGATATGAGAACTTTGCGAATGCGGCTATATCTATCACTAGGAAGCCCGGCCATCGTTATAGCAAACAAAACTGTGTTATCGGATCCACTTCTCCTACTGCCAGTATACCAACTTTTAAACTCTTCCGCTTCTAGCACCTATCCTCTATATTTGCGACTCGGTTCCCTTGAATGTCCCTGAACTGTAGACTGTATGAATAACCTTGGCCGACAACTTAGAGTCCGTTTACCTATAGACTAGACAGCAGTTTAGTAACCAGAGATGGTGCCGACCCTCAAGGCAATTTTTACATCTGAAGGTGTATAAAGAAAATACAACAGTCGCATGCTTAGCCAATATACTGCCTAGTATATAACTTAAAGCCCATACATCTACTAGGGCTAAGAATAAGTCCTGAACCCCCTCCCTCCTCCCAAATTCAACTGTGACAATAACTATTACACCGACAACTACAACTATAATGGCTATAATACAAAATCTCTTTATATTATCGTCCCTCTCTCTTTTCAGGAGCCAAATATTCTGTGGGATCTTTTATTTTGACTGCTGTATCGGCTTAAGCGATTGTGGTATTGCAATGGTTGGTTGTAGTATCCGTTGTCTCTGGACTTATTCTCGCTACAAGTAACAGTCTATCGGTAAAAATTAAACACATAATAGGTTACTAAATTGGACGATGATGGCGTTTTAACCAGTATCTGGTAAACGCTGAGAAAGTTTTTCACAAATTTTCCACTTGTGCTAGAGGTCCTAAATTATGTAGCTAGACTATCAAATAGTTAAGTTCTTACAACGGACCCGAATAAGCACCGCCATGCGTTCTTAAATCACCACGGTATCCACACTAAACCTGACTTGCTAAACCATTTTTGGAGACATGAGCGCTGCCACGACCTTCTCTTGTTGCATACACTTGCGTCCAAAAAGTTCTCGCTGATCCAAAAGTACTCTAGTGGGGCTTCGTGTCAACAGAGATACCAGTGCTTCAGTACGAGTTCAGTTTTCATAAATTGAGCACTTGATATACTACTTATCCGTAATTTCTCTTAAGGGGGAATGAGGATTGGCAAGGGCTGCGCTTTCCACTTGTTGAACGTGATCCTCTTCAGTCTTCCTAACCGGGGAGCATTCTGAACTAACCCCCGATACAATATTTATACTTCTGTTGCCGCCAAGCGGCGTTGGAGTACTTTTGAACCAGCGAGAACTTTTTAGACGGGAGTGCAATAAGAACGGAACAAAACTCCTTTATGTATATGATGTGAGACATGAACAAAACATATAATTGGTTTAAAATGAGATTTTAGAGAGAGAAAAAACAACTCTTACCCTATTCGTACTAGAATTATCCACTACCTTCAAAAGCGACCACCATAAGAACACACGGTCGTTAACCTCGCTTTCTTTACCTTGAGCTCATGGCATATAAAAAAGCAAACACATAAGAACGCACGCTGGTGCTTTACCTCTATAATAGAGAGTTTGCGCAAGGAGACCTAGGTGGCAGGAAAACAGGTTATTTTGTGTTAACCTAAAAGTCTTGGACAGTCAGGTGGGTAGCGAGACGTGGAAGGAGTGTAATATAGGGCTTTTCAGACCTGAAGAAATCCGATAGCTGTAGAACAATAAATCAGTAGCAACACAGCGCTCGTTTTACATTTTATTAAAAGATTTTACTGATGATAATATTGGGTATTCAGTAGTAGATTATCACCTGTTCTATGGTAGTAAGTATGGTTAGTAACGCAACTTGTGTATCCGGGAATGCTAATTTGAGCAGGGAACAAATTTGAGGGCAATGCGATATCACCCTACTCAATTCCCATCTTCCAGCTACCAAGTGACCTAGACCTAGTGCGTAAACTCATTCAGAAACCTAGGTCTCTTTTCCGTTAACTGCCACTAGGTCTTGCGCAAACTCTCTAATGCGCGCAATGGTCAAGCAGTTGAACTAGACTAGTACTCAACTAAAAAGGTACTAGGGAGAATCAAAACTTCATTCGCTCGACATCCTCCCAAATAACTAATCAAACATAAGTCTATATAATATCGTCTGCCACACCTATGGGCCTCTCCTGCATGCCTAATCCATTTGGCTGCGTACCTCGGTACTCTGAATAAAGGAAAGATATAACCAGAAACCCTCTCACCCCTCCTTCCACCCAGAACAAATGAAACAACAAAAACTACTATCCCACCTTATCCCTCAGCTATCCGCCTTCCATTCCTCTGACAACTATCTACTTCCATGAACTCTAACAGTTGTCTACTCTAGACAAAGGTCATCTACTTTGCCATATCCTCTCTAGTGCCAGGTTCCCTTCAGCCTCCGGCGTCGCCTTGGGCTGTTAGAGGGCCGCTGATCGGTAAATGGGCCCTTAAGTGCTGTGGGTGGCAGAGTAGCCTTGTTGTTATGGTAAAGGTGGAGCGGGCCCAGAGCCTTGGGTCGCTACATATTGCTAAGTTACAGAGGGGAAAGCGAACAAGATGAAATATCTATACATTGAGATGGGCACGCCGCTCCCGCCACCAGTCCGGCATTTTCTCGAACTCCCACAACGACTCCCCAGTCATCTCCACGTACGCATCGTGTACGGTTTGGTGTGTAAAGTGAACTACGCTATAACGATTTCCCACAAAGGACCCAATGTAATGCTCGACTGCGTACGAGCGTAGGAAAATCCGTGAGCCTATCGAGTATATATTAGTTATTTGTAGGAATTTGAAGAGGTAGCGGAATACTTGGCCTATTAAAAGGTTCCCGGACGCTTTGCATTTATTAGTATTTATCTTGGCACAAAAGCGTCCAGGCAGCCTCTATTTGGCCAAGTTGTTTATACGTACCAGGAGGACAATCAATCTTGACTCCGAGTTGCGGAAAGCAGGTGTCGCCCCCAGCAAAATCACCCAACGCAACATTCGCGCACCACCCATGGCACACGTCCTCCCGGTCTTTGTGGTTGTTAGTATTGGCGTTGATTACTAGGGAGCGCGACGTCCATATTCCAAATGCTTCGTCCACCTTGTCTTGATTTCCATGGTATATCTTCTTAAAGGCAGCCGTATATTTTTCGTGCTCATTTGGAAGAAAAGCACGAAACAAGGCCTCGACAGTTTGGGTTAATGGGAGGAGCTGTTGGCCAAATTCTTTCAATGCTGCAATGGCTGGTTTTGTCGTATACGCCTGCGACGGCCCCGGCCCCAACTTAATCTCCTTCGTCTTAGAAGACCTTCTTGGGACGAAGGCACGGTGTCCAATCACACAGCCCTTTGTCCGTAGCGTTCCATCTGGGTTCTTTGTGCCCTTAATATTTCCCTCTTGAGTGCTCAGAGTTGTAGCATCAGTATTTTCTTGATCGGCGGCGTCGTGGATATCCAAAACCACAGGAGGCCCGTCGCGTTTAAAGCGCTCCCGCGTGCCCGCCGCGCCGTGCCTGATGTGATCGGCGGCAATAGTTCGTGAAGCGGCATATTTGAGGACCGCCGGTTCAATTTGATCCAACAACCCGCTGGCCCTGCTATTCCCGGCTTTTATTACACACGGAACGCCGTTCCTAACAATAGTTTATTGTAAGCATAATTTCTACCTGGGTTATGTTAAAGAGAGATCCGCCTTAGGGGTCTACAGAGGCATGTAAGTTTTGTAGGTTCCACAAATGAAGACTGCCACCCTCACCCCCTGTGTAACCTACAAAACTTACGCGCTGTACCTCTGTAAAAGTTTCCAATTTAAGCGGTGGGGAGAGAGAGCGGCCGAAGAAGGTCCAGGCAACAACAAACGCCGCCTTACTTGTAATTGAACGACGTTTGCGAACACGACCGCTATTACATACCGCCAAAACTCAACTTACTCAAGCCCGCAGTCGCCTGGTGTTTGTAAAACTGACTGCTATTGGGTATAGGTAAAATGCTAAGGCAGAAGCTGGGCAATTTTTACCTGTACATAATAGCAGTCATTTTTACAAACATCGGGCGGCCATGGGTATGAGAGGGTTGGGTATTGCCGGTATGCGATAGCAGCAGTGTTCGCAAACGTCGTTGAATTATACACGCCTAAAGAATATTGAACCCGAACATTTGAGTCTGAATTTAGTACTGGGTCACAGATGTGGACAGACAATCCGCCATACAAATCTTTACACTCTGTGTTCGGATTCAATATGACTGGGACATGTAGCGTATTAAGACAACGTTTTGTTTTGCCGCTGTCTTCTTCAGCCGTGCTCTCTTGCTGCCGCTGTTCAAATAATAGGAAACTTAAACGCCCTAAGACCGCTCTCTCTGATTCAAGATAGTAGAGAATTATAAATTACTTACTTGTCGTTGATGATAACGGTATTCCTGGTAACTCTGTTTAGTTGGGGCTCGTTTTCCTCCTCAAAGTTCTCCTCAGAGTTCGTGGCTGGTTAGCGTTTAGGCTCTGAAAGAATTGCGTTCAGGACATCGAAATTGGGACATTGGTGGTAGGTGATTTGCGGATCGGGCTTTTTCGACATGTTCCCAATATTCCGCCATATGGCATATAGGACTTTCCCTACCGGTTTCCTGTGATCTAAATTCGTTGATGTCAGATTAGCGCAGTACTAGGCCAGCCACAACTACATGAAGGTACCAGTGTGGTTACCAAGACTTTTCAAACGGGAGTGTAATCGTCCTAGGCAAGAAGTACTCGAACATTGAGAGGAAAACCAGGGATAATACAGGGATAATTAACGATATTTCAGGGATATTTTAGAGGTAAAACATCTCTTTGGGGGCTGGTGTACACGGTTAACAGGGGGGATTTTGGCGAGAATTGCCCAAAATGGCATCTGATCACCTCAATGTTCGGGTACTTCTTGCCAAGGACACTAAATCGTGTTCGCTCCGCACATGAAGGTGACTTGTCTAAATGACGGTTTCAAAATAGAGAGAAGGCCATTTTCATAGCGGAAACGGGTGCTCAAAAGAACAGCCCCATTGAAATTGACCAAACAGGGAATAAATAATAGGAGACTATAGCGTACCTTTTTCGAGACCAAGAGCGGAGTTGATCTGGGCCTCCATTTTTTGGTTTTGTCGCTTGAGCTTCTGCCAGACAGCCCTCTTCTCCTTCCCTTTTGCGGCCCTACCCATAGTCTTCCTGTTCACCCAAACTCGCTCAAAGCAAGCTCCCTGTCCCGCTCAAAGCAGGATGGAATAAAGGGCGTCGATAAAGAGCAGCGGATAGGATAGCTTGGGGTGGATTGGAAAGCTCTCTGTAGGTTACCGCCCAGCTGTGGTGTAGAAATGTAGAAATGTAGAAGGCAAAAGTATCGGTATTGCAAAAGATGGGCGGCGGAGTTGTGTTTTTTGAGGAGAAATAGGGAGGAGCGGCGGGAGCTATATAGCCTGGTAGCAGATAAGTGAAAATTTATTTGTGTGGGCTAGAAATCAGACTAAACTAGTTGGTGAAGTTTGTGACGTTCGTGGCGCCCCTTTCGCAACTAGTAGAGTTTAAAGGGCCCTGACCTAAGGCCCTACAGTTGCCCCTGGCTATAATGAACGCAAAAAAACATGACCTCAAAGCCCCATTCACTAATTTTTACTATGGGCGTTACTATAGCAAACTGTGCTCTGCAGTAAATTCACTAGCATGGCCGCCAAACACTGTTCCTTATAGTCAGGAATTCATTATAACGAGGTTCATGATAGTCAGGGTCAACTGTAGTCTTGGTCTGGTTTGGCGACTCGCCCCTAGCGGTGTAGCAACGACACTTGTTGTGCTTTTCCTAAAGGTTGCGAAAAACTGCCAATCCTTGTTTTTTTTCAGAGCTTTCTGTTTATAGCGCTTTGCAAATGTTTTGTCCAAAAAGTAGGAAACGAGCTCTTTTTTTTGTTAAATCTGAGTGGGGTAAACTGGTACGTACAATGCCAATCACGATAAAAGGATATGTATTGGGAGAAATGGAGCGAGGGTAGACACTTCTCCAAGTACAAGGCCCCCCCCTCCCACTCGCTCTAATTTTCCAAACAAATCTACTCTTATTGCAATTGGTATAGTAGGAAATATTTCGTCAGACTTTTATTCAATAAAAAAAAACCTCCTTTCCCACATCTTTGACAAATGATTTGCAAAGTGCTGTAATTAGAACTTGGCAAGCCACTGAGTCCAAGAATTCACAGTATATCTGATTCTTCAGAGCGAAGTTCTTAGTTCAGCCCATGGTGGATGCTCTTGCGTAATCAAGCTCTGAAAACAAAAAAGGCTGGGAGAGCTGTGGGCTCCTTTCGCCATCTTTCAGAAAAGCACAATTAGGCGAGCGCGATACCAATGAGAGTATGGCTAACTATGTAATTGGGCATTATTCCCTAACCTCTGGCACCCACTCAGGCTTAAAATTGGAGACTCAAACCTATTCAAGCGGTCAGGAGCAAATACACGGGCAATCTTGTGTTCATCTTCCCTTACCTCGTAATCATAGCGTGCGCTAGATACTACTAGCTTATTTGAGACATCGTGATAGGAAAAATGTTGTTTTAGAAGCGGTACACCCATGTCTAATAAGTTTCCGTACCCCTTGGCAACCAGGCATAGCACCACTAGTTCAATACACTATTCACACAAAAGTTGAAATAAAAACTTAATTAAAAAGTTTGTAAATCTAAGTTAATAAAAGAATGTTTCTTTAAAATCTAATAATTTTAAGATAGAAATTGAAACCTAGAGAAAATCAAATGTATTGAATGTAAAATATTTGAGGTTTTGTAACTTGGGTTTTTGTAAATTTTTTTAATTTTTTTCAGGTAATTAAAATTAAATCTG
>Ga0307513_10002164_pt1 | contig 27479 bp, 32 predicted proteins | sample 15_EM_MG_FD_202174 | JGI IMG/M metagenome (GOLD analysis project Ga0307513, IMG submission 202174) | Populus trichocarpa ectomycorrhiza microbial communities from riparian zone in the Pacific Northwest, United States - 15_EM | ecosystem: Host-associated > Plants > Roots > Unclassified | place... | reverse complement strand
ACCCACAGTCTGTAGGGCTAGCCGAACGCTATGTGAAACTCCTAGTCGACGGATTGAAAGTCACGATTATGGGACGGAAGCTACCGCAAGAGGATTGGGATCTTGTTGTTGACCCCGTCGTTCACGCTGTCAACACACGAGTCCTTAGCGTACACGGGTTCAGCCCAGCGGAGCTGTTGCTAGAATATAACCCGAACAGGACAGGTGGTGAAGCAGGACCAGACACTGAGCGGGCTGTTGTAGCGCTATCAATTGGGGTGGAGCAAGGGAAGGATCTATGGGATGAGGAGGAGAAGCTCGCGGAACAACAGCTGGAACGGCTCGTACGCCTAGACCATATTCGAACGGAGGTCGCAACTAAGATCACCGACCTAGCGGAAAAGCAGGAAGCAACCCAACGTCCACCACGTCACGCACCACCGAAGGATGGAGACCTGGTGTTGTTGAGGAGGTTTATACTCGATCAACGCAGGGGGAACAAACTGGAAGCGAGATGGGAGGGCCCGTACATTTTGTCGGATCTGGCATGGCACGGAAAAAGTGGGAGGTTACGGGATCTAGATACGGGAGAGGTTGTGCGAGTCAAGAAAGGGGCTCTACGTGATCGCGTTCACTTGAACGACCTTAAGGTGTACCTGAAGCGGAAGGAAGAGGAGGAAGCGGGTGTTACCCTGCTTGATTTACTGGAGTACGAGCAGAGGTCTATGAAGGAGAAGCAGGGGGATGTATTTAGTTGGGAGAGAGTTGGAGTCGGCGGAACACCGCATCTTGAGTGGATTGAGGAAGCCAAGGGAGTGGGTTGACGAGGATCATAGCTAGTCACTCGGCGGTTTGTGCCGAAGCCTCAGGGGAGGCGAGGAGAGATGTTACGGTGGATTTGTTTGTGAGCTTTTGCTATATGTTAACGGGGGCCTTCGGGGCCGAAGGCAAATGGAAGGGGGGACCCTTGTGGGGTAGGGTCATATCATGGGGTAGTTAGACGGTCACACTTGGTGTTGAGTCCCGTTGTGACTCACCCACTTAGTAGATAGCTTGGCGTGCAGAATTTTCTGTATATAGCCTCTTCAACCTTCTGTAACTAGACAAGCGGGCACAACACACAAGTCAAGCACACTATTGTCAACGTTTCCTTTTTCTACTTTGATTGGGTCAAGCACTTCTCTCCTACTATCCTCTATCCGGTGAATTAAGTGGGTCAGCATCGAGTCAATCCCCTACCCAATTATCTTACGGTTCAGAAGAAGGTCACGCCGCGGGCGACAGGAGTGGAATACAGCTTGCGCGACACACCATCCACACAAGGGCAGAAGTGAGAGAGCCCGACACTGGGACATGTTAACCTGGGTACCAATCCCGGATAACAGAATTTTTGTTATCAACACATCAACATGTGGCGCGTTGTCACAGTGACAACAGAAAACGGGGGTCTTGGCACTCGAATTCTCTTTGCAAAACCTCCCTACTGGCTGGATTCTGACATGGGGTATAGAAAGATTATATGCAGGTGGTACCTTGCAGGTTCTAACTGTTTTTGATACTGTTGTTACTATCAAATGTAAATATTCTGGCAAGGGATTTATTATTCCTGCTGACTATAATCATTATATAAGATTGAAAACATGGTTTCAGATAAAAGATGAGGGACTGGTTGGTTTGTGTGTGGCTGAGTTACACATGAGAGAGATATACTGGAATAATGACTGAGTTAGTGGAATTGATGAAGGAAGTGGCCTCACTGAATGTGAGAACGAAGTAAGAAGAAAGGCGAAATCAGGTGAAAAAATAAAGGTTTTCTCAGAGTAATTGTATTGCAGTTTGTGATGCAAGATGTAGTTGATTGTAACATGTGTACATGTTCCGGTAACGGTACACAGGAGCGGGCAGTGAAGGATCTCCAAGCCTTCCAATGGGCCAACCCGGGTCCAAAAAGGGCCTGTCCGACCCGGCCCAAGCCCAACCCAGCCCAAGAAACGAAAGCCCAGGTTAGCCCAATGGGCCCAGTGGGCCGGCCTATATAAGAAAAGGAATTAAATATTATATATTAACATTGGTGTGAAATTGGTATTAGAATACAAAATGGATGATAGGAAAAGTTAGATGGTAAAATGGGGATAATTCATGAAGAGAAGAAAGAGAGTGGAGACATGGGCGTGGGGGGGTTTCAGTAGGAAAGTATGAGTTTAGTAAGGAGAGTGGCAACTTCGTAGACATTGGGTTGCTTGAATGGTTGCGGGGTTGAGAGAGTCCTGTGAGTCGGATATTGTTCTCTTGGTTCCAGAGAGTACTCGTTCTGGCTCTGCCGACATTGCCGGGATTGAGAGGACTGTTATGGCCCAGGCTGACAGGATTGGGTACTCCTTTTGTTGACGATCTTCAAGCCACCAGGTATTATGAAACTATGAGTACTAATAGGTATCAGAATTAAATAGAGAGAGGCTAAATATACTCAATTTTCCTTCTCGCTTTTCACTATTCAATCGCAATTTGAACACCCGTCTGCTAGGACCGAGCTGCCAAAGGCAAATCCATTCCCAAATTTTGTGTGCTCAGATTCTGGTTTCCGTGGTGATAATGACTTGAAGGATCGTCATGGTGAAAGTGAGGAAGGCGAGACAAAACATTCACTAGGCCCGCCGGGTTACCCGGGCTTGGCACCTCAGGGCCAGACCCGGCCCAAGCCCATCTAAAGTTGAGCCCAGCTCAATGAGCCCCGCCTGGCCCACCCAAGAGCCCGGGCTGGCCCAACGAAGCCCGGACCCATTGGAAGGCTTGAGGATCTCCTATAATTAGTTGATTTATATTTGGTTTATTTGATTTGATTTCAGTTCCGCCACTGCCTCTGAGTCAGATAGCCTGAGGCTATGCTATCGTATTGATATGTTTAGTTTGTTTTATTTGAAAGTTTATATTTAGGATTCCGGGTATGGAATGGTCATGTAACACTGGCGAAGGCTGAGCACTGTTTGTTTATTTCTTTCTTTGGTCTTGCAGAATTACAGGATTCTGGTATGTGCGCAGCTACTGGTAATGAGCGTGATTGCAGGAAGGCTATCGCTCTTGAGTTTTGTATTTAAACCAGTCTCCTGGCTAGCAGGAGAGAACAGACTTCGACAGACCTTCAGTCTAAGAATACACTTGGTTGAACGGCAATCCCTGAGTTCTATTTGTCTTTCAACCATTATCTCTGACCTCCGGTCCCTTGCAGCCTCCCTTAGCACCAGCGCTAGCAGGCCTATCGCAGGTCCTATTGTATTTTCGTTAGACAGGAATAAACCTGTTTCATTGATCAAATAAATGCATCCATTTTTTCTTTTGTGACAGAAGTGTGATACAGCTGAGTTTAGTGTTTGAAACAATCTTGAGCAGACAATTGGAACTGTAGGATAAGACTCGTTCTGCATAACCAGTCTGAATACTATAGGCACGATAGCAGAATCCCTGGACAGATGATTGTGGCTTAGGCAGTTGGCTTCATGAAATGATTTAGATTAGAGCCTTTGGTCTGTAAAGGTAGAAGTGTAGGTCGTTAAGAGAAATGTGGAATAGCCAGGAACTGTGTTAGCACTGTTACCTCTATCATATGTGAAAATGAAGTTACCCACTGAGGTCATATCTTTGGATTAGGTTAGGGCTAGTTCACATTTGTGATTACTTTTATTATTGGTTGTGCAAGAGTTGTTTTGGCATGGGTGTTTCTCCTTAAATAGTCTTCATCCCTTCTATAACCTGAATACAACAACCATCATATCTTACACATGATAAGTCCACACACCCAACAGCTTATTGTGAATACCAGTTTTACAACTGAAGATACTAATTAGACAATATGATTTCCAGGAATAGATAATCAGCAGGCTGCAATGAGCCTATATGACCTCAGCTGGAGTCAAACACAATAGCTGGCACTTGTCTATGCTTAACTTTTGACTTTTGCAAGAGGTGTTTCTTAACAACTCTTATCATAGATGTTTAAAGGTGAGTAAATACACTTATGTAGCAGAGGTAAAGAAGCAATCTCTACAAATTGCTCTATTGACTGATATACTTAAAACCTGAGATCTACCTTAATCTCTTGTCTATTGCCTACACTTTAACCACTTATCTTTTCCTTTTCAACATACTCACTTCCTATTTTATATTATACATACTCTCACTTCTTATTTTTCCTGCTTGTTCAGTATTGTCATATATCTTGCCTTAGCGCTTACTGCACTACTCAACTCTGCTTGTGAAAGCACATGAGAATATGAAACAAGAGTTTTCAGATATGAGTTTACATACCTGATGCCCAAATATTGTCAAATATGGCAAAGAGACTTACAAGCAAATGAAGTAGCATGCAGCCAGACAGTGCAGTAATATATTGCTAGTCTCTCAACTATTCACAAGTAAAGTCCTTCAACTTATGTTAAGCTTGCTAACTTGCATCATTTCAAGCTTACCAAATTGGGTGTCTTGTTCAATTCTACTCACTATATGGTAGAGTGAAGCAGGCAGACATAACTATCTCTGTTTGACAATGGCTGCCAGCTTAGAAAATAATTAAAATATGCTAAGAGCAGGATAACAAATAAAGTATAAGCAAACTATGTTTTTCAGAATGGATTTGCGATCAATATGGCCTATAATATACCCCTTACACTGGTCTATATACCTCAATACACCAATATGGATTTCTGGCAGATGTTCACTCTGTTTCCTATGGTTGAAACTACAGACACAATATTCAGAAATGTATTAGAGGAAATTAATGAATGTAGGAATCTGGTTTCACTAGATAACTCAATACATTCAATGTTTGATAAAGGGGCACTCACATTGAGTCCATTTACCATTGGTGGTTGACAAATTACTAGGAGAGGCAATTTCAATATCTTACTCATACTTTCAACCATTTGCTTTTATGGCATGATGCTATAAGTTGATAATTGAATCACAGTTGATTACTTGGAAGAACTCGACCACACGCAATAGTCTAGAATAACACTCTAAATCATGACACAACCACCACAGCCCCTAAAGGGAACACGTGCTTAGGGGCCAGAGTGGTATGCAATACATTAACGCTTCTTATAAAATTACACGCATCAACAGTTTCCTTAGGTCGTCAGTGTGGTTTAATGAGACCTTTACTGGAGTGAACTTATTGCACGATTATTATCTGGGGGAAATTGGGTAATGCAGCGGCAATAATTTTGAGTCAGGCCACTCACTGCTCCACAAGGTATATTCATTCTGGTTCGCTCAGTTGTAGGAGACTCAGCACCTAACAGGTAATCAATCTCCCCTCTCAAACACTGGCTTTCATATGCTCCACATTCAGGTATTTCATAAAGAAGGACTTCGTGTAGGCTTTTTGGGCAAGGGATCACAATGGAGAAGTGAAAAGAGAGGTAAAGACGGAGAGTGCGTGATGGTGAAATGAGTGGTCAGGATACAAGTGGTTAACTATAACAATCCTAGTGTCCTTGTGTTATATTGTAACAGGTAACAACCTTCATTACAAATGACTTAAGATCTTACCATCTCTTCAGATTGTACAAAACTGGCTTGCTGCCTGGTAGTACCACTATCTCATCAGCTAGTGCCCAACTGTCTTATCTTCATATAGAACTATCACAGTAGTTCGATCTTATCAAGACACCTCTTCAGACTATCACAACAGTGACAGGTTTCGAGAGTTTGTCGGTAGGATATTCATAGAATTCAAAAGTTTTAAGACATTGAGAATTTTATTGCAGCTTTCGAATATAGAAATGTACTTGGATAGTTGAGTGAATATCCTATCTTTCAGGCATTTCTTTTTCTTTTTTCTTTTTTGCAATTATGTGTTCATTGTTTTTAGGTCCAAAAAGCTTCGTGCAGCTCTAGCTATGGAGAAAATAAAACCTATAAAGCAAGCAAAAAAAACAGAAGAAATTTACATCACCAATAAGTATCTACTATCGGGGTGGTTTCTCCTCCGCCGGGCCATTGGCCACATAGAAAGAAAAGTACAAACTAGCAGTCGAGGCGTCACAAACGGAAAGCCTACCTAAGCTACAGGAAAGAAACCCAAACTACCCTAACCCTCGGCCAGGAAAAAACTCTGAAAACCAGTGGGGACACCGTGGGGGGGGAAAGGTGGAGCGGGAGGGACAACTGTGGAGGGTCTGGTGGAAACATTCCTGAGGGAAATCCCGTGGAGGTCACGCTGATGAAGGTAGCGAGCCTTGTGAGAAAAGGAAGGGATGCTCAAAGTGGGGCCTCGTGACCGATATCAGTAACGCCGTGCAGGAGATGTGATCTGTTACTCTGTCCGGAGGGGCAGGATAGGATGGCGTGCTCAAAAGTCTCTAGTTCCACGCCACAACGGCGGCAGGAGGTGTCGGCGTCAGGTGACCTCCTGGTTGGGTGGGAGGCCAGGTAGCTTTTCCGGCTTTCATCTGGTGCATCCGCCCAGTTATAAACTTACACAAGCCCATGAAGGACCGTGGGTTCTAAGCCGGGGGATGGAGGTAGTACCCTGGAGTCGGGAAGAGGCTGGCACACTCCTCGAGGAGGACCTCCCTTACCCTTTTCTTCCGGGCGGAGTCCATGTTGTTCATCAGAGACTGAGGGGAGAGGGTGAGGGTGAGGGAGACAAGAGTTGAGTTTATCATGGTCTTCATAGAGAGCCCGTGGGTGAAGGATATCGTTCTGTGGGCCACCGAGTCCACCCAGAGGTGGTTCCTAATAAGCGAAAGAGGGCCTGGCATTTTCCAGTTCAGGGGGAGATAAACGGACTTAAGGCCCCTCGTTAGGGCCCTTGAGGAATCAGGCTCCCGATGTGTCGAGAGCGAAGGGAAGGATGTGTGGAGGTGTGCTGTTGCCGGGTTCATGTTGGGAGGAGAGCATACGACCCTAAGCGCCTCAAGCCTCTGGCTCTGGGACATAAGGAGGGAGACCGGGGGGAGACCGAATTCTACCGCGAGTATACCTGTGGGTGTTGCAGAGAAGGAGTTCGTGGTCGATCTCTGGACCTTATGCAAAAAGGTGTTCAGTCAGGCCATAGTACCTGCACTCGGCGGGAATAGATCGGGCCCGTAGAGTAAAATCGAGGCTAACAGTAGTGTTGCCAGTCTGGGGCTGAGGTACAGGGCGAGGCCGGCACCGGGGGGCTGAGTCGTCTTATCAGAGAGAAGGCCCCTTGGGCTTGGGCCAGGCGGCGCGAGAAATGGGCGGAGGAGTCCAAAGCCGGAGTGAACCAGTACCCGAGCCACCGAACTGAGTCATCTAGTGTTCGTTACGGGGCCTCCGGGGCCCCGAAAAAGGCGGGCCCCCGGCCCAATTCCCCGCCCCGCCCCGCTGAACGGCCCGGGGCGGGGCGTGTTATTTTATGGTTCCCTGCCCCTGCCCCCGGCCCCGCCCGTTCCCCAGACAGGCCCCCGTTAAAACAGGTGGGGATAAACGGGGCCCCATCCAAGGAATGCGCGGGGACTCGCCCCGGACGGTGGCGGGGCGGGGATCACCCCCAAAATAACCCCCGCGGCCCGTCGTAAGGGCGGGGCCTGGCGAGTGAAAACCCGCCCCGCCCCGCCCCGTAACGAACTCTAGAGTCATCTAGGATGGACCTGTTCCCCTTTGATCTGGACGGAAGAGGTGAACTTCGGGGAGCCTCTCTAGCCGGGGGTCCGCCAGTGTACTAGCTTCATTTGGGGGACCAAGAAAAAGACGCCGAGGCGGGATGCCCTGGTTTCGAGTTTCTCAAAGAGCTTCTGAAGAAGGCGGATGTTGCCATGGTAGGAGAGAGTGGTGACAGTAAGGGTGAAGTCGTCCAGGTAAGAAATAATTAGGCCCCTGAGGAATCCTTAAGTGGAGGGGGGCCACCTAGAGGAGGAAGAGGAGCTGTGAGATGGGGGAGCCATGAGGGGCCCCGACATTGAGGGGGCAGGGAACCCTTGGGCCCGTTGGAAGATAATGGTACAGCTCCGCTCACCAAAGAAGGACCAGACCCGGGAGACCTGATATGGGGGTATCCCGCCTTCCCTCAGGATGCGGGCCAGAGTATTGTTGGCGACCTTGTCAAATCCAGCTCTGATGTTCAGGCACAGAGAGCAGACCTTGAGGCGTAGTCTCTGCAGGGATTTCACCTCGTTCGGAAGGATAAGGCAGGCATCATAGGTGCTGAGCCGGAGGAGGGAGGCGCATTGGTTGGGGTGTAACAACCCCTTCGACTGGGCTGCTATCAGGAGGCGGGCTGCTATTATCCATTCAAGGATCTTAGAGAACTTGCGGATGTGGACGATTATCCAGAAAGAGGAGGGCGACTTGTAGGAGGGCTTCCTGGCTTGTCTAGCACCACCCTGTAAGACCCCTTCAGTGAGCCCGGGTGGTACCGTAAGGTAACCAGTGGGGTGAGGGTCTGGAGGAGGATTGAGGGGTTAATCATGTTAACTTGCTTCCAGGTGGAGTAGAGGATCCCATCTGGTCCCAGGGCCGATGAGGGGGAGCACTTGCAGAGAGCGGACTCTACTGCCTCCGTCTTCAGGGGGGGGGCCTTTGGGTTGGGCGTGGGCCGGGGCGGCGGGGAGAACGTCTCCATGGGTGCGAGAAGTTGTCCAGCAGGACGTCGTTCATTTGTTGGGGGGTCGATACCCCAGGTAGTGCCGAGAAGCAGTGTGGCGTGCAACCAAAGGCAAATTTCTTGGCCCTCCACAGGTTCTGAGGGGTGGCGCTCAGCAGGAAGGAGGACCCGTGTTTGTTTTTGGCCGTCTTGATTGCCTTAAAATACCCTGCCTTTGAGGTTTTGGCAACATCCCGCGTGCTTGGGGTCTCTTGCTTCCTGGCCACTCTGGTGGCCTTATTGAACTTGCGACAGAGGATGGTCAGGTATGGGGTCCACCAGAGCTTGGTGTAGTGGGACGGCCTGGATGCTGGCGTGTGTTCCTTCAGGAGGGCAATCAGGCTATCTAGCGACTCGTACAGCCACTCATCCAGTCTCCGCGGTGTAGGATATGTCAGGGCTGGGGGACCTTGCCATCCTATATTTCAGGCATTTTTTTTTTCTTTTTCTTTTTTTTTTGGTAATCATGCGGTCATTGTTTTTAGGTACAAAAAGCCTCATGCAAAGCTAGCTATGGAGAGAACAAAATCTATAAAGCAAACAAGATAAACAAAGGAAAGTTACGGCACCAAATGTTTATCCACTATCGCGCAGGTTTTTCCTCCGCCGGGCCATTGGCCACATAAAAAAGGAAAGCACAAACTAGTAACCTAGTCGTCACAGGGAGGGAAGGCCCACAGAAGCTACAGGAAAGGAAAACCCACACTACCGAAACCTGGGCCAAGGAAAAAACTCTAAAAACCGGGGGAGGCACCTTGAGGGGGGAGAGGTAGAGCGGGGGGGAGGACAGGGGCATGTCTGGCCGGAACATTTCCGGACGAAATCCCGTGGAGCCCATGCTGTTCAAGGTAGCGACGCTTTTGAGTAAGAGGAGGGCCGTCCGAAGTGGGGCCTTGTGCCCACTGTGAGTAACGCCTTGCAGGACGGACGATCTGTCATTCTGTCGGGAGGGGCAGGATAGGATAGCGTGGTCAAAGGTCTCTGGTTCCAAGCTGCAACGGGGGCAGGACGTGTCGGCGTCAAGCAACCTTCCGGTAGGGTGGGCGGCCAGGTAGCTTTTCCCGGCTCTCATCTGGTGGATTTGTCCGCCCATAAACTTACCCAAGCCCATGAAGGGCTGAGGGTTCAAAGCGGAGGGGTGGTGGTAGTACCCTGGAGTCGGGAAGAGGCTGGCCCACTCATTGAGAAGGGCTTCCCTTACTCTTTTCTTCAAGGTGGAGTATGCGTTGTCCATCAGACACTGAGGGGCGAGGGTGAGGGCCGGCGCAAAAAGGTGTGAGTTTATCATAGGCATCTTGGAGAGCCCGTTTGTGAAGCGTATTGTTCTGTTGGCTACGCTGTCTACCAGGACGTGGTTCATAATAGAGGGGACTGGGCGGGGAGTTTTCCAGTTCAGGGGGAGATAGACGGACTTAAGGCCTCTGGTTAGGGCGCTTGACGAATCAGGCACCCGATGCCCTGAGATGGAGGGGAGGGAACGGTGAAGGCATGCTGTCGGCGGGTTCACATTGGGAGGGGAGCACACGACACTAAGCGCCGCGAGCCTCTGCCTATGGGTGATAAGGAGCGGGACTGGGGGAGGACAGGATTCCACCGCAAGTATGCCCATGGGCGGTACGGAGAAGCAGTTCTTGGCCTATATCTGAACCTTATGCCAAAAGGTGTCCAGTCGTGCTGTAGTGCCCGCGCCTGGTGTGAATAAATCGGCCCCTAGAGTAAAATGGGGGCTACCAGTGAGGTTGCCAGTCTATAGCAGAGGGATAGTGCGAGGCCGGCGCCGGGGGGGCTGAGGCGCCTTGTCAGAGCAAAGGCTTCTTGAGCGAGGGTGAGGTGGCACGAAAAATGGGCGGAGGAGTCCAAAGCCGGGGTGAACCAGTACCTGTACAACGGAACTGAGTCGCGCGAATGGAATAGTTCTCCTCTGATCTGGATGGGGGAGGCGCACTTAGGGGAGTGTCTCTGGCTGGGGGTCCTCCTGTGTATCAGCTCCGTCTTGAGAACTGAGAAGTAGATGCCGAGGCGGGATGCCCTGGCTTCGAGTTTCTCAGAGCTTCTGGAGACAGCGGATATTGCCACAGTAGGAGAGGGAGGGGACTGTGAGAGCAAGGTCGTCCACATAAGAGAGCATCAGGGCTCGAGGGATCCTGAAGTGGAGAGAGGCCACATAGAGGAGGAAGAGGAGCCGTGAAATGGGGGAGCCTTGAGGGGGTTCGACGTTGACGGGGGCAGGGGACCCTGAGGCCCCTTGCAAGATGAGATTTCAGCTCCATTCGCCAAGAATGGACAAGACACCCGAGACTAGATACGGGGGTATTCCACCTTCCCTAAGGATCCGGGCCAGAGTGTTGTTGTCAACATTGTCAAACCCAGTCTTGATGTCAAGGAACAGAGAGGATACCTTGAGGGGTGGTCCCTGCAGGATTTTCACGTCGTTCGTGAGGGTAAGGCAGGCATCATAGGTGCTGAGCCCGGGGAGGGAGCCGCATTGGTTGGGGTGTAGCAACCCTTTCGTCCGGGCTGGTGTGAGGAGGCGGGCTGCTATTATCCTTTCAAGGATCTTAGAGAATGTGCAGATGAGGATTATTATCCTGAAAGAGGAGGGTGACATGTAGGAGGGCTTCCCTGGCTTGTCCAGCACCACCCAGTTAGACCCCTTCAATGAGGCCGGATGGCACCCCAAACTAACCAGCAGGGCTATGGTCTGGCGGAGGATCATGGGGTTAATCTTATTAACTTGCTTCCTGGTGGAGTAGGGGATCCCATCTGGTCCCGAGGCCAAAGTGAGGGAGCATTTGGCGAGAGTGGACTCTATCTCCTCCGTTGTTAGGAAGAGGTACCTTTGTGTGGGGCCTGAGCCAAGGCGGTGGGGAGAAGGCCACCTTTGGTGAGAAAAAATGGTCGAGCAGGATGTCATTCATCTGTTCGGGGGTCTCTGCCTCGGGAAGTGAAGGGAAGCGGGTTGGTGTGCGACCAAAAGCGAATTTCTTGGCCATCCATCGGTTCTTGAGGGTGGCGTTCAGCAAAAAGGAGGACCAGTGTGTGTTTTTGCCGGACTTGATTGCCTTGAAGTACCCCGATTTTGTGGTTTTGGCAACATCCCGCTTGCTTGAGGTGTCTTGCTTCCTCGCCACCCTGGCGGCCTTGTGGAACGCACGACGGTGGGTGGTTAGGTGGGGCGTCCACCAGGGCTTGGCGTAGTGGGACGGCCTGGATACTGGTGTGTGTTCCTTTAGGAGGGCAATGAGGCTATCTAGCGACAGGGACAGCCACTTATCCAGTTTCGGCGGGGGAGGCCATGTCGGGACGGGGGGACCTTGAATCCCTTGATGATCGGGGAGAGAGGCCTCCCAACCTTTTACCATGGGCATGAGGAGAGGGTTGGCAAATGCTAGGTCGATAACTGAGGGGTGGGCCACTTCCCACTAGCGGGAACCTGGTGTATTCCCCAGGGGTGTTCAGTAGGACGAAACCAGCTTCTGCCACCTTTTCAAAGTAGGGAGTTAAGGAGGAGATTTCCCTCGGTGAGAAGGAGCGTAGAGGGTCTGCGAGGGGGTTCTGGATGTTGAGGTCCCCTACTACCAGGAGGGGAAACCCTAGATCCGGAAAGAGAACATCTGGTTGAACTCAGTGGACTCGGTGGTCCCGCGTGTTGGTAGAGTAGGCGTTGATTACCCATAAGGAGTGAACATCTGTTCTAAAAAGGGGGTCGTGGGAGGAGACATCTAGGGCAAGAACGTCATCCTTCCCTTTGAACCGGGGGAGCACCGTGTAATTGGAAAGAAAAGAAATATGCATGTAGGCCGTAACTTGTGGGTTCCCAACAGGGGGAAAGAATGACTTGAAACCATTAAAAGAGGAAAAGATATGCCTTGCTGACAGGTGGATCCTGTAGGAGGACTAACGAGGAGTCTGTTGTTGCTTCTTTGAATGACTTAAATAATGATAGAAAAATATTCCAGCTCCCAAGGTAGTTAGGTGGAACAATAGAAAGGGGGGTAGTAACAGGGGCCGGCCCCTCTCCCGGGAGGGTGGCCTACCAAGCACTACTGGGACGAGCCCGATGACCTGAAGGCGCAGGGGAACCGCTAGGTGCCGCGAGGGGGAGATTGCCGCCAAAGCCTTGAATAGTGCCAGGACGCGAGGGGAGTCCTGCCGGTGCGGGTCGCCTTGGGGTCACGAGGTTCACCTCAGTGGTACCGTGCCTGGACACCTATATTTCAGACGTTTTTTTTCTTTTTTTTTCTTTTTTTTTTTGTAATCATGCGTTATTTGTTTTAAGGTACGAGAAGCCTTATGCAGCGTGAGCTATGAAGAGAAAAATACCTACCAACATTCCCAACAGGCCGCTTCACCTCTTCATAGGAAAAATCAAATACGCCGAATCCATAGGAAAAGTCCCCCTTGCCCAGAACCTAAGATAAACACCCTAGACACGTAAGGAAACAATACATAGAAACGTACAGGTAGAGAGACCCAAACACTTCCCCAGGCTCACCAAAACAAAAGAAATGTTCTCTACGGCCAGAAACGGTGACCGGGGGGAGAGGATTGGTGAACAGTGACATAGGAAAACTCAGGTAGAGGGCGCACTGCAACCATGATGTACGGTCAAGCAGGGTATTACATCGATCCAAGCCATTGGAGAATAGCCATGGAAGCAGTGCTATACCACCACTAGGCGTAACCGAGGAGGGGTCAACTGATGGAAAAAGGTAGAGGCGAGCAGAGCCACCCGGCAGAGGGCATGCCAGCCGCCGATAATGAGCAGTAGGGTGTCACTCAGTGTGTAGCACTAGGGTGCCAGCTGACGGGCAGCAGTAGGGTGCTGGCCAGGGAGAGGAAGGTAGCAGTATGGTGCTAGCGGACAGAACTGGCAGAAGGAGAGAGGACGGATTGTGAGCACTCTAGCTGCACCAGAGAAATGGGCGATAGTAAGGGCTTTTGGGACGACGACGAGGCCTAGAAAGACAGTAATGTTACTAACCGAGGCTTTCCCCACCAGGGGTACTAGCCCAGGAAGCCTAGGCCTACATCGACCGAAAGTCCGGCCACCATAACGAGACCGTGAGTGAAGCGAAAAGCTTTCCAACCCTGCAAACTGCCAAGCGAGGTGCAAAGTAAGTGCGGGGTAAGGGGGAGAACCAAACTTCGCGAGCGGGAGTCAACGAAGAACGAGAACGAGAATCCCAGGGCGGGGAGGCCTACAGGCCCCAGTACAGGAGGGAAGATGGCTTAACCTCAACTCCTAGGCAGTAGCCATCGTGGGAAAACAGAGGTGGGTGGGGGAAGCGGACGATGATTTCCCATGGTGTTGAGATTTCAATCGCTAGAGGTGTTGTTGCAATGGTTCGTGACCTATATTTCTGGCCATTTATTTATTTTTATTTTTTTTATATCATGTATTACTTGTTAAGGTACAAGAACATGCATGCATCGTGAGATATGGCTTAAAGAAAACCTTAATCCCAAACAACCGCTCGCTTCACCTCTTCATGGGAAAAATCAAACACCTTGAATCCATAGGAAAAATCCCCCTCACCTAGCACCTAAGACAATACACCGCAGAAACGTAAGGAAACAATTCATAGAGAGGTACAGGAGAGAGACCCAAACCCTTCCGTAGGCACCCGTAAAAACAAAAGAAAAGATTGGTTCTCGAAGGCCCGAAAGGGCCCGCGCGAGACCATGTGTGACCACCGTAACGAGAGAAAACCACTGGACTTGTGGGCGAACATTTGTAACCATAAACGTACAATCACAACTGGTAATTACATCGATCCAGGGCATTGGAAACCAGGCCTGGAGGTAGTGCAATACCACGACTGGGTGTAACCAAGGAGTGGACGAACAATCGGGGAGGACGAGAAGGCAGTAAGGTGCCAGCTGCCCTAGTAGTAATTGTGCAAGCGGACAGAACCGGAAGGAGGTAGAGGGAAGGATCGCGAGCGGGCTAGCTACAACAGACAAACAGGCTATAGCAAGGGCTTTTGGGACAACGACAATACCGAGGCAGGACCGTGATGTTACTAACCGTGGCTTTCACCATCAGAGGTACAGGCCCAGCAAGCCGAGGCCTACTTCGACTGAGAGTCCGGACACCGTAGCGCCGACCTTGAACGAAGCAAGAAGCTTTCCGCCCATGCAAAGGCCAACAGAGGTGCGTTGGCTTAACGTCAACTCCTAGGCAGTAACCATCGTGGGAGAAGAGAGGTGGACGGGAAAAGTGATGATGATTTCACGTGGTGTTCGGATTTCAATCGCCGAAGGTCGAGAGGAGATGGTTTGTGCCTATATTTCAGGCCTTTTTTTGTTCTTTTTTTTTTTTTTTTTTTCTTTTTTTTTGTTATCATGTATTCATTGTTGAGGTGCAAAAAACTGCACGCAGCGTGAGCTATGGCGAAAACAAAACCAACAAGTAATCCAATGGCCCGGTTCACCTCGTCATGGGACAAACAAATACCCCCCACCTGTAGGAAAACAATCAAACATGAGAGACCTGCCGTACCTCCACGACCCTATGGTATGGGCCAAACCGCATACCAGCCACCAACATACGTCAATGGGGAGGAAAGCATAGGAAAGAACCCGCCAGAAGAAAGCAACATCAAGATGTACAGGAGCAAAGAACCCCTTCGGCAGGCCCCCCAGAACAAAAGAAAAAGGTTTGCTGGGCACCGCATACGCCAACGGGAGGGGGGTAGTAAAACTACTGTTGTCTGCAGCCTAAGCAAAAACCCCAAGGCTAACGGCATAAGGGCAGGCAGATTCACGAGCGGGGGCCCGGATGTAGACGGCGCTTCCGACGTTACTATGGACTAAGGAGGTGGTGCTATACCATAACACAGCGTAACCTAATGCGAGCGCGACTGTAGAGTAAATCGCGGGAGAGGATAGAGGCAAGAAGAGCCACCCCGTGAGGAGAGCCACTCAGCAGTACAGGTGCCAGATGTGGGGGGGGGGGCGCCTTTCTGAAACCCAGGACGAGATTACCGGTCTTCTCATGTGGTCCCTTGTTATAGGAGAGAAACCATCACTACTGCAGGGGATTCCAGAAACAATGGGAACTGTAGTGTTCGTTACGGGGCGGGGCGGGGCTGGTTTTCACTCACAAGGCCCCGCCCTTACACGGGGCCGGGGGGGGTATTTTTCGGGTAATCCCCGCCCCGCCCCCGCCCGGGGCCCACCCGCACTCATTCCCTGGACGGGGCCCCATTTGTTACCACCCATTTTTAACGGGGACCCGTCCGGGGTATGGGTGGGGCGGGGGCCTGAGCGGGGACAGGGGCAGGGAATGCCGAAAAAGACACCCCGCCCCAGGCCGTTGAGCGGGGCAGGGCGGGGAAAAGGGCCAGGGGCCCGCGTTTTCCGGGACCCCGTCCGCCCCGTAACGAACTCTAGGGAACTGAAGGGCAGGGGAGCAGATGTGGCAGTAAGGTGCCAGCTGAGGAGGACTTGGTAGTACGATACCAGTGAACAGAACCGGGCGGAGGAGAGGGGAAGACTTGCAAACAACTAAGAAGTACGAACACGGAGGACGGAGACAGGGTCGCGATTTTTCGAATACTGCCCGTACCGACCAAGCGCCTCACGAGAGAGTGCAATACCAGACAGCAGGGCCACCAGGGCAACTACTTCACCGATAGCCTGAAACTAGGGACCGTGTATTGACGATGGAAGAAGCGTTGCCCACTGTGCAAATGCTAAGCGAGGTGCAAAGCAAGTGCGGGGTAAGGGGGAGAACCGAACTTCATGAGTGGGTGTCAACGATGAACCGGAACAAGAACCCCAAGGAGGTGAGCCAGGCGTGCCCCAGGAGAGGAGGGAAGATGGCTTAAGGTCAACCCCTAGGCAGTAGCCATCGTCGGGGAAGAGAGGTGGGTGGGGGAAGGTGACGATGATCTCTCGTAGTGTTGAGGTTTCAATCGCCGGAGGTGGAGGAGAGAATATTCATGTCCTATATTTCAGGCAATTTTTTTTCTCTTTTGCTTCTTTTTTTTTGTAATCATGCGTTCATTGTTTTAAGGTACAACAAGCCTCATGCAGCGCTAGCTATGGAGAAAACAAAACCTATAAAGCACAAAACATAAACAAAAGAAAGTCACGGTACCGGTAAGTATCCACGATCGCACAGGTTTCTCCTCCACCGTGCCATCGACCACATCAACAAGGAAAGTACAAACTAACAACTTTAGGCGTCTAGAAAGCAAAGCCTACATAAGCTACAGGAGAGAAAACCCAGCGGCTCTAAACCTCAGCCAACGAAAAAACACGAAACACCGGGGGGGGCACCATGGGGGGGGAGAGAGGTATCGCAGGGGTAGACGGGGGAGTGGTGGGCGGGAACATAGTGGGAGGGAACCCAGTGGAGGTGACGCCTATGAAGGAAGCGGGCCTTGTCAGGAGGAGGAGGGATGACCAAAGTGGGCCCTCATGGCCGATGTCAGTAATGCCGTGGACAAGGCGCGATCTGATGAATTGCTTTAAGGGGCAGGAAAGGATGGCGTGCTCGAAGGTGTCAGGTTCCAAGCTGCAGCGGGGGCAGGAGGTGTCTGTGTCAGGGGATGTCCAGGTCGGGTAGGCGGCCAGGTAGCTTTTCCCGGCTCTCATCTGATGGATTCTCCCTGCAATTAACTTTCCCGAACTAATGAAGGGTCGCGGGGATAGGGTACGAGGGTAGTGGTAGTATCCTGGAGTAGGGAAGAGGTGGCCCACTCGTCGAGGAGGGCTTCTCTGCCCCTTTTGTTTAGGGCGAAATAGGTGTTGTTAATCAGTGACTGAGGGGGAAGGGCGGGGGCGGGGGAGACCAGATGGGAGTTGATCATGGGCATCTTTGAGAGTCCGTGGGTAAACGGCAGTGTCTTGTGGTCTACGACATCAATCGGCCGGTGGTTCCTGATAGGGGGGACGGGGTGAGGTGTCTTCCAGTGTAGGGGGAGGTAAACAGATGTGAGGCCCATGGTCAGGGCCCAAGAGGAGTCGGGTGCCCGATGCACCAAGAGCGAGGGGAAGGAGGGGTGGAGGCGAGCCGTGGCTGGGTTTAGGCTGGGGGGGGAGGAAAGGATCCTCAGCGCTGCCAGCCTTTGCCACTGGGTAATCAGGAGAGAGAGAGGAGGGAGGCAGAACTCCACTGAGAGTATCTGGGTGGGCGTGGTGGAGAGGCAATTTGGCGTCCATCTCTGGACCTTGTGCCAGAAGGTGTTCAGGCGAGCCGTCGTGCCCACGCTGGGTGTGACCAGATCCGCGCCATAGAGCAGGATTAGTGCTACAAGGGATGTCACTAGTCTGTGGCAAAGGTATGGGGCAAGGCCTGCTCCCTGCGGACTTAGGCGTCTTATCAGGGCGAACACGCCCTTGGCAAGGGCCAAGGGGCGAGAGAAGTGGGCAGAGGGGTCAAGGGCCGGGGTGAACCAGTACCCAAGCCAGCGGACTGAGTCGCGGGGGTGGAACACTTCCCCTTTGATCTGTATTGGAGAGGTGCACTTCGGGGAGTGCCTTTCACTGGGGGTTCTCCAGGGTGTCAGCTCCGTCTTTGAAACTGAGAAGGAGACTCCAAGGCCGGACGCCTTAGACTCGCGCCAATTGAAAAGCTGCTGGAGGCGGCGGATGTTGCCACGGTATGAGAGCGATCCAAAAGTTAGGGCGAGGTCATCCACGTACGAGATCATCAGACCCCGAGGGACACTGAAATGCAGAGGGGCCACGTAGAGGAGGAAGAGCAGCCGGGAGATAGGGGAGCCTTGGGGGGCACCGACGCTGACAGGGGCTGGGGTTCCTGCGGCCCCATGAAGAATTAGGGTGCAGCTCCATTCACCGAGGAAAGATCAAACCCAGGAGACAAGGTAAGGAGGGATCCTGGGTTCTCTGAGGATGCGGGCCAGTGTTTCATTATCGACTTTATCAAAGCCTGCTTTGATGTCCAAAAATAAAAAAGCCACTTTGAGCCGTGGCCTCTGCAGGGTTCTGACGTCATGGGTGAGAGAAAGGCACGCATCGTAGGTGCTGAGCCCAGGGAGTGAACCACATTGGTGGGGGTGAAGCAGCCCTTGCAACCAGACTGCTGTGAGGAGGCAGGTGGCTATCATCCTTTCATGGATCTTCGAAAACGTACGGAACAGGACTATTATCCTGAATGAGGAGGGCGATTCGTAGGAAGACTTCCCTGGCTTGTCAAGCACCACCCCACTGGAGCTCTTTAGCGAGGCGGGGTGGTACCCCAGGCTGACCAACGGGGCAAGGGTATAGAGGAGAATTGAGGAGTTTATCTTGTTAACCTGCTTCCAGGTAGAGTATGGGATCCCGTCTGGGCCCGGTGCTCATGTGGGTGTGCATTTGTAGAGAGCTGACGCTATCTGATCCGTCGTCCCGGAGAGGGCCGTGCCTATATTTCAGGGCTTTTTTTTTTCTTTTTTCTTCCCTTTTTTTTTTTGTAATCATGCGTGATTTGTTTTAAGGTGCAAACAGCCTCATGCAGCGTTAGCTATAGAGAGAAAAAAACCTATAAACAAATACAACAACCGGCTTCACCTCTTCATGGGAAAAATCAAACAGCCGGAACCTATAGGAAAAGTCCCCCCCGCCTAGCACCCAAGATAAAAACCTCAGACCCGTATGGAGACAATACATAGAAACGTACAGGTAGAGAGACCCAACCCCTTCCGCAGGCTCACCAAAATAAAAGAAAAGACTCTAACGGCCAGAAACGCTGGCCGCAGGGAGAGGATAGGCGACCGGCGACATATGAAAACTCAAAACTTGAAGGCCCAGCAAAACCATATTGTACGGTCGGGCAGGTCATTACATTAATCCAAGGTGTTGGACAAAGCCACGGAGGCAGTGCTATTCCACCACTAGGCGTAACCGAGGAGGGGTCAACCGATCTGAAGGGTAGAGGGCGAGCGGGGCCAACGGGGAGAGCAGATGCCAGCCGACGATGACGAGCAGTAGGGTGCCAGCCGTAGTGTAGCAGCAGGGTCCCAGCCGATAGAAGGCAGTAGGGTCCCAGCCAGGGAGCGGAAAGGGGAAGTAACGGTGCCAGCGGACAGAACCGGGAGGAGGAGAGAGGAAGGATAGCGAGCAAGCTAGCCACAATGTACAAATGGGCCATAGCAAGGGCGTTTGGGACAAAGACAAAACGGAGCGGGACCGAGATGTTACTAACCAAAGCTTTCCCCTTTAGAGGTACAAGCCTAGCCAGCCGAAGCCTACTTCGACTGAGAGTCCGATACCGTAATGCCGACCGTGAACGAAGCGAAAAGCTTTCCGACCATTCAAAATGCTAAGCGAGGTGCAAAGCAAGTGCGGGGTAAGGGGGAGAACCGACCTTCATGAGTGGAAGTCAACTAAGAACAGGAACGAGAAGCCCAAAGAGGGGGAGCCGAAAGGCCCCAGGAGAGGGGGGAAGATGGCTTAACGTCAACTCCTAGGCAGTAGCCATTGTGGGAGATGAGAGGTGGGTGGGGGAAAGTGACGATGATTTCCCGTGGTGTTGAGATTTCAATCGCTGGAGGTGGAGGAGAGATGGTTTGTGTGGCCTACATTTCAGGCCTTTTTTCTTTTTTTTTTTTTTTGATATCAGACGTTATTTGTTTTAGGTATAACAAGCCTTATGCAGGTCGTGCTATGAAGAGAAAAAAACCTATAAGTCACAACAACCACCCGCTTCACCTCCTCATATGAAAAATCAAACACCCGGAAACCATAGGACAAGCCCCCCTCGCCTAGCACCTAAGATACCAATACCCCAGACACGTAAGGAAACAATTCGTAGAAACGTACAGGTAGAGAGACCCAAACTCTTCGGCAGGCTACCCAGAATAAAAGAAAGTTTCACTAAGGCACAGAAACGCTGGCCTGAGGGAGAGGATAGTCATTGCGCGTTGGATGAAAACCACAGGAATGTGGGCCAACATCGTAACCATAGATGGTCGTGTCGGCAATTACATGGTGCGACCAAGGCATTGGCGGCACCCACCGAGGCAGTGCAACCCCATGACTGGGCGTAACCGAGGAGGATTGCGTCGATCGGAGAGGATGGTGACACGAGCGGAGCCACCGGGAAGTAGGGTGCCAGCCGGTGAGCAGCAGTAGGGTGTCAGCCGGTAAGTAGCAGTAGGGTGCTAGCCACGGGGGAGGTAAAGCAGTAAGGTGCCAGCTAAGGTGGCAGTAGGGTGCCAGTGAACAGAACTGGCACAGGGGAGGAGGAAGGATCACGAACAGGCTAGCGACAACCGACCAATGGGCCATCACAAGGGCTTTTGGGAGGAGGGTAAAACCGAGCGAGACCGTGATGGTACAAACAGGGGCCTTCCCGATCGGAGGTACAAGCCCGGCAAGCCGAGACCTACTTCGCCCGACAGTCCAACACGGTTATGCCGACTGTGAGCCAAGCGAGAAGCTTTCCGCCCCTGCAAAATGCTAAGCGAGGTGCAAAGCAAGTCCGGGGTAAGTGTCACAAATTGTGACTAAGCAAGGCAGATTTCACGTGACTCATACTTATGAGTCATAAGGTATGTTGGATTTCACACTACGACGTCACTTGACTCATAGTTCTCACATGACTACGCACTCGCGAGTCATTGTTATATTTTGATTGGTTAATTGTTTCATGACTCACGATAGTGACCTCATATGATGTAATGACTTTCGCACATGACTCATATTATGAGTCATGGGTTTCGCGCGTGTGACTCGTTTGTGCACATGACTTGGTTTATGAGTTTTGATCGGTTAACGGAATGTTGGGTGATGACTCGTATGAGTTATTAATGGATTTCACGCTATGACTCACTATGAGTCATAGAGGTTTATGTAGCGCGAGGTGATCAGTCACCAGGGTTAGGGTTGTGAGAAGATGCCCATATAAGGCGCTTGGTTCCGACCAAGGGGTAGGATCTTCACGCAACCATCTAAGTACCTTTCTATACTTAAGATATTGGAATACGATTACTTTGACTTTCTTCTATACACTTCTCCTCTACCAAAGCCTACGCCTCAAGAACCCGGAGACTGTTGTGACAGTCTCGACGGGCCGCTCGAACATAGGACTATTGTGATAGTTCTATCAAACACGACAATCCACTCATCCTACTATCTGACGAGATAGTATCCTTCGACAGATCGATCAGACTAGCAAGCCAGTTCCGTACTATCTGAAGAGATAGTATTTCCCTACGCCCTATTATCAAGAAGAAGACTTGCTCACTATAGGAAACAACTATCGTTGCCTGTTGCCTAACTACCTAACAATAGGATTGTTACAGTAAGGGGAAGAACCGAATATCATGAGCTGGGGTCAACGACGAACAGGAACAGGAGCCCTAAGGAGGGGAGGCCGAGGCCTCAGAAGAGGAGGGAAGATGGCTTAATGTCAACTCCTAGGCAGTAACCATGATGGGAGAAGGCAGGTGGGTGGGGGGAAGTGACGATGATTTCCCGTGGTGTTGAGATTTCAATCACCGGAGGTGAAGGAGAAATGGTTTGTGGCCTATATTTCAGGCCATTTTTCTTTTTTTTCTTTCTTTTTTTGTAATCATGCGTTATTTGTTTCTAGGTACAAAAGGCCTTATGCAGCGGTGGCTATAAAGTGAAAGAAACCTATAAATGCAAACCCACCATCCACTTCACCTCTTCATGGGAAAAATCAAACACCCCAAGTCTATAGGAAAAGCTTCCCACGCCTAGAGCCTAAGATAATATACCCCAGACACTTACGGAAACAATACATAGAAACGTACAGGTAGAAAGACCCAAACCCTTCAGCAGACTCCCCTAAACAAAAGAAACGACAGGTGTTCTAAGCCCCGTTCGGGGCCTGATTGGGGGATTGGTGACCGGCGACAGGAGAAAACATGGAAACCATGGGCCCACAATCACGACTCGTGTGCTCGTACAGGTCATTACATCGATCCAAGGCGTTGGACAATAGCCATGGAGGCAGTGCTATACCACGACTAGGGGTAACCGAGGAAGGGTCAACTGATCGGAGAAGGAGCAGTAGGGTGCCAGCCGGTGAGTAGCAGTAGGGTGCCGGCCAGAGGGGAGCAGTAGGGTGGCAGCCGGAGGAGGAGTTTTAGCAGTAAGGTGCCAGCTTATAGGGCAGTACGGTACCAGCGGACGGAACCGGGAGGGGGATACAGGAAGGATCGTGAGTGCGCTAGCCACAACCAACTAACGAGCCATATGAAGGGCTCTAGGAATGACAGCGAAACCGAGCGGGACCGTGATGTTACTAACTGAAGCATTCCCCATCAGAGGTACCAGCCCAGCAGAACCGAAGCCTTACATCGACAAAGAGTACGGAGGCCATATCGCCGATCGTCAACTAGTGTTCGTTACGGGGCGGGGCAGGGCGGGTATTGACTTGTTAGACCCCGCCCTTAATCAGGGCCGGGGGGGTACGTTTTCGGGTAATCCCTGCCCTGCCCCCGTCCGGGGCCCACCCGCACTCATGCCCTTGACGGGGCCCCGTTTGTTACCACCTATTTTTAACGGGGACCCGTCTGGGGTATGGGTGCGGCGGGGGCCTGAGCGGGGACAGGGGCTGGGAATCCCGAAAAAGGCACCCCGCCCCAGGCCATTCAGTCGGGTAGGGCGGGGAAAAGGGCTAGGGGCCCACATTTTTGAGGGCCCTGTCCGCCCTGTAACGAACTCTACCGTCAATGAAGCGAGAAGGTTTCCGACCATGCAAAATGCTAAGCGAGGTGCAAAGCAAGTGCGGTGTAAGCGGGAGAACCAAACTTCATGAGCAGGTGTCAACGATGAACAGGAACAAGAACCCCAAGAAGGGGAGGCAGGTGTGACCCAGGAGAGGAGGGAATATTGCTTAACATCAACCCCTAGGTAGTAGCCATGGTGGGGGAAGAGAGGTGGGTGGGGGGAAGTGACGATGATTTCTCGTGGTGTTGAGATTTCAATCACCGGAGGTGGAGGAGAGATGGTTTGTGGCCTATATTTCTGGCCTTTGTTTTTTCTTTTTTTTTCTTTTTTTTTCTTTTTTTTTTGTAATTTTGCGTTATTTGTTTCTAGGTACAAAAAGCCTTATGCAGTGCTAGCTATGAAGAGAACAAAACCTATAAATGCAAACCCACCGCCCGCTTCACCTCTTCATGGGAAAAATCAAACACCCCGAGTCCATAGGAAAAGTCTCCCACCTAGCACCTAAGATAACATACCCCAGGCACATAAGGAAACAATACATAGAAACGTACAGGTAGAGAGACCCAAACCCTTCAGCAGGCTCCCCAAAACAAAACAAACCGCCTGTTTGAAGACGAGAAACTCTGGCCTGAGGGGGGTGGATAGGTGATCGGCGACATAGGAAAACTCCAGTAGAGGGCCCACCGAAACCATGTTGTACGGTCAGGCAGGTCATTACTTCGATCCAAGGCGTTGGACAATAGCCACGGAGGCAGTGCTATACCACGACTAGGCGTAACTGAGGAGGGGCCAACCGATCGGAAGGGTAGATGGCAAGCGGAGCCACCGGGCAGAGGGGATGCCAGCTAACGACGATGAGCAGTAGGGTGCCAGCCGGTGAGTAGCAGTAGGGTGCCAGCCGATGATCAGCAGTAGGGTGCCAGCAGGTAATGACCAGTAGGGTGCCAGCTGGTGATGAGCAGTAGGGTGCCAGCTGGGAAGAGGATGGTAGCAGTAGGGTGCAAGCAGACAGCACCAGGAGGAGGAGAGAAGGAAGGATCCCGAATAAGCTAGCCGCAGCCGACAACGGGCTATAACAAGGGCTTTTGGGACGACGACGAAACCGAGCGAGACCGTGATGTTACTAACCGAGGCTTTCCCTATCAGAGGTACAAGCCCAGCAAGTCGAGACCTACTTCGACGGAGAGTCCGGCACCGTGACGCCGACCATGACCGAAGCGAGAAGCTTCCCGACCGCGCACAATACTAAGCGAGGTGAAAAGCAAGTGCAGGGTAAGGGGGAGAACCAAACTGCATGACCGGGTGTCAACGAGGAATGAGAATGCGAACGCCAAGAAGGCGAGGCCGTGAGGCCACAGGAGAAGAGGGGAGATGGCTTAATGTCAACTCCTAGGCAGCAGCCATTGTGGGAGAAGAGAGGTGACTGGGGGAAAGTCGCCATGATTTCACATGGTGTTGAGATTTCAATCGCTGGAGGTGTTGTTGCGATGGTTCGTGACCTATATTTCAGGCCTAATGGCCTGCCTTATATAGGCATCTTCACGTTCCTAACCCTGGTGACTCATTACCTCATGTTACATAACCTCTATGACTCATAAGTGAGTCATACTTTGTCTTCCATCTGATGACTCATATAAGTCCCTGTACAATATACGGTTAACCTATCAATACCTATCAAACCAGTCATGTGCTCAAATGAGTCATATGCATGAAACCCATGAATCATAATGTGAGTCATGTACCAAAGTCATTACATCATCTGACTCACAATTGTGAGTTATCAAAATAATTAACCAATCATAATATAATAAGAGCTCACAATTACATAATCTTGTGAGATACTATGAGTCAATTGACTTCATTGGGTGAAACAATAACATACATATAACTAACTAATAACTATTTTTCATGTAAAATCTGCCTTGTTTACTCATGATTTGTGGTACAGTGTCTGGAAGAAGAAGCAATAGGATTGAATGAAACTGAAAAATAATGTGCAAGAGGTCAGACTAATATAAATTCTTGCCAGGACTGAAAGGAGGAAATTCAAGAAAAACCCCTTAGAAATGATAATAGGATAGACAAGCAGCTGAAGTGATAGCAGCATTATTGCAAAAAATAGCCAATTGAGTACAGAGTATGTCAGGAGTATGTTTTGCTCAATGTCAAAATGTAAGATAATGCAAGTATTACTGTAAGACACAATGCAAATTACGTTAACTTAGTTTACCAAGTGACAAAGGACTAGCACATATGAGAATTGAAAGGGGAAAGTTGTTTCCAATGAGGCAAAAGAATCACCATTAATTATAACTAAGCGAAGTTTGTTATTAAAGGTCCACTCTCGTGCATGCAGCTTGGAATATCCAACGTGGTCTACTATGTAGTTAGTGGTAAGCAAACAGTTTGCAGTAGTTGCAAAGAGAGAGTTGAAGGAGAACAGTGGAAGGGAAAATTCATAGTCAAGTTTAAGAATGAAAAGATTAATAACCCAAACTACCTCAGGAACAATCACTAGTATTATAAAGACACTATTTGTTATGACAAATATGCTATAAATCTATCAATCTCCTGCTAGTTGGCAGAACTCTATATAAGCCGCTATTTCATCTCAGTTCTTTTGCTTCCTTGTCCAACTTTTGAAATATATCTAATTGTAAGCTATGACACTAGGTGTTGTTATACAATTTGCTAGCACTAATATCCTGTTGAGTACTTTAATCTGTGAAATAATTATTTCCAGTTCATCTTCTTGCATAGCTAACACGACTGTACTAGACTGCATTCACACCCTTCCTCAGTTACTGGGTGTATATACAGGTTGAAACACTGGAATAATTAGCCATTAGCCAAAATGTGGTAGGATTCTATCATGGGGCATGGAATGATTATGAGAAGGTGGGAGCTTGCTGGTTTTGACTATTTTTGGTACTCTTGTTACTATAAAGTGTAAATATTCTAGCGAGATGTTTATCTTTCCTGCTTACATTAATCATTATATGGGGTTGGAAACATGTATTCAGGTAAAACATGGGGAAATGGTTGGCTTGTATGTAGCTGAGTTACACATGGGAGAGGTATACTAGAATAATAACTGGCTTAGTGGGATTGATACAGGGAGTGGGTTCACTAAATGTGAGAAACAAGTGTGAAGAAAGACAATATCGGTTGAAAAAATAAAATCATTCTCTGAGTAATCGTATGGCAGTTTATAATGCAGGATGTAGTAGATCAAATAAGTGCATAAGTTTTTTCTTTTATAAGAGAGGTACACTAGAGGTGTGTTCAATGTTTGACAATCCTGGGCAGAGGGCTAAAACGATGGGATGAGACTAAGTCTCTTTTAAGAGTCTTAATACTATAGTAATGGTAGCAGAATCTCTGTACAGATGATCATGGCTTAGATAGTGGACTTCATCAATTGAATTAGAGCCTTTCGGCGGTAAAGGTAGAACAGTAGATCGTTAAGAGAGATGTGGAATTGCCAGGAAATGTCTTGGCACTGTTACCTGTTTCATATGTGAAGATGCAGCTACCCAGTTCGGTCATATCTTTTGATTAGCTTAGGGTTATTCATATTTGTGATTATGTTTATTATCAGTTGTACAGGAGTGATCTTAATATCTGTATTTCTCCCTAAATAGTCTTCCCCCTTCTATCAACCAGAACACAACTTGCAGCGGATCACACATATGATAAGTCCACACACACAACAACCTATTGCAAATAGAAGTCTTAGCAATGAAGGTACTAACTAGCCTATAGGATTTCCAGGTATAGATATTGAGCAGATGCAATAGACTTGTATAGGCTTAGCTGGAGTCAAAGAAAATAGCCAGCACTTGTCCATCCTTAACTTTTGACTTTTTCATAAGGTTTTTCTTAACAACTATTATCATAAGTGTTTGGAGGTAAGTTAATATATTTATAGAGTAGAGGGAGATAAGTGATCCCAACAAATTGCTCTCTTGCCTCATATACTTAAAACCTGAGATCTACCTTGATCTCTTGTCGATTACCTAACATATTTCGCCCAGTGATCAGTCACTCTTGCTCAACGATTTAATTCGATATATTAGTAGTAATTTTTAGAGAGGAAAATTGTCCGATCTTCATCAGCAAAAAAATCATCTTGCGCCCCATCTCTCCCCGCTCACCCTGTGCGCCGGACGTTCCAGGCGCTTATAACGTAAACTCGAGTTCTGGGTGCGTCCGCCCGGGTTCATTCCGTCCGGAAGTG
>Ga0307513_10002163_pt1 | contig 27483 bp, 20 predicted proteins | sample 15_EM_MG_FD_202174 | JGI IMG/M metagenome (GOLD analysis project Ga0307513, IMG submission 202174) | Populus trichocarpa ectomycorrhiza microbial communities from riparian zone in the Pacific Northwest, United States - 15_EM | ecosystem: Host-associated > Plants > Roots > Unclassified | place... | reverse complement strand
TGGCGCATGGACCACTCCGTACCTTTGGGCGGCCCGGACAGCAGCCACGGAAGACGCGCTGGGACGCACCCTGTGGGCAGGTTAGGACGGACGGTGACCGAAGGTCCAATGAAAAGATTCGTGGCAGCCATGCCAAGTTGACATGGTTCTTGCGTTGAGGCGAATACGTCGGCGAGGCGGTAATAAAACGGACAACTGTCCCATCACTAGGGCCCGCAAAAATCTCTTCATGTTCTACTCCGTCATTTTTTCTGCAACGGATTGTTGAGCCGACGTTGTCTCGACGACCTTTTCTTCTTCTCGTCACTGGTCTTCGCTGCAGCGCCCAACAACAAGCGACGGAACGTCGGGCATTCCAGGTGGCTTGGCGCGGGGCAGACGGCTGCGTGTCGCAAGCCATCGCGCATGGCGCTCAATCTGCGAATCGTTTCGTCCAACTCCTCCGCCTTGGCTGCGAGCGCATCCCGATCGATCTGCGTTCCGCCGTTGGGCGAGAACATGCGCGCGATTTCATCGAGCGAGAAGCCGGCAGAGCGCCCCAGCGCGATCAACGCCAACCGTTCCAGCACGCCAGTGTGGAACAGGCGGCGGAGGCCGCGCCTGCCGATCGAGGCGATCAAGCCTTTTTCGTCATAGAAACGAAGCGTCGAGGCAGGAACCCCGGACCGCTTCGCTACCTCGGCAATGTCCACATCCTACCCCTTGACCTCAAGTCGACTTGAAGTGGCACTGTGTTGCCTACGCCGGATAAAGGCAAGCGATGGGAGACGGTCATGGCCTATTTGATATGCAGCATTCTCATCGGAGCGGGAGCGACGATGGTGGTGGATCTTTGGACGATCACGCGCAGGCGCCTGTTCCGCATCCCTCCACCGGACTATGGGTTGGTGGGTCGCTGGCTGGCCTATATGCGGCGAGGTCGCTTTCGCCACGATTCCATTAAGGCCGCGCTACCCGTAAAGGGCGAGGCGCTCATCGGTTGGGCCGCGCACTACCTGATCGGCATTGCGTTTGCGGCGGTGCTGCTTGGCTTCTGCGGGCTCGCATGGATTCGCCACCCATCGATCGGTCCCGCACTAGCCGTGGGGATCGGCACCGTCGCGGCGCCGTTTCTGGCGATGCAACCGGGCATGGGCGCCGGCATCGCCGGAAGCCGCACCCCCCGCCCTGTCGCCACCCGATTTCAAAGCCTCGTCACCCACACGATCTTCGGTCTCGGCCTCTATGCAGCGGGCTGGATTGTCAGTTCGTTGTGGACGTCGTAATCGCGTGCTCCCGAACCGACGCGCTTATTCAATCAACTAATCAGCCAACAACCTCCAACAGGAAAATCCAATGCGCATTCCTGCTCGTTTCGCTCCGATTCTCTTCGGCGCTCTGCTCTCGGCCGTCATGGTCGCCATCGTGTCCGCCTTCGTTCTGGCGACTACCCAGGGTATCCACCCAGGGTTCGTGACGAAGTGGCTCAAAAGTTGTGCGACCACCTGGCCTGTGGCCTTCGTCGCAGTGACGCTCCTTGCGCCTCGGGTACGCCAACTGGTTGTCCGCCTGACTGGTTAACGCAGGCGCTTACCGTCTGCCGATCGGGCGTCGGGCGTGCCGTTCGCGTAGAAAGTGCTGCGGACTAGCGCAGTCGCACGATGCAACCGATGACCTGCCTCGCGACTGTCTTAGACTAACAAGTCGTCCAGCGGTTTCACTTCCCGACTATCGGGGAACACGCGCGTTTCCAGGGCAGCCTCGGGCAACTGCAGTTGCTTCGCCAGTACGCCCTTGAACAATGCACGAAGATCGGTGGTGGCGCGTAGATCGCGGCCCTCGTTGAGATCGGCCGCGCTCAGCCCCGGCCAGTCGCCAGCGATACGGCCGCCACGGACGCCACCACCGAGCAGAAACGCCACGCCACCGGTGCCATGATCGGTACCGCCGGTACCGTTGACCGCGGCGGTGCGGCCGAATTCGGTCACCACCAGCACCGTGGTTCGATCCCATCGCGCCGTCATACCATCGCGATAGGCGCGCAACGCGTTATCCAGCTCGGCCAGCTTGCGTGCCAGCACGCCGGCCTGATTGCCGTGCGTGTCCCAGCCGGAGTCCTCGACAAAACCGATACGCGGCCCCTCCGCTTTGCTCATGAAACGCGCCGCGGCCGCTATGGTCTGCGGCAACTGCACGCCTGCACGTTTGCCTCCTTTGCCCTGCATGCCCATTTCGCCCGCAGCTTCGGTTTCGACAGCGCGCGAGAATGCTTCCGCCAGCGCCGGATCGGCGGCGTAGAGAGGTTGCAATCTCTGCAGCAGAATCGGATTGACTTCCTGCGGCAGCGGCGGCGACCAGGTGTTGGCTTCGCCCTCCCCGCGCAGGATCAGCGGCATCACCGTGGCGATCGCCAGACCTTCCGAGCCCGGCAACGCCGCCACACAGCGGTTGAGCCAACCGGTACTGCCGCCCGGTTTGGCAGTGCCGTTCTCAAGACAGTCCTGCGCATCGAAATGCGAACGCTGCCGGTAGGGCGGCGCTACCGCCAGTAGCGGCAGCAGCTGCTTGTCGGCGTAGAGCTGATGCATGAACTTGAGCGACGGATGCAGTGCGAAGCTACCGTCCAGCTTGAGCGGATCTTCGGGCGCCAACGCACCTCGCAGACGGACATAGGCCGGATCGGCTATCGGCGGCAGTGCATGCAGGCCATCTAAGCCGCCGCGCAGCAGTACTACCAGCATGCGCGTATCGCTGCCGGAGGCGAGCGCGTTCGTACCCGGCCAGAGCGTCAGAAACGAACTGGCCCCCAGCGCGGCGACGAACTGGCGTCGGGTCATGCTCATGTCAGGTTCTCCACTGGAAGGCGGGGCTGGCGAACAGCAAGGCCACGCCATCGCGCGCCGACTCGGCACGTCTGAGTGCGGTAATTGTTTCGGTATCGAGCGCATCGCCGAACACATCGCTTGCCAGACGCAAAGGATCCAGTTGTTGTTCCGATACGCGCTGCGCCAGCGCCTGCGCTGCCTGCACGCGCTTCCACAGCGCGTCCGGCCCGGTCCAATCAGCGGCGGTATCGGCGAAACCAGCGGGCGAGCGAGGGGTAAACGGCGGTTGCCCGAGTTGGCGCAGCAAAGCCACCACGGCATCGGGCCTGACCCCGGCGTCGATTCCGCTTGCGCGCATCGCCGACACCAGAAAATCGTCGGGCGTCTTGAACTTGCGCGCGTCCGCACTCCAGGCAAGGTCGCTTTCGATCAGGACACGGTACACGGCACGCAAGTCGCCGTTGCCGCTGAGATATGCCTCCGTCATGCGTTCGACCAGGGCCGACGGCGGCACGTCGGCGACAAAATGCCGCGCCAGCTTCAACGACAAATGCTTCGCCGTGGCCGGACGTCGCGCCAGATCGGCAAGAATGGCGCGGCCTTGTTCGACGCCGCCTTCCGCGTAGCAGGTGCCCAGTACGGCGCGCGGCCCAGGTTCGTGTGCGGAAGCTCGGAAAACAAAGGCGGAGTCGATCGCCTGCCCGGCGCTGAAATCGCGCGCCAGCGGCGTCCCCCAACCGGTAATGGCACGCGCGAACTCGGTGACGTCCGACTGCGTATAGCCGCCGTCTACGCCAAGCGTGTGCAGTTCCAGGATCTCGCGCGCCAGGTTCTCGTTGAGGCCGAGCTTGCGTTTGGGCGCGCCGTCGCCTTGCCGCTTGCGCCGCCGCCGTGCGCCGCGTATGGCGAACATCGAGCCTTCGCCCACCGATTGCGCATTGTCGAGATAGCGCAGCATGCCGGGGTGCGCTTCCGCGGCCATTAACAGGTCTTCGAAGCGTCCGAAAATATGCGGCCTGATCGCCTCGCGCTCCATCGGGGCGGCGTACAACGAGGCTTGGCGCTTGTCGGCTGAGATTGCGAAATGGTTGGACCAGAAATGAACCAGGCGTTCGCTGAAGCCGGCGTCGGTGGTCGTGGCCACGCGATAACGCGCGCCTATCTCGGCCAGCAGGTCTTGGCCAAAACTTTTGCGGAAGCTAGTCTTGAATTTGTCGATGGCATCTCGCTCGTCGTCGGCCATCGCAGTGCCGTCGACGGTAGATTCGGCCTGCGGCGCGCTCTTCCGCCGCGATCGACGCTCCATGAGGCGTTCCCGGTTATAGGCGAATTCGCGCTGCAGATAGTCAAGACTCGAGGGCAATCCCCTCATTGCCGAAGGCAACGATCCACCTGTTTCCACTTGTTCCAATAGCCACGCACGCGGATTTCGAACGCTTTGAATTTCGCCGGGTTTGGCTCCCAATCCGAACCTGTTGAGAACGGAGGCGGTTAGTTGGGGAGGCATGCAGTGCTCCGAAATGTCGGCTCATCTGCTTAACGCTTCGGAACTAGAGTGGTTGACATGGGTCGGCTGTAAGCGCGGACCAGCCGAGAGTGGGCATCTCTAAAAGGACGTCTTGCGCGTCGACAGGAGAGAGATAAAGCGCGCGTCGTGAGCTCAGAGAAGGTCGTCTGACGGTGGCGCCGGCGATCGGCCAAGCAGCTCTTGCAGCAGGGGCTGCATCTCGCTCTGCCAGATTGCGTAGCCCTTGGCGTTCGGATGCAGCAGATCGGGCATCACCTCCTTCGACAGCGTGCCGTCGGGTTCGGTCAGCGCGGCGTTGATGTTCAGGAAGTACACACTGCGCCCGTCGGCCGCGCTGGCGATGATGCGGTTCACGCGCTCGTTGATGCCGCGCAGGGGATCGGCGGGCTTCTCGCCGCGCGGGAAAACGGCGAGCAGCAGCACCTTCGTGTCCGGCAAGCGCTGGCGGATTTCGTCGATCAGACGCTTGATGCCGGCAGCCGTGGTCGCGGGGTCTTCGGCACGATGGCCGGTGTTATTGGTACCGATCATCAGCACTACTACCTTGGGCGCGAGACCGTCGAGCTCGCCGTGCTGCAATCGCCATAGCACGTTTTCAGTACGGTCTCCGCCGAAGCCGAGATCCAGCGCGTGGTATCCGGCGTAGTGGCGCTGCCAGACTTCGCGACCCTCCTTCTCCCAGCCCTGAGTGATCGAATCGCCGATGAAGACGAGCTCGGGGCCGTGGCCGGCCGCCACAAGCTTGCACGCTTCCGCCAGTTTCTCTTCATGGCGTGGCAGCCACCACTCGACCGCCCACGACTCGTTCAACATCGACGGCGTGACCGATTCGGTACGGTAATCGGGGCAGTCCACGTTGGGTTTGCCGTCGCGCACAAAGCGGACGTTGGCCACACTGGCGCGACCGCGGCCGTTGCCTTCGAGTTGGAACGGCAGCTTCACCTTGGAGAAGTCCGCACCCTCTCGTACGAAGCAGGCCATCGCTAGCGACACATGCTGCCGGCCCTTGCCGACATTCGCGCGCGCCAGCGTCATGAGGTTCACGTTGCGCTCGCAGCCTCCGCCGCAGTCGAGCTTGACCTTGATGCCACCCTGGGCCATGTCGGCAACGTCCAGATCCAGCTCGAGCGTGCCATCGAGATAAGGACGCAGGTCCAGCGGCTGCGGACTCTCGATGCGTAGCGTGGCCAGCCACAGATCCTTCCACTCGAACTGCAGCGCATCGCGGCGGCCATCGCTGCCTTCGGCGCGGGCGCTCAAGTGGCTGTCGCGCGCGTACTCGGCGGTCGGCCGCGGCGCGACCACGCTGTTGCCGGTCAGTTCGGTGTCACCTTCCCAGTGGCCGACGGTTATGCGCCAGGCCGAGGTGGGTGCGGGAAGGATAACGAGATCGGTATTGGTCTTGGCTTGGGCACCAGTGGCGTAGACAGCTAAGCATGCGGCGAACAGCAGCCTGGTGATTTGATTCATGTGGGCGGACGTGTCATCGAATGGGATGGGGATTTATTCGAGCCAGCGAGTATTAGCGTCCACCTGGTTCCGGCGTCAGCGTCACCAGCACGACATCGTTGCTGCGCATCGGGACTTCGAGCGCGTGCTCTCCGGCAGGTCCGATCTTGATCCTGCGATCGGTCTCCGGCCGGTCGCGCGTTAGCTCGCGCAGCCTGTCGAGCTGACTGGCGCTCAGGGAAGCGGGAGCTCCCATCTCGATATAGGCCGAGTACGCGTCATTGGCACGAAAGCCGGTGCGTTTGACCTGAAGCCGGTACGTGCCCTCCGTGAGGTGTTTGAAGGTTAGCCGCGCCGCGGGGACCGGCGAAGCGGGAACGAGCTTGGTGTAGAACGGCCGATTGCTGACGTTCTGCTGAGGCTGCTCCCAACTCCAAAGCAATGCCGAAGTGTTGGAACCATCCGTCGCCAGCAGAGACTCCGTATCGGCGGATGGAATTTCCTTGCCACGGAGCGCGTGCAGATATTTGTAAGCGAAGAACGCCGGCTTGCGGATGCCTTCGCGATTGAGCAGCCCAAAGCCGCCGTGAAACGGAGTGGGCGGCGGGCCCGGCTCCTCGAACAGATCGGTGTAAACCCAATAGCTCATGCCCTGCACCAGCCCCTGCGTCGCCTTGAGCTTGCTCAGGATGTACGGCGCGCTGATATACGAGTCGTGTACGGCGTCGCGTGGCGTGTAGCTGGTGCTCCACTCCGTGAAGTAAAGCGGCAGTGACGGGAACGGCGATGCGCTGATCTGTTCCCTGACCCTGCGCACGTCGCCTACGATGGCGTCCTGAGAGGGAGAAAGCTTGGTGTCGGCCTCGCCTTTCTCGTCCAGGAAACCACCGTCGACGCCATAAGCGTGGGTAGTCACGAAATCCACGGGCGCGCCGTTCTTATGCGCATACTCGAGAAATTCCGGAACCCATGCAGCGCCCGCGGTCGAGGGTCCGCCGACTTGCAGCGTTGGATCGATCGCCTTGATTGCTCTGGCAGTGACGTCGTAGAGCTGGAAGTAGGCCTGTTGATCGGCTCGCTCCCAGAATCCGTCGAGATTCGGTTCGTTCCAGACCTCGAAGTACCAGTGCCGCACCTCCGCCACCCCGTAGCGATCGCGCAGGTGGCGAACGAACGCATCGATGAGATCGCGCCATGGCTCTAGCTTCGGATGGGACGTATTGCCTTTCCAGTAGAAGATGGTCTGTTTGGACGTGGCCATCGCATTGGGTGTGAATCCGAGCTCGATGAAGGGCCTGATCCCTTTCGACAGCAGATCGTCGTAGAGTTGATCGATCTTGGTCCAGTCGTACACGGTACGCCCGTCGATGACCCGGACGGTGCCCAGCACATCGTGGAAGATGTCGTGGAATCGGATGTAGCGAAAGCCCAGCTCGTCGACGGCGAGCTTCAGCTGGGCTTGGCTGTCGGAGCGTATCAAGGTGCCCGGAAAATCCGAGCCGATGGATAGGTCGAAGAATCGGTCCAGCGGTCGTTCGGCGCGCGCGAGGTCGATCGTGATCTCGCGTGGGGGAGCCTCGGCGGCGCTGGCGGCACCGGGCGCGACGCTGACAGTAGCCGCTGCCCAGGCCATCAGCGGCAAGCCGACGCGCCGCAGATTCAATAAGAATGCAAACATCTCACTTCTCCAGTAAGTCCACACCAAACGATTCAAGACGAAGCTTGCCTGTCCAGCGCTTGCCGGAGAGTACGCCGGCCATCGTGTCGTCGATCGCGATGTCCTTGGGTTCGTCCGTGGCCACCAGAGAGCGGAGTTTTCGGGCGCATCGAATCGGCGGCCAATCAGCCGCGCCATCGACCACGAACAGATACAGCGGCGGTGTTCACATGCCTGCACGAAGCTTCGTCGAATCCCCCTTGCACAACAAATGAAGTATTGAGCACAAGCCATTCCGTAAAAGAATAGATGTAGCGGCCGCATGACATGCTCGACAATGTCGGCTATGCATTCCACCTTGAAATGCCCATATGCTTGTGCGAATCAGCCGATTTGCTGATCGGCCAAACGGTGGGTCGGCTTCGACCCCCACAACGCATAGAACAGTACGTAAAGTTCGCAGGCCGCCGTCAGCAGGAAAGAGATCTGCAGTCCGAAGCGATCGGCAAGCCAGCCCTGCACCACCACCAACGCGCCGCCTGCGATCGCCATGATCAGCAGGCCCGATCCTTCCTCGGTTAGCGGGCCGAGGCCGCGAATACCCAGAGTAAAAATGGTAGGGAACATGATCGAGTGGAACAACCCGACCGAGATCAACGCCCACATCGCCAAATGGCCCGTGGTCGATGCCGCGATCAACATCACGATGAAGGCGCCGATGCTGGCGATCGCCAGTGCGCGTTCGGGCGCGATGGCGCGCATCGCGAAGCTGCCGAAAAAGCGGCCGACCATCATGCCGCCCCACAGCAGGAACAGATAATGCGATGCCTGCTCATGGGTCAGGTTGCCGATTCGTGGCTGGGAAACGAAAGTTGATGAAAAGGTTGGAGACGCCGATTTCCGCGATTAGGTAGATGAAGATCGCGGGCACGCCCAGCACCAGGTTGCGATGCTTCAACAGCGAGTGGTGCTTGCGCTCCTCTTTGGCCGCGCGTTGGGTCGCAGCGCCCATGGCGGGCAGCGGAAAGCGGGCGATGACGATGGCGAGCACCACCAGCGTGGCAGCGACGATCAGGTAAGGCAGCTGCACCGACTGCGCGTCGGCCAGGCGCTGCGCGGGGGTGATCGCGGCCGCGCCGGCTGCAGCCGTGCCCGACGCCGAACGGCCGAGGATCAGGTAGCCGCCGAAAAGCGGGGCGAGCGTCGTGCCGAGCGAATTGAACGCTTGCACTAGGTTGAGCCGCGAAGAGGCGGTTTCCGGTTTGCCGACCACCGCGACATAAGGATTGGCGGCCACCTGCAGCAGGGTGATGCCGCTGGCGATCACGAACAGCGCCGCCAACGTCACTCCGTAAGAAGGGATGCGCGCTGCGAGAATCATGCCCAGCGCGCCCAGCGCCATGATGCCCAGGCCTGCGACCAGCGACTTCTGATAGCCGATCCGTTCGATCAGTTTCGCCGAGGGCAAGGAGGCGACGAAATAGGCGATGAACCAGACCGATTCGATCAAGGTCGTCTGCGTGTAGCTGAGTTCGAACACGCTGCGCAGGTGGGGCAGCAACGTGTTGTTGATGACCGTGATGAAGCCCCACATGAAGAACAGGGTAGCGAGCAGCGTGAGAGCGGGACCATAGCGCACGCCATCGTGCGCTGGCGGTCCGACGGAAGTTGCGGTTGTCGTTATGGGTGAGGCCACGTATCTGTCTCCTAGAGTCATGCCCTGCCGTCGAAGGTCGAGCGCAAGCGTGGGTAGCGCGAGGTTGGGTCGCTGCGCTGCTGGCGGTACGCCAGCGATCCGTTTCGCATCAGCGGAAGATTCGCTGTGCGAAGTGGTAGAGATTGTTGGCCCAGCTGTCGCCGTCGTGGCCGTGGTCGTCGACGTTCCAAACATGCGGGATGTCGTGCCGCTTCAGGTACGCATGCAGGTCCTGGGAGATGTTGATCAACCCGTCGCGATTGCCGCACGACAGGTACAACAGCGCGACTTGCTCGTGCGCCGCCTTGGGGTCGGGCAGCAACTCCGTCGGCGGCCGGGTGTTGGGGGCCGGGGAGAAGGCGCCGACCCAGCCGAACGCGTCGGGGTGGCCGAGACCGAAGTTCAACGCCTGCCCGCCGCCCATCGAGAGCCCGGCGATCGCCCGGTGCTCGCGGTCGGCGTAGACCGAATACTTCGCCTCCACCGCAGGGATGAGGAAATCCAGCAGATCGCGTTCGAACTTAGAGAATCCGGCCGCGTTCTCCGGAGTGAAGACACGGTCCTCCGGCGGACTGCGATCATCCGGCAGTGCACGGCCGTTGGGCATGACGACGATCATCGGCACGGCCTTGCCGTCGGCGATGAGGTTGTCCAGGATCGCGGGCGCGCGCACGTAGCCCCGCCATTCGTCCTGGTTGCCGCCGATGCCGTGCAGCAGATAGAGCACCGGATATTTCCGCTCGGCCGAATAGCCCGCCGGCAGATAGATTTGCGCCCGTCGAAGCGTGCCGGTGACGCCGGAATCGTAGGCCAACTCCACTACTTGTCCCTGCGCAACGCCGGGGTGTACGTCCCTGAAGCCGACTGGCGCATCGGCGAACGCACGCACGTCGTCCGCGCCGAGCACGATGGGCCGGGCGAAGTTGGCGCGCGCCCGTTCGGGAGTGGTTTGCTCCTTATCCTGCGCGAACGAAGCGCTGGCCACAGAGAACAGGAAGATGCCGATCGCGCTGATCAACCTCATGGGCAGGCCCACGCGAAGGCCAGCATCCAGGCCATGATCGTCTTGCGGATTCCTCGCTCTCATCGATCCGAAGGCTCCAGGACTACGGCGGCGCCGCCAGCGACCGACAGGCGCAGGGCGAGCGTGTCGCGCGCAGTCACGATGCGCTCGCTGCGTCGGACTTCATCGGGCGCTTCGCCGTCTTCCCACACGGTCGCACGATAGCGGCCCGCGGGCAGGAACTGCAGGGACACGCGCGTGGTGCGGGCCTCGTCGGCAGTCATCGCGCCCACGTACCAAGCCGCGCCCGAGCGCCGCGTCAGCACGATGTCGCGGCCGGGTTCGCCCGAGAGGAATCGCGTTTCGTCCCACGCCGTAGGTACGCGACGGATGAACTCGAAACCCTCCGCGTTCCGATAGGCCTCTGGAGCGTCGGACACCATCTGCAAGGGGCTGTCGTAAACCACGTACATCGCCAGCGCCTGGCCGCGCGTGGTCTGGGTCAGCGGCATCACGGCACGCACCTCGAACTTGGCCGGCGTGACGTGACGGAAGCCGCCGGGCGTGTAGTCCATCGGGCCGGCGAGCATGCGCGTGTACGGCAGCATCAGGTTGTGCCTTGGGGTGACGCGCTTGTCCATCTTGTTCCATTCGGCGCCCAGCACGCCTTCCTGGGTGATGAAGTTGGGATAGCTGCGCTGCAGCCCGGCCGGTACATAGGCGCCATGCATATCCAGCAGCAGGTGACGTTGGGCGGTCGCAGCGGCGAGGCGCTGATAGAACGCGACCATCTGCTGGTCGTCGCGGTCCATGAAGTCGACCTTCACGCCCTTGATGCCCCAGCGCGCGTAGGTGTCGAGCACCTCGTCCATGCGCGGCTCCAGATGCTGCCAGTGCACCCATAGCAGCACGCCGACGCCCTTGTCGGCGGCGTAGCGCACCAGCGCCGGCATGTCGATGCCTGCGGCGGCGCGGGTGATGTCGGTCTCCGGTCGCGCCTCGCAGCAGGGGCCGGCGCCGAGGGACCAGCCGGCGTCGATCAGGTAGTAGGGAAACCCGGACTCCGCCGCGAAGTCGATGAAGCGGCGGTAGGTGGCCGTATCCGGCTTCACGCCTTCCAGCGGCCCGGACCACCAGTCCCACGCGGCCTTGCCGGGCTTGACCCAACCGAAGTCGCCCTGCGGAGGCGGGTTGAGGTTGCCGATCAGCTGCGAGGCGATCATGTCGCCGGGCCGGTTGCCCAACATCACCACGCGCCAGGCGGTGCGAAGGCCGCCGCCGGAAACGAAGGCCGGCCCGGGCCGCTTCGGCACCGATGACAGCCGCACGCGCAGCGCGTCGCCTTCGCGCCGCAGCGAAGCGCCGGTATAGCCCTGCAAGTACGCCTGGGTGATCGCGAACGAGGCCTTGCCCGACGCAGCCGTACATACCAATGGCACGTCGTAGGACTTGTCCGGCAACAGTTTCGAAACCGCCAGCCGTTCGAACAGCATCTCGTGCGAGCCGTTGACTTCGGTCGCCAGGCACTGCGGATCGCCGGCGAGCACGAAAGCCGTGCGCTCGTCTTTCAACCGCACCGGCGCCGGATCGTCGATGCGATAACGGAATGCGACGCCGTCGTCGTAGGCACGCACGTCGAGGATGAGCCGTCGCGCGTCCGCGCCGGTTTCGCGGAAGGTCAATGTGGTACCGCGGTAATGGTCGCGCGCCACCGATGCCTTGGTCGCGACCAGCGGGATCTCGCGATCGACCTCGGACTCTTCGCGGCGTTCGAGCGAAAGCGCGCCGAACGCGGGAGCAGCGTCGAGTTCCAGCCCCAGCGGGGAAGCGGCAACGACGGTTTCCCCATGCCACAGCACCGAGAACCGGCTGGCATCGTCCTCGATGCGGATCTCCGCCTGGCCGGACGGCGACGGAATCGCCACCTGCCCCGCGACGGCCGAACCTGCTGCCACCGCCCAGACCGCAACAACCATTCCCGCGAGTGCTTTCATCAGCGTTCCCTCTCGTAGAAATAGAGCCGGTCGCGCGACCACGGCCGCTGTGACGCACTGCTGGATCCTGTCTGCACGCGCACTGCGGCGCGCTCCTGCGACACCTGCGACACCTGCGACACCTGCGACACCTGCGGCGCGGTCGCGTACAACAGGCCGCGGCCGGTGCCGCTCACGTAGATGCGTCCGTAGATGTTCTGATCGGCCGCCATCACGCCGATGCCGCCGAACTGGTGAGCGTCGTCGTTGAAGCGAGCCCAGGTGACGCCGGCGTCCTCGGAGCGGTACACGCCCCACACGCCGTTCACCACGCCCACCACGTAGACCGCGGCCGAGTACACCGCGCCAGGCGCTGCCTTGCCCAATGCCACCAAGGCGGCGCCTTGGACGTCAGGCCACGGGTTGCTGCCCATGATCGACGCAAACTGGCTCAGCTTCTTCCAGGTCGCTCCTGAATCCACCGAGTGGTACACGGTGTTTCCGTCGGCCAGCCAGAGCTCGCCCTCGGCGTTGGGGTTGACCGCCAGCGAGGTGTTCGCGAAGTAGTTGGGGGCCAGCCCTGCGGCCACCGAGCCCTGGCTCAGCGTGAACGTATGGCCGCCATCCGTCGACACGTAGACCTTGCCCGGCGTGCCCCACCAGTGGCCGCCGGAATCGTAGGCATAGACCTTGTTCGGGTTCTTGCGATCGGCGACCAGGTGGTAGGCGCGGGGGAAGATGGTGTTGATCGCGGGCAGATTGGTCGGCACCCAGGTGGCGCCGTTGTCCGTGGTGTAGGACGGCACCGAGTTGCCGGGCGCCCAGATCGCCCTGTTGCGCGCAGTGATGGCGATGCTTGCTTCCCCACCCTTGTTGTCCGCGACGCCCGTCGGGTAGGTGGCGAACTTCGCCCAGGTGTTGCCGCCGTCGCCGGACCACACGCCGTAGCCGGTGCTGTTGCCCAGGACGACGCCGATGGTGGCCATGTACTGCGGGTCGGACCACGCCATGTCGGCGGCGAAGCCGTTGCTCCAGCTCGTGGCCGGCGTCAGCGTCGGCTTGGTCGTGAGGTTGGTGTGCACCCAGGTGCCGACGTCGCCCATAGTGTTGATCACGGTGTACGTTGCGCCGGCCGGCGGCGTAGCGAGGCCCAGGACGGCGGTCTCCTCAAGGCCGTCGATCGCCTCGTTCCAGTTCGGCGTGGAGGAGGAGGCGTTGTGGGTTTCCCAGATGCCGCCGCCATGGACGTGCAGCACGCGGTCGGGGTTGGACGGATCGATCTCGACATCGTCAGGCCAGCCCCAGAAGGCGCCGTCGGCCGGCGTACGCGGCATGGTGGCCGCGATCTCGCGCCAGGTTTGGCCGCCGTCGCCAGACAACTGGACGGCTTGCTGGCCGCTGTAGTTGCCCCAGGAGTTGGTCACGCCCAGTGCGATGCGGGTGCTCGCGCCGGTGCCGGAGACGGACAGGCCGCCCAGCCCGAGGCCTGTCCCTGCCCCCCCGCTGTTCGGGTCCTTCAGCAAGGTCCAGTTGTTGCCGTCGAATTTGTAGAGCTGGGCGGGGCCGCCTGCGCCTGGCCCGGGATCCTTGGTGAACACGACATAGAACATGCCGTCCGCGGCTCGCACCATGTGCGGGATGTGGTAGCCGGAGATCGGGGTCGTGACCGGCGTCCATGAGGTGCCGCCGTTGATCGACTTGTACAGGTTCGAGGCCAGGCCTGCTGTTAGGACGTAGTCCGGGGCAATGGGCGCGTAGATCGTCTGCGTGGCCGAGCCGCTGCCCTTGGTGCCGGTGTCGTAGATGACCGTCTCGACGCCCATTGCGCTGTTCATGCCCAAGGCATTGACCTGGTCCTGGGTCAACTTGGCGGACGACAGCGACGTGACCTGCGCCCAGGTGAGGCCCGAGTCGATGCTCTTCCACAGGCCGGCCGTGCGCGTGGCGTAGAACAGCGTCGACGGTTTGTTGGGGTCGACCATCAGGCGTTCGCCGATGGCGCGGCCGGGGTTGTTGCCGCCCAGGGGGAAGGGCAGGCCGACGTAGGTCCACTGGTCACCGCGGTTGCTGGAGAGGTACAGGCGGCCGTTGCCTTCGGTCGTGTACATGCCGGCGGCCATGTAGACGAGCTGGTCGTTGTTCGGATCGACGGCGATACTTTCGACGCCGTGGTACCGGGCCTCGGCTGCACCGAAGCCCAGACCATCGGTGATGGGCGTCCAGGACGACGCGCCCTGGTTCCAGCGGTAGGCGCCACCAATGTCGGTGCGCGCGTACAGCAGGTTGGCGGTGGTCGGATGGAACACGAGGCCGGTGACGTAGCCGCCACCGCCGAACTTCACGCTGTTCCAGGTCTTGTCGCCCATCAGCCTCGCTGGGAATGGGCCTGCCATTACTCGCTGCGGCGTCGCAGCGGCTGCGGCTTTGGGCGTGGGCGCGGGAGGTGACGACGTTGTGCCGCCACAGGCCACCAGGCCGAACAGAACGGACAGGGCCACCATGCCCCGCAGATATTGTTGTGTCATCGCTTACTCCACTTCGATTCAGGAGATGAGTAATGGTCTTGAAGAGAGGGCGCCGCAGCCCTGGCCCCCATAAGGGAAGCGAGGCCGCCGCGGCCGCGAATTGGAAGATGACCGACGGGGTAGTTTCATGGGCAGGAATCCCCTCCTGATGAAGCAGCCGCCCGGGCAGCGGGAACGCCCTGATTCTGCGGGCTGCATAGATATGCGACAAATGCGTAAACCATCAGTATCGATATACGAATCGATATATATGTGACGTGTCCATAGCTTTTGATTGGATTCCGCAGCCGGGGAATCCATATCCGAATGAATATGGAAATCGGCGATATTGTTATTTTTTAAGCATCGATATGCCTTGTAGCATCACGCCGTAAAGCACCGTCGCGCGATCAGCAGCTCCGGTTTCCGCCTCCTTCTCCGCGGGATCGCTTCTGGATGCATCCGAATACGCTTCGATGTCGCCGGGTGTAGTTCGGAGGCATGCAGGGTTCCCGGCTCAAGAACTCGGTGTTCCGCATGGCGTGTTCGACAGCGCCAAGTCATCGGCAACGCAGCATCCAGCGGGAGATTCACCATGGGAATGATTCCGGCCACGACACGACGCCTCGCGGCAGCAGTACTCATGGCGATCGCCGCATCGCCTGCCTGGGCGGAAGTCCGCAGCCTGTCGCAGGACTGGCGCTTCCACGCCGGAGAGGCCGCAGGCGCGGAGCGAACCGCCTTCGACGACCGCTCCTGGCACCCGGTGGCCGTACCGCACGACTTCTCGATCATGGACAGACCGGATGGAAGCGCGCCCTTCGATCCCAAAACCGCCAGCGGCCAGGACTCGGGCTATCTGCCAGGCGGCATTGGCTGGTACCGCCGCGACCTTACCCTCACCCCGGCCGAGGCTTCCCGCGTCATCCGGCTGAACTTCGAAGCCGTGTACATGGACGCCGACATTTGGGTGAACGGCGAACACCTGAAGAAGCACCGCTACGGCTATACCGCCTTTTCCGTTGATCTGACCGACAAGGTCCGTCCCGGCAGCAACGTCATCGTCGTGCGTGTCGACCACGCCGATCCATCGTCGCGCTGGTATGCCGGCTCGGGACTGATCAGGCCGGTCGCCCTGGAGCTTCTCGATCCGGTCCACATCGAGCCCGAAAGCGTCTTCGTCTCCACTCCGGTGGCAGCCGAAGACCGAGGCGTGGTCTCGGTGAGCGCCGCCATCGCCAATCGATCGGACAAAGCGCAGTCCGTCGAGTGGGTGGCCAGGGTGGTTGCGGCCAATGGCGAAACCGTCGCCGAGGCCAAGCAGACACAGAAGACAGTGCCGGCCGGTGCGCGCGCCGAACGGTCGCAGGAACTGGCCGTAGCAAATCCGCGCCTGTGGTCGCCTGACTCTCCCGATCTCTACACGCTGGTGCAGGAGATCCGCATCGATGGGGCGACCGTCGACGAGAGGCGCACCCGCTTCGGAATCCGCACGATCTCCCTGGACGCCGACAAAGGCCTGCGCCTCAATGGCCAACGGGTGCTGCTGCGCGGCGGCAACATCCACCACGACAACTACATGATCGGCGCCGCGGGCGCGCCCGACGCCGACGCGCGCAAGGTCGCCCTGATGAAGGCCGCCAGCTACAACGCCATTCGCAACGCACACAATCCGGCCAGCCAGGCCACGCTCGACGCTGCGGACGAACTGGGCATGCTGGTCATCGACGAAGCCTTCGACAGTTGGAACAAGAGCAAGAAGCCGCAGGACTATTCGCGCGTCTTCGCCGAGGACTGGCCGCAGGATATCGACAGCCTGATCGTCAGCGGCCGCAACCATCCCAGCGTGCTGTTCTGGAGCATCGGCAATGAGATCCCCGAAGACGGCACGCCGCAGGGCGTCGAAACGGGCCGCAAGCTCGCCGAGCGTGTGCGCAAGCTCGACCCAACGAGGCCCGTTACACAGGCCATCAACGCCGATCCGCCGAAGAGCACTACCCAGGCTGCGGTGCTCGACGCGGTCGGATACAACTATCACGCGCACATCTTCGGTGAGGAACACGATCGGCTTCCCAAGCTCACGATGTACACCTCCGAATCGGTGCCCAAAGACGTGTTTTCTTACTGGCGCGCCGTCGAAACCCAGCCGTGGGTGATCGGCGACTTCGTCTGGACCGCAGTGGACTACCTGGGCGAATCCGGCATCGGCTGGATGGGATACAGCCAGAACTGGCAGAAGCTCGGTCCTTACCCATGGCATCTGGCGTATTGCGGCGAGATCGATGCGACCGGACGCATGCGCCCGGCGGCCTACTACCGCCAGGTTGTGTGGAAGACCGGTGCCTCACCGATCTCCGCCTTCGTCCGCCAACCCAAAGGCACGAAGGATCTCCCCGACCGCCACCTTTATCCGATTACGCCACCGCACATCGATTGGTCGTTGGACGACGTCCACCCTAGTTGGACGTGGCCGGGACAAGAAGGCCGGCAACAGGAGGTAATGGTCTATTCCGAATTGCCGGAAGTGGAACTGTTCCTCAACGGCAAGAGCCTCGGCCGCAAACCGGTGGGCGTGGAAAGCGAATACAAAACTGTCTACCAAGTGCCCTACGCGCCCGGGCGCCTGCTCGCAGTGGGCTATCGCGACGGGCGCGAAGCCGGACGCTGGGAACTGCGCACGGCAGGCACGCCGGCCGCCGCCGTGGTGACGGTAGACCGGTCGCAGCTCACGGCCGATGGCGAGGATCTGGTTTACGTCACCGTGGAACTGCACGACGCCGACGGCACGCCCATCTATGCCCGCGACGACGACAAGCAGGTACGCGTGCGCGTGAGCGGCGCAGGAACCCTGGCCGGTATCGGCAACGGCAATCCAATAGACGTTTCCAGCTTCCAGTCCGGCGAACGCAAGACCTTCCACGGACGAGTGGTCGCCGTGGTCCGCGCCGGCACCCTGGCCGGCCCCATCGTCATCCACATCGACGCGGAAGGCCTACCCACCCGCCAAGTGCGGTTGAACGCGATCGCGCCGCAGTCCTTCTGAACGGAAAGATTCTCGGCCGCGCTGCAGCGAAAGCGGTCGTTGCGCTATCGATGCCCGTTCGCCCGGAAGCAGACGCTGAACGACTTGCGTCACATCAACTTCAGCGCAGGGCATGGCGGTGCCGTCACAGCCCCGCACGACGATTGGCCCGTTCTCGCGATGTGTTCCTAACAGTGCCATCTTGCGCGCCACGACGAGCAGGGCTCGTAGATCGTTGTCATGGTCGCGTGCCATCGCCGTTCTGATTAATCAATCAGATTCATAAGCCTATTCGAATTACCCCAGTTTATCCAAGACGCGGCTGCGCTCAGACTGGGCCGACGCCAGCGCCGAACCTGGCCCTTACCCGATCCGCTCAGCAGGGTCCAGTGGACGCAAAGCGCACTTGTCTTCGAAGAGGAAAACAACATGAACAGAACGATGCTGTCTCTACTCATGTTTGGCATGGCACCCGTCGCACCGGGGCAGGAAGGCTCGGCACAGACGATCACCCGTACGGGCACCCAGAATTCGGTGGATGGCCCGCAGGCATATTTCACGGGCCGGGCGCGGATAGATCCGCTGTACGAAGCCAACGAGCACATCAACGCGACGAGTGCGTACGTGACGTTCGAGCAGGGCGCGCGCTCGGCTTGGCACACCCATCCGAGGGGCCAGTACCTGGTGGTCACCTCTGGCGTGGGAAGGACGCAGCAATGGGGTGGACCGGTTGAGGAAATCCGACCCGGCGACGTCATCTGGTGTCCACCCGGCATCAAGCATTGGCATGGCGCCGCACCCAATACGGCCATGACGCACCTGGCGATCACTGGCATGGAAAACGGCAAGAACGTCCAGTGGATGGAGAAGGTGAGCGACGACCAGTACTTGGCCCCCTGCCGGATAGGACATGAAACGCACGCTTATGGCCACGCTGATCGCGTGCACCGCATTGAGCATGTCACCGCTGCACGCGCAATCCCGCGACCGGATGGAACCCATCAGGAGCACGTCGATGAACCAAGAACAGCTCTCCGAGAAACAGCAAGCAATTCTGCCGATCACCGCGTTCACCGCGTCCGGCGACATGGAACGGCTCAATGCCGCGCTACGCCAAGGCCTGGATGTCAGCCTCACGGTGAACGAGATCAAGGAAATCCTGGGGCAAATGTATGCGTATGTCGGCTTCCCCAGGAGTCTGAACGCGCTGAGCGAGTTCATGAAGGTGATCGAAAACCGCAAGGCACAGGGCATCAATGATTCCTTGGGCCCGGACCCCAGTCCGCTGCCCGCGCCCGAACGCATGCTGGAGGTTGGCACCGCGAACCAGGCCAAACTGTCCGGCCAGCCGGTCACCGGTTCACTGTTTGAATTCTCGCCGCAGATAGATCGCTATCTGAAGGAACATCTGTTTGGCGCGATCTTCGCTCGCGACAACCTAAGTTGGCAGGATCGCGAACTGGCCACCGTCGGCGCACTAGCCGCATTGCATGGCGCGGATTCGCAGGTGCAAGCGCATATGCGGATCAGCCGCAACGTGGGCCTGAGCGAGGCACAGCTTCAGCAACTGGTATCCGTGCTCCGCGAACGCGTGGGCACCGAGGCCGCTGATCGTGCGGAAACCGCGCGTCGCAGCACCGTAGTCCCGTAGCTTTGGTCCGGTGCTCCAGAGCGCATGAAGCGTTTGAACGCATCGCGGTTTGATCTGCATTTGAACGAAGGTGGCCCAATGAAAAACTGGAGAACACTGTTGGCAACGGCAACACTGCTGATGGCACACACGGCAAGCGCGCAGCCCTTGGTACGCATGTTCGAACTGCAGAGCGACCCTGCGCGGGTACATGCGTTCGATGTCGCAGGCCGGCACAACATGCAGGCCTCCAACCGCGAGGAGCCCGGCGTGCTGGCGATGCACGCCGTCGCCAGCCAGGACAAGCCCGGAATGACATACGTGTTCGAGATCTATGCAGATGATGCCGCCTACCGGCATCACATCGGGACCGGGCACTATAAGGACTTCGTCGAGAAGACCCGGTCACTGGTCGCGGACAAACAGCTGATCGAGACCGCCCCCGTCTTCCTGGCGGAGAAGCCTGCGCCGATATCGATCATGCAGCGCGGCAAGACACCGGAGGTCCGCATCGTAGGGGTCACGGTGAAGCGCGAAGACCTCGCCGAGTTTCGTCGCATCGTAACGGCGGAAATGCGTGAGTCCATGAAGGTCGAATCCGGAGTCATGGCCATGTATGCAGTGACTCGAAAGGAGCGACCGGAACAGTGGATTTTCTTCGAGATCTACGTCGATGCCGCAGCCTACGCCTCGCATCGCGAGACGCCTCATTTCAAGGAGTATCTGCGCCTGACCGGCGACATGCTGGTGGACAAGGGCCATATCGGGGTCGAGAACATCGCGCTTCAAAGCAGGGGTGGATTGCTGTTCGATGCGCCGCGGACGCGGTAAGCCACGGACGACTCGACCTAGGTCCGCATCGGGCGGAATGCGGGTTGGCAGGTTCCGAAATCGACGTTCCTGTAAGCGCCTTCAGCACCGAAGGCAGTGGGCGCGTAGCGTCAGACACGCCCCCTGCCGGATAGATGAAATCAGGATCCGTTCATCCGCTCGAACAACGCCTCGCCCATCTTTCGGGCGCCAGCAGCCAGGCCGATCATTATTTCGTCCTGGTCATTCTCCAGCTGGTTGAGCGCTTCGGCGGCAAAGTCGTCCGGTGACATCATGGCTTGCGTGCTGGTGCCTGCGATGCGGTCCTCGCCACCGAGGCCGGTGTCGACAATGGGCGGTGCGATCTCGACGACCCGAACTCCTGTCGCCTTGAGCTGGTGGCGCAGGCTGAGCGTGAAGGAATGCATCGCGGCCTTGGTCGCGCAGTAAACGGGGACGCCCGCCAGCGGCGAGAAGGCCAGCGCCGAACTGACGTTGACAATGACGGCATGCGGCTGCCGCTTCAGCATGGGTAGGAGTTCACCGATCAGCCGCACGGGCGCGGTGAAATTGGTCGCCACTTCCTGTTCGAGGTTCTCAAGCGCACCGTCTTCGCTCAATGCCCGGCGATATTGAACGCCCGCATTGTTGATGACGATATTGAGCTCGGGATGTGTGGCGGTCAGCCAAGTCACCATCGCTTGCCGACTCGCGGCGTCGGTGATGTCACAGACATGGGTAATCAAGGCCGGTACTTCTGCCTGCGCCTTAAGCAGCGCATCCTCCTTTCGTCCGCAAATGACGACGCGATTGCCGCGTTCTGAAAGTTGCCGCGCTAGCGCTAAGCCGATGCCAGCGGCTCCGCCTGTGATGAGAATAGTGTTTGCTGTCAGGTTCATGTCGACTTTCCTTCTTAATTGGAGATGAGAAGGTGCGCCGACGAAGACCTTAGAGTTCCGGCAGGCACACCTAGACAACCGGCACAGCCGGCGCAGGTGTCGCGGATACCCTGTGGGAGAGCTGCCCGCCCGGTTTGGGGCGGTGTCCGGGCTACCATCCGGGCTGCGCTCTTTCGACCCGATATTTGTAGCACATATTCTAAAAATGGTAGTCCACTTGCCGGCAGCAACGCGTACGCGTTCAGTGGGCGCTGTGCAGCATGAAGATTCAGCAAGACTGGAGAAGGATGACCGGTTACGACACGGTCGAGACAACCAACAATGCACTACAATGATGGGCTGTGCGTGCCGTTACAGAAGACGTCGATGAGCATCTGAGATAATCGATATCCGCTTCCAGCGTACATTTCAATGCGTGTTGGACGCGCTTTCACTGTCAGCGTTCAAGCAGGTTTGATGAAAAGGATTGCATCACTGTAGGATTGGCGCCGACGATTTTTGCTTCAACGCTGGCTAGGGCACCGGGCCAACGTTCTGTAACACCCCTCCGGCGGGCGCTGCCAACCAGTCAATGGAGGGCAACTCGTGCCTGTAATCAATCGCCGTCAACTGCTGCTTGGCAGCCTCTCGCTTCCCTTGCTTGCCTTGCCGCCCGCCGGCCGGGCGCAAGTCCAGACCCCGCGCATCCCCTTCGAATCGCTTCTGCGACCCACGGTCCACTCGGGGAACGAACGCTGGGAATTCACCCAGCGCATGTCCCACTACGGCGTGCCGGGCGCGGCCGTGGCGGTTCTGCGCGATGGACGGACAGCGAGCCTGAAAGGCTACGGCTCAAGGATGGCCGGGCATGATTTTCCCGTAGGGCCAGACACCTTGTTTTCGGTCGGCTCGGTGAGCAAGGTCGCGACCGCGGCGCTTTGCCTGAAACTCGTCGCGCTGGGCAAGCTCGATCTCGATCAAGGCGTCGGTCGCTGGCTGCGCCGCTGGCAAGTTCCTAAAGGACTGGAAGGCGATACCAGCGACATCAGCCTGCGGATGCTGCTGTCGCATACCGCCGGCTTCAATGTCCATGGGTTCAAGGATGTGGAACCGTCCGCGCCGTTGCCGTCCCTTCTGCAAACGTTGAACGGCACACCACCCGCGCTGAACAAACCGTTGCAACGGATCGACCAGGCAGGAAGCCGGTCCCATTACTCGGGTGGCGGTTACATGGTGGTGCAGACCGTTATCGAGGATGCGATGGGAAAAACTCTCGATGCGTTGGCGCGTCGGTATCTGTTCGCCCCGCTGAGCATGAGCCGTAGCAGGTTCGATGCAGCCCCTTCGGCCACTACGGCCGATATCGCTCACGCTCATGACGGTTCCGGCAAGCCCGTGGCGCTTCCCCGTGGATGGCAGAGCTTTCCCGAACTCGCTCCCTCCGGGCTCTGGACCTCAGCCCATGATCTCGCCCGGCTAGTCGAAGCGCTCTGCGCCAGCTACCGCAAGCCCGGTGGCTTTCTGCCGCAAGCGCTGGCGATAGACATGATGACCGTGGTTTCCCCGGGCACGTTCGGCCTCGGGCCACGCCTGGCCGGCGAAGGCAGCGCGCGCACCTTCCATCATGCCGGGGCGAACGACAGTTACAAAGCCTATATCGAGGGCAACCTCGACAGCGGCGATGGTCTGGTGATCGTAACTAATGGCACTAATGGCGACGTCCTGGGCGATGAGATACGCAACGCCGTGTCCGACTCGCTGCAGTGGCCTGGCGATTGGTCGGTGAAAGTCAGTCCAGTCACCGACGAGGCTTTACTCGACGAATTCGTCGGCGCATACAAGCGGCGAGCGGGCCAGAGTTCCGAGCTGATGGGAATTCTGGACGCCACTTTCGACATCCAGGATCTCGCTGTGCTTCGTACTTCCACTGGACTGGAGCTGCAGGCGAAAGGCAAGCGCAGGTCGCTCAAGCCCGTGAGCAGCAACCGATTCGTGGCGCCCGAGTCCTACATTCCAGCCGGAACATTGCAGATCGCATTCAATCGCGGGGCGATGCGCGACGTACGGAGCCTGACGATCGTCGCAGGTGGCGGTGTTCTTGTCTTCGATAAGCAGGCTGCGCAGGGTCAACAATCGCATTGACCTGCGTGTCCCTTACACCTGCGCGCTATCGGCCAGAAGCGGGCATTTTCAACTTTCCGGAATAGTTGCAGCAGCCAATGGTGCGAGCACTGTCCAACCAAGACTCGCATAAAGGTTGCGGCCGTCTTCTGTCGCGACTAGAAGCTGCGGACTTGCAAGGGATTTTCTCGCAGTTCCAAGAGCGATCATCACCGCAACACCCAATCCTTTCCGCCGATGATACTGCGCAGTTTCGATTCGATCATAAATGAAGACCTCCGCGGTTTCTGCCGCGCATCCGCTTGCGGCCAGATCGCCATCCGGCGCGATGATGCAAGCTCGGGTAACGGGTCCGGCTCGATGAAGCTCCATCCTGTACCCATCCGGTAGAGGTTTCGTGTCGAGAGTCGACACTGCCGCCATCATGAAATAGTTCGCTGGCTGAATCTCCCAGCGAGTTGGCAGCGCACTTCGCAACTCCTCATCAAAGCCGCACAACTTCAGGTAATGTCGTGGGGCCGTAACGTCATGTGCGATTGCGCGCAACCCATCGCATGGCTCCGGGAATACCCAGCGCTTCACTTCCTTTTCCGAGTGGGTATCTACTCGGAAGCCCCCTCGATCGCGAACAGGGAGCGGAGAGCCTCGAGCGATGGAATGCGCTGCTTGCCAGGCGAAAACGAGTTTTGGATCGACGTAGGAGAGGGTCATAGCTCATCGTTCATGGTGCTCGGATAGGATGCTTACTCCGGCGACTACACGTGCTGTGCCATGTTGACTTTCAGCGACGACATCTCCGTGACTTTTAACTAAAGCATTGCCCTGTCTCAGGAGCTAAGACGATAACTATAGGGCAGGACCAAAGGAAGACTTGAGCAAACTACGGAAAGACGAGCGCTCCGCATATCCGCCTCAGTTCATGACCCACCTCGACATCTTGCATCTACCTTCCTTCAACAGTCATCGGCGCGTGGGATGCAAGTGCGCAGTGCGCTTTCATGCGGCCTGTCCTTCAGCGGACCGATCCTTGCCTTCGGGCTTGATCTTGAACCAGATGGAATACATAGCCGGCAGAAACACCAGGGTTAGAACGGTTCCCGCAAGAGTGCCGCCAATTAATGTGTAAGCCAGCGTTCCCCAGAACACGGAATGGGTCAGCGGGATGAAGGCCAGGATCGCCGCCATGGCGGTCAAGATGACCGGCCGGGCACGCTGTACTGTCGCTTCGACGACAGCGTGGAACGGAGCTAGCCCTTCCTTTACATTGTGGTCAATCTGTCCGATCAGGATCAGCGTGTTCCGCATCAGGATGCCGGACAACGCGATCAGCCCGACGAGCGCATTGATTCCGAACGGCTGTTGGAAGACAAGCAGGGTTGGCACTACGCCGATCAGACCCAATGGACTGGTCAGGAACACCATCACCATTGCGGAGAACGAGCGCACCTGCAGGATTAGAATCAGCAACGTGGCTGCCAGCATGATGGGGAATAACGGCAACATTGCGGTCGTCGCCTTGCCCGATTCTTCGATGGAGCCGGCCTGGTCAATGCGATAGCCGCGCGGCAGCTTCTCCACGACCGGCTTGAGCTGTTGGGTGATGGCCGAGGACACGTCCGGCGGTTGCAGGCCGTCGCCGATATCGCCGCGCACGGTGATGGTCGGCATTCGGTCACGACGGCGCATGATCGGTTCCTCCATACGCACGTCGACCTCGCCCACCTGCGAGAGCGGGATGCGCTGGCCATTTGCTCCAGCGAGGGTGAAATCGGTTATTCGTGCCGGATCGAGTCGGAACTCGCCTGCCGAACGCGCGACGACTTGCACCGAACGAATATCCTCTCGCACCGTGGTGACAGGCACGCCGCTCAACAGGAACTGGAGCTGGAGCGCCACCTCGTTGGAGGTCAGCCCCACGGCCTGCAAGCGGTCTTGCTGCAAGGTGAAGTGCAGCGCGGGAGTGCGCACTCCCCAGTCCGTGTTGACCGTGCGCATCAGGGGGCTGGCGTCCATGACCTGCTGCACTTCAGCTGCGATTTTGCGTAACGTGGCAGGATCAGGACCACTGACCCGATAGGCTACCGGGAATGGCGAATAAGGGCCGAAAACCAGCTGCGTGACGCGCACTCGCGCTTCCGGTGCCAGACCGTCAGCGATAGCTTGTCGCAGGCGATGTTTCAGTGCATCACGCTCATCCTGGTTGTCTGTTCGAACTACCACCTTGGCAAACGACGGATCGGGCAACTCTGGACCCACAGAGAAGAAGAACCTTGGCGCGCCCTGGCCAACGTAGGCGGTGACGATCTTGGCTTCCTTTTGTTTGCTCAACCAGGCTTCGACCTTCGCCGTGGCCGCGCTCGTCTGACTGATCGAGGTGCCATAGGGCATCTGCACTTCAACCAGGACTTCGGGCCGGTCTGAGATGGGGAAGAATTGCTTCTTCACTACGGCCATCCCGAGAATTGCCAGGACAAACAGGCCCACGACCGAACCAGCAGCCAACCACTTGCGCGCTATGACGCGCCCCAAGACCTGCCTAAAGCGGTTGTAACGTGGGGTGTCATACATCGCGCCATGCCCCCCCTCGACCTTCTTCATGTCGGGCAACAACTTGACGCCGAGGTAGGGCGTGAAGATCACGGCGACCACCCACGAAGCAATGAGCGCGATCCCGACGATCCAGAACATATTGCCGGTGTACTCACCTGCACTGGAACGGGCAAAGCCGTTGGGCATGAAGCCGACAGCGGTGACCAGCGTGCCTGACAGCATGGGTGCTGCGGTATGGCTCCAGGCGTACGCGGAGGCCGCGACACGGCTGTACCCTTCTTCCATTTTCACCACCATCATTTCGATGGCGATGATGGCGTCGTCCACCAGCAAGCCGAGCGCCAGAATGAGGGATCCCAAGGTGATCCGATCGAAGTTCTTGCCGGTTGCGAGCATCACGACGAAGACCGCTGCCAGCGTCAACGGTACGGCCGCCGCCACGACCAGGCCTACACGCCAGCCCATGCTGACGAAGCACACCAGCATGACGACCAGTAATGCAACGAAGAACTTGACCATGAATTCATCGACCGAAGAGTCGATGTTGATGGCTTGGTCAGTAACTTTCGTCAGACTCATGCCTAGCGGTAGTTCGGCACCGATCGCATCGACTTCTTTTTTAAGTGCTTCACCCAGGTCGAGCCCGTTCCAGCCCTCGCGCATGACCACGCCAAGAAGCAGCGCGGGCTCGCCACCGCTTCGGATAATGAAAGTCTTCGGATCCTCATAGCCTCGTCTAACCGTAGCGATATCCGATAACTTCAGTGTTCGACCTTGCGCCACGATCGGCGTGTCGCGGATCTTCTGTAGTTCGTCGAAGGCACCGTCCAAGCGGACGAAGACTTCCGGCCCCTTCGTTTCTACGGAACCTGCCGGCGTCAGCACGTTCTGAGCGTTGAGGGCGGAGAATACCTGCTGCGGACTGACGCCCAGAGTTGCCAATCGCTCGTGCGAGAACTCGACATAGATCCGTTCGGGCTGTTCGCCCACGATATTGACCTTCTTGACGCCTGGCACGTGCAGGAGCTGTTGGCGAAACCGTTCCGCATCGCGTACCAGCAGGCGTTGCGGTTCACCCTTCGCCTTAAGCGCGTAAAGAGCGAAGGTGACGTCCGCATATTCATCGTTGACCATCGGTCCAATCACACCGGCCGGTAGATTCCTTGCCTCGTCGTCTACTTTCTTGCGGGCTTGATAAAATTCATCCTGCACTTTCGAGGGGGGAGTACCGTCAAGCAGTGTGAGCGTCGTAAACGCCAAGCCGGGTCTGGTATAGGTCTCGGTACGGTCGTACCAGCGCAGCTCCTGCAGGCGCTTCTCGATCTTTTCGGCGACCTGGTCCTGCATCTCCTGCGGCGTTGCACCGGGCCAGGCGGTGATGATCGTCATCACCTTGACGGTGAAGGCAGGATCCTCGGCTCGTCCCAGCTTGAAGAACGCGACGAGTCCGGCCACTGACACCAAGAGAATCAGGAACAAGGTGATGGAGCGCTCGCGAACGGCAAGCGCCGACAAGTTGAAACGACTTTCGTTCACGGACGGGATCCCTTGGTCGCTACAACGGCCGCTACGGCAGCGGCTGGGCCGGCCACGCGCACCGGCTCACCTTCGCGTAAAAGGTGCGCGCCCAGCGCGACTATCCTGTCGCCTTGCTTGAGCTGCCCGGTGATGCGTGCACCGTCGTCATCCAGGTGCTGGACCGCCACTGCCCGCCACGTAACTTTCGCCGGCTGGCCATTGATGACCCACACCCCTGGGCCCTTGCCAGCATCGAACAGCGACCCGATTGGCACCTGCACACCGGGTTGTGTGGAAGGTGAGCCATCGGGAATCTCGATGGTGATGGTGGTGCCCAATG
>Ga0307513_10002162_pt1 | contig 27483 bp, 34 predicted proteins | sample 15_EM_MG_FD_202174 | JGI IMG/M metagenome (GOLD analysis project Ga0307513, IMG submission 202174) | Populus trichocarpa ectomycorrhiza microbial communities from riparian zone in the Pacific Northwest, United States - 15_EM | ecosystem: Host-associated > Plants > Roots > Unclassified | place... | reverse complement strand
ATGGCTTGGGTTGGGGCGAGGCGGACGTCATATCGGGGGGGCGGGAGCAACAAGGGAGGCGGGTGCGTCAAGTGGTGCGCTGTACGTATGGGTATGCGAAGTCAGCAAAGGGGTAATTAATTTGCAAGAGTTTGGTCGTAGTCGTCGTCGTCGGCGAGAGGGGTATGTCGTCGGCGGAGAGGGGTATGACGCAGGAGGGGGAATGGGGGGGAAGGAGAGATTACAACAAGAGCAACAGACTGACGAATGTAGACCGCGAGTATGGGTCAAGGTGGTTCTGTCGGTGCTTATCTGTTGCTCGCTGTCAGTCGTCGTCTTCGTCGTCGGAGAGACCATCGGAGGCTTTGTGCGGGGTTCTGCTCACTTTCGTTGGACGAATCGAATGAAAATAGCGATGATGACGCTGGTGGGAGGCGATGGTTGGGGTTGGGACTAAGTGTCGTGACGCTATTTATTTATTTGGTCATTCCTAATGCCGTCACCACCAACTAACTAATTCATCTCCACTCTTCCTTTACCTTTTCGCCCGCCCAATAACGCGAAGCACGACGCCGGGAACGTCCGACTGCCCTTGGCGCGGACGAATACCAAAGAGAACGAAGAGAACGATGCTAACGATGCCAAACGGTGCCAAACGGTGCTAACGAGCCAATGATGCCAACGACGGATGCGATCGCTTCGAACCGAAGCAAAGGGTCGAGTGCACCATATGACACCTCTACACGATTGACGCGCGACTGCCCTGACTGACTGACAGACACGCACGCCTTGACATCGGCGCACTCCTCGTCATCCGCCACCCACAGCCCGGTTAGTCACTCATATCCTCCTTCCCTTCCTCGTCACAAGCACCACCCCCCACGCCTAATTCGCCCCTTCTCCAGCTGGCACGAAGATCATGCGCCCTCACCTTCACCATTCTCTCACATTAGCTCACCCCCTTCCATCCGGAGTCCGTTTTCGGCAAGCTAATCAACTCTCCATCACCTACATGACTCCTTGATATTGCCCGTGATAATCAAGGGTTACCACTTCCTTTCCTGTATCCCTATCTAGTCTTCTTTGACGGCCAGCGCAGTGGTCTCAGTTCGAAATAGAGCTGTGTGACACATCAGCTGGCGAAACTCCTTCGTACAAACGTATCTCGGTATCCACTCACTCCGGAACTTCTTCAATGGTACACAACTCCGGTGGATTGCACCAACTTCCACCATGTGCTGCGTTTGCTGACAGGTTCTCTGCCTGCAACACATACGTATGTCGTCACTTGCTTAGACCCCATTCCTTTCTCTCATTAGAACTCATTAGAACCCACGGTTTCAACTATTTGATTCTCGAAGCAACAGGCCCAGGTAGGCCCCCTATGCGACTATACAGTAGTCCTAGTAACTACAAGAAGGTATATCATAGAACATAAACATTGAAATGCCATGGTAGCCATCTCGTACTAAACCATCAACTGAGCTCACTCTCCTGGTAACCCTGCGAACACAAAGGCTTTCCCTAGCAATGCCAACTTCCTCTTCCATCAGATTACTCACGGTACCCCACATATGTGGCTGGCTGGCTAGTGGCCCCAGCTGGACCAAGTGCTGATCCCCCCTCGCACACAGGATGCGATACCTCCATTGTTAACGGCCTTGAATTCCGAAGCCATGTGCCAGGCTACTCTCCCGATATCTGATTATCATCCCAACGTTATCTTGGCGTGCAACCCCAGAAGCGCCCATGCTCACACCGTATTTGATCACCACCCCGATCGTACTCCTTCAATTTCTCTGGAGGTCACAGTCTCTCGTGGTCGGACATATTGTTGGAAGAAGGGAGGCTTTGGTGCTACCAACCAACACACCCCGTAACCAAAGTTAAACCGCTGGGTCTTGATACCCCCTGAGATGGTCCGAACCATCTTGGTGGACGCAATGGTTAAGGTGAGATAGTGACGTCAAAATCCAAGGAGGTAGAGTTCTGCTCCGAGGTGTAGCTATATCAGCCGTCAAATGCAGGACGGAAAGGGAACCAAAGTCCAATGGGACGGTATCAAATTAATTCATGCAAGGCTCGGGATTCAGTTAGGAACGGTTTGATCAGCTCATACAGGCCGTATGTACAGTGCCAGAACGTCATATCTAGGGGGGGCAAACATAGCATAGAACACCCAGGTCTTGTGCGCCGAGTCGCAGACATAAATCTCTCTCGCCCTCAGAGATGGTGAAGTACCGACCTATCCCCTCCTTCGCCATGCCATAAAGGGGTACGGCCCCCGCCGGGCAGGGGCCATCGCTGCGGTACACATACCCCACCACGTACTCGATGATCGCGTCCCGCTCCTTGATCCACCAATTGGTGGATTCGTCGTTAGTCGGGAAAGCCCACGTCTTCGATTTGGGAGACCAGACGCGACGGAACGGGACCATGCCCGGCGCCTGTGTCTCCCAGATGCGGCAGACTAACCCCCCGTACTTCCAACACGAATCGTAGCTGTGCCCGTCCCTCTCATGTCCAAAGTTTCCATAGAGTCGGGCACCTCTCTCTCCGGTCAACTGGTGCAAAGGCACTGTCGCCGGAGGGAGTAATGATGGGGCGCGACCTCTGAATTTCCTCTTTGTACTCGCTGAGAAGCTGTTGACCATTGCCAGTATGCTGGACGGATTGGGAGTTTTTGGCAGAATACTAATTACATTACCCTGCAAATTCTATCAAACGTCAAGGAATCGATCATCTCTAAGTAGACCCTACATGTAGAACACCCCTCCATTTCGTACGGCGTTCCGTGCTCTTCCCGACGCGAAAGTCCCCGTGGTGAAAGCGGTCGTCAGCCGACATAATGCCGTCTTCGTCCTTCTTCAGTGTGTCACGAAGAATGTCGAGTGTGGCATCGGGGTCGCAAAGCACGCGGTATTTGGTGGTATCGCCGCTCGCGAGCGTCTTGACGACGAACACGACGTCCGGGGCATGGTCCTGAGTCTCAGGTGGTGGTACGGACACAATGGCGTCTGTCTCGGAGAATGGATCGGGGTCGAGAGAAGGATCCATCGTGGATGTGCGCCCCGCCCGCGCCCAGAGGTGAGTGGGGAGGTCCAAGTCTGAGGGCGTCTATCGTCGCTTAGACCCAACGCCAAGCTCTAGTAATACCTTCCGTGTCGTGGCCCGAGAGCCCGAGAGCCTTCGTGATGGAAAAGACGCCAGGTCCAGAAGCCAAAGCTACGCCGTGAGGAACCGGATTGGACACACGATAACACTCTTCGAAAGCTTGGAGGACGTCATCAGGGGCAGGTGTTGCCGGTGGCGGTAGCGAGGGAGAACGAGGAGCGCTGCATTGGTCGTTCTTGCTGACAATATGCCGCTTCTTTCGCAGTGGTGGCAGGACCTCTCCTCTTGCTGCTGCCTCCGCGTCGTAGAGGGCGACGAGGTCTCGAGATAGCTGAACTTGTTTCGAGTGGATGCAAGGTGCCGCTTCAGATGGTCGTGTATTGGCCAGAACGCATCATAGTCGTAGAGACACAAGGACGTGGGTGTAGTCTGGCGGCCTGGCCAAGGTTCAAAGTCGAAAGGGAATGTAGGACGAACGCACCTCAACGCACAGTGTAACCAACTCATTCTCCCTGGTTCTTCCTCCACGTCCATCGGACATCGAGGTACCTTGGGGCTAGTCGATGCAGAGTGCCCTATTGGGTTGCCTTGGTCAGCTCCGATAGAAACGGAAAAGGACGTTAAACCTGGATCATTGTATAATGTTCTGCATCTACGTTCCTTTCGTGCTTGAGGATAGCCTTGAGGGTAAATCCATTGCGATGACCGCCATTGCGATTTATGTTCTTGCGGCCAGCTTCTCCTCTTGGGCGCGGGATGGAGAGGGTCAGACGAGATTTGAGTCTGTATGGCTCGAGCCTCTTATTGAGGTGCTCGCGTCCCGATTGTCTTTTGTCGTCCAAGTCTACAGGCGCAGTTTAGCAGCAGAGCAACGACGGACAGGAAGATGAACGCACCAGTGTATAGGTGTTGTGGAATCTATGTGATGTTCTCTTGGTCCTCGTCATCATTGGCGTTGTCTCGGCGACGTTTCGGGAACGCTAAAGCCGACGACTCTTGAGAGGGTACACGCCAAGCGAGGTGGTAAGGGCATACGGAACCAGACGGCAATCGTTGGTCCAATTCGGGAACGGTGTAGCAATTCTTGGGGTCTTTGACCATTGCCGGATCGCCGCATGGTTGGTCCACTTTGGCGCAGTGCCACTTGACAGTTGGAATTCTCCTCGAGTTTCCAAACAGAAGCTCTTAATTGGTCTGCCAGTCATTGCCGGTCATCCGCTCTACCCGCTCGGCAGGTTATTTGTCTCGTTCTTCAGAAAACTCGGGAACGCGTATTCAAGACACTATGCGATAAAAGGGCGTCTCGTCAGTATTATCCCTCTCCCACAACTCACACCAACCTACCTCGAACATCACGCTTTGCAACGAACCCGTAATGAACACCAACTCAGAACTCCACAGGCGCATCCAACGCGGCCCACCCAACATGCTCAATCTCCCAGACATGTTCCGAGAAATTGCCGATAGTCTCCGCCGATCTTTCCGCCGTGCTCGTGCTTCCTATGCAAGGCGCAGGCAGCGTACGTGCTCAGTGCCTGATGTGCTCAGTCATCCCACGCCGCATTATTGAGCTGCTACTGATTCATCTTGCAGGTAAGCGATCCCAAGGTCCCGCCGAGCAAGGAGGGCCTACTTCGCTCTACTATATTCAGATTCAACCCTGGGTACCTCACCTGCCGCCGTCGTATCAGTAGAATCCCATCGTATGGCCTGGCCGCAGGGGCTCATGTCACCACAGGCTTACTTTAAGCATTCATACCCACCAAGCACCCCGCACCCCAACTACCACCGTACCATCCACGGCTCCCATGTTCGACACTCCTCCCAATGATTATTTGTCTCCTGATGTATCCAAGCTATAATGACGGTTGTGCCCTGCTCTTCACTCGAATTTTTGTACGCTTGTTGTGACTACCATACTGGAATATTGAATGGCAGATACTTTTCCTCTTTTAACCCACAGTACGTGAGGTGATATACACAATACGCCTGCACCATTTAAGGATATCCGGACCCTGGGTGCTTCCGCCAAGTCGTGCTCAATTAAAGCAGAGCAAGCGCGGGAACTCCTTGTAGAGTTGGCGTAGGACGTTTTCCTAATGTCTTCGGGGACCCTAACCTTATCAAAGCAAAGGGAATCATGCCGCGGCCTTCCATGGTTTGTCGGCTAGTCGCTTGACTGCACAGGTTGACAAAATTTGACTCGGAAGGACTGTGTCTTACGAACCACCACACAAGTCGAATGTCTATCTGGAGTCGCGGACGACAGTGACGAAAAGTCCCAGTTGCGGTTGAGAACAGCTTCGACTCCGAACCACCAGAGCCTCTGCAAAAGCAATCAAATTGCAAAAACGTTCGGCCGCCAATCTCATAGGGTCTGATGGCATTAGGAGCTCCAAGTATCGTCGTTGCGCCAAGTTAGGGAACCTGAGCTTTTCATAAGAATAAGTTATGCCATGGCCTATGGAGAAGCGATATTGCGTTCAGTATATGTGAGCTAAGCAAGCATTGACGTACAAATAATAATCAGAAGAAATTAGCGGCCCTTAGAAGCCGTCGAATTTGGGCAGTCTGAAGAACCACAACCGATCTTGTGGTCTGCAGCACTACCATCTACATTAAGTGTGACAGCCCAGCAGTGGGTCTTTGGTGGGTTGATAGTTTTTGGAATCCGAGGTGTAAGTGAGTTCCTATTAGCCATATTGTACCTCCTGTATTATTGTCCTTTCTTCTTTTTTTGATAGTCGTCATTTCAGCTCAGAACCAAAATTGATAATTCGCAGGTCACCTTATCGTATTACAAATACAGCCAGTCCCTCTATTGTCCACTGAATGGCGCCCTACGGTGATGGACGTTCCAACGCCGCAAAAGCACCATTGTCGGTGGTATGCTTTACAACGATGTTACCATTCGCCATTCGCGTCCAGCATTGCCTTATTGCCACCAAACATGCAAGAAATAAATGGCCATACAGTTCCCGATAAAGGGCGAAGAGAGGATGCAGAGATTTTCGTGTCTCGCCAACTACCCGGGTTCGTCCAAGAGATTCGATTTATCCCCCCCCCCAAGGCGTAACGAGGTCGGAGGTGAAGTAAATCAGGCCGGCCACTGTATTTCTTTCTCTCAGTTTCAGATCTGACTTCCCAACGACTCTGGGCTATCAGGACAAGTGTCTGTACGCAACTCGCAAGGTAAAGACCTGTGACAATACAATGAATTACCCTCTAATGAAAGGTTTATCTGGATCAGGTACCTCCAGCTGTACTGAACGTCAATGCGGATAAGGAGCTGCGCCACCTCGCAAGATATCGACTTGCATTCGGAATTTCAGTCCTCAACTATTTCTCAACGTTCAGGAACTCCATGGTATCCAACCAACACGTCCATTTACTGATTAACAAAGTCTTGTGGGACACTGGACATGGTGAAAACCAGCGAGCGAGTTTATCCGAGCACGGAAGCAGACTATGTGTAAGGGCCGTTGATATAGAGGTAAACTTGACCCTGCTGACCTTCCGGAAAGGTCGAAAGTGCATCCACCCCGCTTTCGACCTCCACCATCATGTTTCGAGCACTTGCGGCAACTGGCCTCGCATTACGACGGGGCGTTGGTCAGCTGGAGACGACATGAACCGCGTCTCGACCACGCCACAGAACTTCTTTAGAGTTGCACCACAGGAGCATTGGTACTATTAGTGGTGCGTTTCCATTGCTGTTGGGATATGTCTACCGATCCGCAACAGCGGGCATTTGGTTACCACCAACGTAGCAGGCGTGCTCTTGTAAGTAATTTAATCTTAGTATGTACGATGAAGATGAAATAACATTGTGCAAAGGCCCCTACAAATAGTACAGCAGGGGTGTGGAGTCATAGTTGAACAACATATCGATCAAGAGATGTGGATGTGGGAAGAGGAATATAGGGAGGATAGGTAGCTGGCGATACTTCGGTGTAGTAGTTGGTCGGTCTGAAGGAGAGACGTGAGCCTGCGGTTCCTCTGATTCCCAGAATTTATCTAAGAAACTGACACTGACCCAACGAATTGCAGAAGGACGCTCTCTGCGCGGGATATCCTAGACCGTGGTCACCGCTTGTGCCTTCTGGCGGCGAGAGCCTATACGTGCGAGAGTCGTCAGCCTCAATCGGTATCACGTCGTATCGAAGAGAGGTGGGTTGGAGAGTGAAGACGTACCGTGCCTGCGCCTTGCGCGGTTCGCACGGAAACGTTGGAAGGATCGATTGATGCTGTCGGCGATCTCACGAAACATATCTGGGAGGTTGAACATGTTTGGAGGGCCACGCTGGATGTGTCTAGGAGGATTCGTATAGGGGTGCATCTCGAGCGTGAGGGGTGGCGAAGTGTTCGAAGCGGTCGGAGTAGGGTAGACTGGGCGAGACGAGCAAGTCTGGGGGGGGGATGGATGATGGTCAGAGTGCACCGTTTTATACCGTATGGGGGTTCTCAATGCAGCTTCGTACTTGGATGCCTTGGTCCGGAGCTCATCTGGGCGACTGAGCGAAATAGCAAAAGTGAGACAGCGGGCGCTCTCTCAACTGAATGGCGTGGATCCACCGCACGCGGCCCCGCGACCGAATTGACAGGTTCTGCCTATCTACATGTTCTGCGACGGGCGACGTCTGACTTCGGCCGCCGAAAGAGAATGTGCTCATTCCGACCCCCCCTCCGATCTCTCGCAAAGAACAAAGGTGGATTTCACACCCTGGATTACGGCAATGACATCACCACACCTTGACCCCCGCGGGCCCGGTGCGCAAATTTAAACGACAAGAGGGAGCCTACGCGACCGTTTGAATCGAAGACTCGCCGTACCAGCCTCCCGTGCACCGGCCGCACGGGCACCGCCACCACTGGTATAACACTCGTCGAAAGCTTAGAGAAGGTCATCAGGGGCGGATGTTGATAGTGGTGGTAGTGATAGAGAACGGGAGCGCTGCCATTGGTCGTTCTTGCTGACAATATGCCGCTTCTTTCGCAGTGCTGGCAGGACCTCTCCTCTTGCTGCTGCTTCCGCGTCGTAGAGGGCGGGTCGTAGAGGGCGACGAGGTCTCGAGATAGCTGAACTTGTCTCGAGTGGATGCAAGGTGCCGCTTCAGATGGTCGTGTACTGGCTAGAACGCACCATAATCATAGAGACATAGAGACGTGCGTGTAGTTTGGCGGCCTGGCCAAGGTTCAGAGTCGAAAGGGAATGAGTAGGACGAACGCACCTCGACGCACAGTGTAACCAACTCATCTCCTTGGTTCTTCCTCCACGTCCGTCGGACATCGAGGTACCTTGGGGCTAGTCGATGCAGAGTGCCCTATTGGGTTGCCTTGGTCAGCTCCAATAGAAATGGAAAAGGACGTCAAACCTGGATCATTGTATAATGTTCTGCACCTACGTTCCTTTCGTGCTTGAGGATAGCCTTGAGGGTAAATCATTGCGATGACCGCCATTGCGATTCATGTTCTTGCGGCCAGCTTCTCCTCTTGGGCTCTGGATGGAGAGGATCGGACGATATTTGAGTCTGTATGGCTCGAGCCTCTTATTGAGGTACTCGCGTCCCGATTGTCTTTTGTCGTCCAAGTCTTCAGGCGGAGTTTAGCAGCAGAGCAACGACGGACAGTATGATGAGCGCGCCAGTGTATAGGTGTTGTGAAACCCATGTGATGTTCTCTTTGGCGTTGTCGCGGCGACGTTTTGAGAACCGCTAAATCCGACGACTCTTGAGCAAAGCGAGGTGGTGAGGCGCATACGATACGGAATCAGACGGAAATTGTTGGTCCAATTCGGGAACGATGTAGCAGTTCTCGAAGTCTTTGACAATTGCCGCCCCTTTGGCGCTTCGACGCCCGCAAGAGTAAGTTGTGCGCATGAGAGCAGGTGAGGACAAATGGCTTACCCTGCTTCCTTCAAACTCAGATTCCCCTGCCATAGTACTATGAGTGCGCTTCCCAGTACAAATGGTAAATTGGCCCCCTGCATGTATGGGATTCTATCTCCCAGTGAAGGCAGTGCTTATCCGATCTTATACATGACTCCCTTTTGTACTCCATCAAGAAGTTGGAGATGATGCGCTGCAGGGCCTCGTGGTGAAATTCTTCTCCTTCATCTGAGGACTTTGCAATACAGTTAGGCGAACTGTCAGGTGGTGGCATTCTCCACGAGTTTCCAAACAGAGACTTTTGATTGGTCACCGAAATTAAACCTCATTTTTGTCACTTTACCTGCCACTTTGCCGCTTGCGACTTGCCACAAGTGATACACAAAGTGGCAGACAAAGAAGTAGCAGACAAATTCGTCTCGTTCTTCAGAGAACTCGGGGACGCGTATTTAAGACACTATGCGATAAAAGGGCGTCTCCTCAGTATCATTCCTCCCCCACAACTCACACCAACCTACTTCGAGCATCACGCTTTGCAACAAACCCGTCATGAACACCGATTCAGAACCCCACAGGCGCATCCAACGCGGCCCACCCAATATGTTCAATCTCCCAGACATGTTCCGAGAAATTGCCGATAGTCTCCGTCGATCTTTCCGCCGTGCTCGTGCTTCCTATGCAAGGCGCAGACAGCGTACGTGTTCAGTACCCGATGTGCTTGGTCATCCCACGCCGCATTATTGAGCCGCCGCTGATTCCTCTTGCAGGTAAGCGATCCCAAGGTCCCGCCGAGCAAGGAGGGCCTACTTCGCTCTACCATATTCAACCCTGGGTACCCCACTTGCCGCCGTCGTAGTCAGTAGAATCCCATCGTATGGCCTGGCCGCAGGGGGTTCATGTCACCACAGGCTTACTTTAAGCATTCATACCCACCAAGCATCCCGCACCCCAACTACCACCGTACCATCCTACGGTTCCCATGTTCGACACTCCTCCCAATGGTTATTTGTTTCCTGACGTATCCAAGCTATAATGACGGTTGTGCCCCCGCTCTTCACTCCAATTTTTGTACGCTTGTTGTGACTACCATACTGGAATATTGAATGACGAAGACTTTTCTTCCTTCAACCCACAGTACGTGAGGTGATGTACACAATAGGCCTGCACCATGGAAGGATATCCGGACCTGTGCTTCCGCCAAGCCATGCTCAATTAAAGCATAGCAAGCGCGGGAACTGAGTCCTTGTAAAGTTGGAGTAGGGCGTTTTCCTAATGGTTTCGGGGCTCCTAACCATATCAAAGCAAAGCGAATCATGCCGCGGCCCTCCATGGTTTGTCGGCTAGTCGCTTGACTGCACAGGTGGACGAAATTTGACTCAGAAGGACCGTGTCTTACGAACCACCACACAGGTCGAACGTCTATCTGGAGTCGCGGACGACAGTGACGAAAAGTCCCAGTTGCAGTTGAGAACAGCTTGGACTCGAACCACCGGAGCCTTTCCAAAAGTAATCAATTTGCAAAAGCGTTCAGCCGTTAATCTCCTGGCTCATAGGCTCTGATTCTACCGGATGGCGTCGTTGCGCCAAGTTAGGGAACCTTTGATCCAGCCGAACAAGCACAGGAATCGAGTTCTCTTGAGGGCGATACACCAGGGTGAGTAGTTCTCAATAGGTTACCATTATTTGAGGAGATTAATGTACGAGGTCGCACTTAACATTGGCTCGGTTCGAGCCGGAAACTGCTTCATCGGTTATCAAGATCCCTATCGGGAGGACTTGGTGGGCCTATATACCAATGTGATCGCACGTCCGTTGAGAAGGATGGTTTAGTTATTGTCGAGGATGCGCCTTGGGTGAACGAAGGCGCATTCATCGTCGTTGTTGAGCGAGAATGCAGTAGGTTTGGTCTCCTATTCGCTCCAGAGGCGTGCGAGTCGTAGAGTACGAGAGAATAGCGACGCTGAGGTACACACCCGTGAAAACATTTCGGGTCCAACGTTGGAATAACCCAACGGCTCTTGACTTCCGCCACGCCGCGTTATTAGCGGAACGACGTTATAAACGCACTTTTTGACTCTTGAAACCTCGAACTGGGTTTGGAACCTCGATCCCATGCATCAACTCGCCCAAAGGACACGCTAAGGGAGCGGCAGAAATATGGAAGACATAAACGGGTATTTGGTCAAGACGAACCAACTATGTAAGTCTCTAGTGTGACTCAATGATGGTAAAACCGTTATGGAATGGTATTTGCGACTCCACCTATATTCCCATCGCCGTTGTTGGTAGCCCGAGCCACCACCTGGAGCCTCTAGGATTACTGTGGCTAACGACGAAGTTCTTCTACTGCTTTGGAGGTGAACAAGCCCGCAGTTCGTCACCCTCCCATCACCCTCACCTCCCTATACGCATCGCGGATCATCCGTTCGTCCAAGAGATTCGATTTATCCCCCCCCAAGGCGTAACGAGGTCGGAGGTGAAGTAAATCAGGTCGGTTACTGTATTTCTTTTTCTCAGTTTCATATCTGACTTCCCAACGACTCTGGGCTATCAGGACAAGTATCTGTACGCAACTCGCAAGCTAAAGACCTGTGACAATACAACGAATCTCCCTCTAATGGAAGGTTTATCTGGATCAGGTACCTCCAGCTGTGCTGAACGTTAGTGCGGATATAAGGAGCTGTGCCACCTCGCAAGATATCGACTTGCAGTGGGAATTTCTGTCCTCAACTATTTCTCAACATTCGGGAACTCCATGATATCCAACCAACACGTCCATTTACTGATTAATAAGGACTTGTGGGGCGCTGGGCATGGTAAAAACTAGCGAGCGAGTTTTATCCGAGCACGGAAGCAGACTACGTGTAAGGGCCACTAATATAGAGGGAAAATCTGATCTTGCTGACCTTCCGGAAAGGTCGAAAGTGCATCCACCCCGCTCTCGACCTCCGCCATCATGTCTTGAGCAGTTGCGGCAACTGGCTTTGCATCCACGACGGAGCGTTGGTCAGCCGGAGACGACATCAACCGTGTCTCAACCGCGCTACAGAACACCTTTATAGTTGCACCACAGGAACATGGGGTACTATCAGTAATGCGTTTCCATATATGTTGGGATATGTCTACCGATCCACACCAGCGGGCATTTGGTTGCCACCAACGTAGCAGGCGTGCTCTCGTAAGCATTTTAACCTTCGTATGTATGATGAAGATGGACTCTGAGGAATAACATTGTGCAAAGGCCCATACAAACGGTACAGCAGGGGTGTAGAGGATCATCGGAAGGCAAGGTACTGAGTAAAATCATAGGTGAACAACGTATTGATCAAGAAGTGTGGGAAGAGGAATATAGGGAGGATAGGTGGCTGGCGATGCTTCGGTGTAGTAGTTGGTCGGTCTGAAGGAGAGACGTGAGTCTGCGGTTTCTCGGTTCCCTGATGTTATCTGAGAAACTGACATTGACCAACGAATTACAGAAGGACGCGTTTGCTTGGATATCCTAGACCGTGGTCACCGCTTGTGCCTTCTGGCGGCGAGAGCCTATACGTGCGAGAATCGTCAGCCTCAATCGGTATCACGTCGTACCGAAGAGAGGTGGGTTGGAGACTGAAGACGTACCGTGCCTGCGCCTTGCGCGGTTCGCACGGAAACGTTGGAAGGATCGATTGATGCTGTCGACGATCTCACGAAACATATCTGGGAGGTTGAACATGTTTGGACGGCCACGCTGGATGCGTCTAGGAGGTTTCGTGTAGGGGTGCATCTCAAGCGTAAGGGGTGGCGAAGTGTTCGAAGCGGTCGGAGTAGGTAGACTGGGCGGGAGACGAGCAAGACTGGGGGGGATGGATGATAGTCAGAGTGTACCGTTTTATACCGTATGGGGGTTCTCAGTGCAGCTTCGTACTTGGTTTTTTGGTCCGGAGCTCGTCGGTTACACCACCTGCACCTGTCAATTCATTATAGTACCTGTCAATTTATTAAAGCACCTGTCGTCCTCTTCTGCTTCTTCGTCTTCTTCTGCTGCTTCTTCGTCTTCTTCTGCTGCTTCTTCTGCTGCTTCTGTCATCTTCTTCTACTACTTCTGTCGTCTTCTTCTGCTGCTTCTGTCTTCATCTGCTGCTGCCATGACAGGGGGACAGGGGTGAGACATTAGGGGTTCAATTCGACGTCCGACTTCGGCTGCCGAAAAGAGAATGTGCACTTCCACTCTCTTTCACTGCTCTTGGCCATTTCGGTAACCCCGGCCGCTGCAAGTCGTTTGCAGGCCCTAAATTGCAATTCACCGAACATCACACCTTGATCCCCTGCACATCTTCATGCCACCCAGACGTCCGTGATGACGGACCGAGACCACGGAGCCGAACACGGCACCTCAGCTATAGTTATATGGATTTCAAACCACTTGTAACAGAGTAGGTCAGTACCACTTGGATGACGCGTCCAGAGACAGTCATCCCCCCCGCTTACTGGTCCTGGTGTGCACGTTTGAACGACAAGAGGGAGCCTACACACGACCCTTTGAATCGAAAACTCGCCAGCGCTAATCTCCCGCCTCGTCTCGCACGTACCGTCCAACGACCGATGGGCAAAGCTGGCAGCACGGGCACCGCCACCACTGGTCCACCCCGCAACGGCTTCGTCCTCAAGGAGTTCTTCCAACGTGAGAGCAGTTTGACTGACAAGCACTACACGATGATACATGTATCCATTACTTTTTCCTTTCTACTAGGCCTAATATCTCGAATAGGACACCGTCCACCGTCTGGCCGCAAAGCACCTCGACATCCGATGCACCTGGAGAGAGGACCAAGGGGACGCCAAGGTCACAGTCTGCCTTGAGGTGTGATTATCCCCTCTCACCCGCTTTCTATGATGACCTCAATCAGGCTGCGAAGTTGCGTCCTTGCCTTGATGATTATGATGCGTTCTGGCCAGTACACGACCACCTGAAGCAACATCTCAATTCAACGAGCGACAAGTGCAACTACACAGATCCTGACCTCAACGCTCTCTATCAACCGGCGGACGAGCCGCCGCCACGCAAGAAGCAGTGTACTACCAGCAAAGGAAAGCAATGTATCGCTTCTCGTTCACTATCTCCGTCGTCTCCTCCACCTTTCGCTCACGCTGTTGACGCTCTGTTGCCTCTACCTCAACAATTGGAGCCACGGCGATTTGTTCACCCACAACCCCGTACCTACCCCACTCCCCAGCACCCTGCAGAACTGTAGCAATCCCAGCGGATTCCCCCCTCGCAATCTCTCCTGCCCGTTCCGCACTCAGGCCTTCAGGATTGAAATGGGTGACTCGCAGCGGACAACGGCGGGTTTTGCAACGTGATCTTATTGTCAAAGGTCACCTATTCCGTCATGTGAGCCGTCCCCCTCATATGTCGGAGCTCATAAGGAACCTTCTAAATTCTACTCCTAGGACCTCCCACTGCGTCCGCAGATATAGAAATTTCTCTTGGGGGTCAAACAATGTGATGCCGCTGAGTACGATCGCTATATCAGCAGAGGACCCTCGTCAAGTGATGGCCTAGTTCAATTAAATGTTTCTAGGTCAACACTTTTCCGTCTTCTGCTTGTAAGATCTAGGGACTGGGCTTTTGCTGCCTAGGCTTCATGGACGTGCCAGGTTTGCCGTTGCCATATCCTTTCCCAAGACAATACATTGTCCCGCATGGTACATGCATTCATCTGGCGCTGGCAAGATATCAAGCTACACGGGTTGCCTCCCTTTCCACACTGGTCTGGAACTAATGGGAATATCTACCGACCAGCTCCGCGCGCCTCGTATTTGGGCCACATGTATGCTTTTGTGCTCTTGTACACGATGCCCGATGAGGCCGAGGCGTTCTACAGTCTTGAGAGGTTCGTGGAACGGTGGGTGATTTAAGATGAGCCGGATCCATACTCATGCAATAATACAGCAGTGTGTTCATCTTCCTCCTGTGCTGCTATGAAGGATTAGGGAAGCTTCGCCGCAGCTCGTAGTGCAGTGTTTTGGATACTTCGACGGTGTCCTTCATGCTTATTTGAGCACCAATCGGGGCCATCCCCATAGTGCTCAATACTTCGATTCAACATAATGTCTGCGCAGTCTTCGCGATGCGCTGGAGACTGGCAGACTGACCAACCGCATTCAATTGAATATAGTAGGTGAACTACCTAGAATGAGCATATGAGCTGCCTTTGTACTCAATTCAGTGCTTCGATCAAAGACTTAAGGCGGTTGCTCTGGCTTACCGATGCTTGATGCTCAACAAGACTGAGTCAAAGCAGCTTATACGACAACAATGGTTTATTTCACTGTAATTCCCACCAAAGACACTCCTGGTGGACGAAAAGGTCAAGGTGCCACAGTGATGCTGAAGACCAATGTACTCAGATGCAGTTATAATAGCAGTTAGGACAGAAGGGGAACTAAAAAGTGAATTTATGCGAGCCTCAATGGGATCAGCTGCCTCTCTATGTTTAAAGGCTGTATTGTACAAGGATGTCCAGGGGGGGGCAACATAGCATTGAATGCCCAAGTCAATTACATCAAACTGTAACATAAATTTCCTCTTGCCCTCAGAGAGTGTTAAGATTCGACCTGTCCTCTCCTCATACGCGCCATAAGGGGTATGAGAACCTCCAGGAAGGGGATATTGCTGGGATACACACACCCCACTGCACAGTGTGCCACCACGTTCTCCGACAGGATCCACCAGTCGATATTGTTATATTTAAACATGAAAGCAAACGTCTTCCACGTAGGAGAGTATAGGCGCTGTAACTTTCCTTTTCAAAAGTCTCCATATAGTTGCCCAACACCCCCTTCGTTGGTCAACCGGTACAAGGGTACTATCGCTGGAGGTACAGACCGAGATGGAGAATAAGACGAAGAGTGGTTCCCAGATTCCTTTTTTATTTGCAGTCGTTGAGGAATTATTGTCAATCGCAAATGTGCTTGATGGATAGGGATTCTTTGGCAGAATACTAATTACGTTATCCCGTGAATCCTGTCAAACTTCAAGGAACCGACCATATTCAAAGCAAGCCCTACTTGTAGAATATCCCTCCATTTGGTATGGGGTGCCGTGCTCTTCCCAACGCGAAAGCTTGGTGAAAGCGGTCGTCGGCCAACAGAATGTCGGCCAACATAGTGTCATCTTCATGATCTTGCGGTGTGCCACAAAGAACGGCAAGTGTAACATCAAGGTCACAGTGAACGCGGTATTTGGTGGTTCCCCCGCTCGTCAACGCTACGACATCTCACGAGCTACGGAACTTTTGCTACCAGGTCGGCATCATTAACACTCGGGACCTTGACAGCAAGACTCGCACCAAGAGTAAGTGCAATCATTGAGGTTATCCGACTTTCTATGCGACCTACTCACCGATTGGTTATGTAGCCTTCACGAACCAATCACCGCAATCTCCAACAAAAGTGGTTCGCGCATGCGTATGCTGTAGCTTACGATTGGGAAAGGTGCTTCTCTGTCCTGTCCCCTTGTGATAGTGGTATTTTGACGCTCTCTCCTCCGTATGGCTATTCGGGCATGGTGCCTGGTCATCCCAACAAAGTACTCACCCACCACTGAAGGAGGAAGGGTCCAGCTTCGGTCAGTAACCTTTAGGTATCCCGTTGAAGTGATCACTGCTAGTTGGCGTTGCACGCCCAGCGCTCATCCGGGCGCCTCTTTCCGCGAAGCACCTCCGACCGAATCGATAGTACCGTGGACGAGATGCCTAAGCCAAAGGAAACGTATCGCATTCTCTTTTCTGGCTACGCCTGGTATGGCAAGACATCCGTCCGAGCTCGCATCGCCGGTCAAGCGCTTCTGAATTACATCCAACCTACATTTCCGCATGGTTTTCCGCTTGTCGAATGCTTGGCACCCAAGGGAGATCCTGAACTTGATCAAGAGGCTTGGAAAGAATGGCGGACAGGGGCCGTGGAAGCGCATACCGAGGGTGGAGAGTGGAAGGCGGGTAAGGGCAAAAGGAGAGCGAAGATTGAAACACAGGAGAGTAGCTTAGGAAGGTGTTACGATGGGTTGGAAGCGTTAAACTTTATCGGTATGGACGTCGTGGCTATCTGTTTCTCGGTCGCAACGGCAGATACATTTGACGAGCGTCTCCAAGCAGTCAGTGGTATCCCTTATACTAGTAGCGAGTCCACAAAGAATTCAAGCTGACCTATGGCTGCATCCCTAGCTCCTCGGCCAGAAACAAAGATATGGTCCAAAGACACCCCTTGTGCTGGTTGGGCTTCAAACAGACCTAAGGAATGAGCCAGGTCAGTCGAACATTATATCGACGGAAGAGGCCAAAGCCCGAGCTAAATCTCTCGGTGTCCGATATGTTGAATGTTCGGCTCTCACCGGCGAGGGCGTGGAGGACGTCTTTAAACTCTTAACATGGACTGCGCTGTATGGTGGACAGGAGTCAACACTCAGACTCGGGAGATGTATTATATGCTGACACCCAACTCGTCTTCAAACACAAAATTCGTTTTGTAATAACAACGGAGGGCGTCATACAAGAGAGATAAAATAAAGGAATACTATTCAGCGCAGTGACCACATACACAAATCTATGTGACTCTGGCCGGAACATGGTGTATACCTGGCAAACTGCGAAGATGGGGAAAATAATACAGGGAATGAGGTTTGGATTCCAAGATGAAGAAGCTACACCTTGAGGAGGCTATTCTACGTTTCAAAATTGAACGCCCAAGATGGGTTACAACAGAAAGGTCGTCAGGGCGAATGAGGAGCCCGACTGGTGGGTGGAAGGTAAATATTCCTTCCATTTCACAAGTCCTGTGCGGTCCTGTGACTCTCGTTATGGACGTCAGGCTCTGAAGATCAGAAGTATGCCATGAGGAACCGGTTTGGACATCCCCCCACACCACAGCAAGGCAGATAGCACCACAGTTTGGGCCTAACAAGAGCAGATGTATAATGCCCTGGGCACTGTCTTAAGGCAAATTTGGTGTGCTGGACTTCTTTTGATCCTGAAATACAGGTCTCGAGCGGATCGGCACAGCTCCGGAACAAGGATAGGTGCCTAGAATAATATATCATCGGAATGGAGGCTGATTGACTGAATGACCACATTCAACTGAGAGGCGAACCGCCCTATAACAAGTATACGAGCTGGCTTTGTACTTATGCGGTGCTTCGATCAAAGACTTAGGGTGGTTGCTCCAGCTCAGAGATGCCTAGTGCTCCATAAGGCTGAATCGACGGCGCTTTGAAATAGGCAAAAAAACCGTCACTGAGAACAGTACAGAGAGAACTTATTCAGACTGTGACTAAAGATCGTCGTCCGTTTGTGGCTTGTCCTCGAACATGCCTGCCAGGCGCTACCCATGCCCCGACTTGTCTATCATGGAGACGCAGGGGGCAAGGTGGTCGGGCATAGTGCCTCCAACTTCGATGAAGATGTCACACCAAGAGCTTGGAATAGGCGTCTTGCTCTCAAGTCCTCGACCACGCCCAGCGGAAGGAACCGACAGTGTTGCATTCGGAATAGGCTTATAGTCAAAAAGGAAACACAACATATCAGAGCGGCCAACCTAGGCTCGCAACAGCAGTTAACTCACCACACCCCATTCCACCCATTGGTGTCTCGCCTTCTCAAACCCGGAAACGTCCTATCCCCTAGGCAAAGGAAACGGTCATCTGCCAGTCGGGTTTTAGCCTGAACCCATCGAGTGCTTGCCGAGCAGTCGACGCTAGCTCGGCGTTTTCAAAGTAGACGTAGCCGATTTTGGAGGCCGAACCTGGAGGAGCCACGGTTCGAGAGGATTGGAACCCTTGGTATCTATATGAGATCGCCAAGTAAGAGACCCCCTAACGGAGGACGGAGATGGAAGACGAACTGCTGGAAGAGCATGACGAGCATTTCTTCAGTTATGTCCTGCGATAGGTTGGTACATAAGAGAATGTAGTTCGCTGGTCGTTCACCAGCCGTTGTAGGCATGTCCTCTATATCGGACACTTGTCAGACACTTATTGAGGACATGTCTGCTTTTTCGAAGAACTCACTGTCTGTATTCGTATCGTCTTCAAGCTCCATTTGTTCATCTTCATTTACTCTGCGCTCCTTTTTTCGTGCTCTCCTATCTGGGTCTACGTCCTCAACGTCACGCGGTCGCTTCTCCAGGGGCTTTGCGCCGGGTGCGGCGTGTTTTGGTGGGATAAAGTTCGGGTCTTCTTGTTTCAACGTGGCCCATGACTTTGTCTTTGCATACTCGATGCGCTACAGAGTCCATTACGCGCCTGTGTGAGCGCGAGATTCGCGTAACGAAGGAGGTAATAACTGACCATGGGTTTGTCATAGAAACTCTCGCCGTCCCAGGATCGCATCGCAGTAGTCGCGGCTGCGAGATCTGCGAAGACAACGAATGCCTGCCCGCGCATTTTTACTGTCTTGAGCGCTACAACGTCGAGAATTGTGCCATATGGGAGAAAAAGTGCGTAGAGCTGTGCGCGGAGTTCCTCCTTGTTGATCGAGTCGTTTAAGTTTTTGATGTAGAGCGTTGTGTTTGGCATGTTTGAGCTCATTGCGAGCGTCGACAGAGCCAAGCTCCTTCGGGAATCTCCGAGGCACCTTCCAGCCAGCCACTCCGTCTCCGAGCAAACCATGTCTGCCTTCTTCAATCTGTGCGTACCATGGAACCTAATCAAATCGATGCTGATGAACAAGGGTACTGTAGCGGCAAGACGCGCACCTTCAGGCCGCGAAAGGACGCCCCAGAAGGAACGAAGCAGTATCAGCTTCGCAAGTATGCGGAAGCGACCCTTGTGCGTGACATACAAACTACACCCTCGTAAGGTTGCTTATATCACTTCTTCAACTATTAGGGCTCTGGCAATCTTCGGCAGGCGGTCGTTCTGCCCGACGGCGAGGATCTCAACGAATGGCTGGCCGTACACAGTTAGTAGGGATTGAAATTTACAGTATATTCGAGCTCATGTATTTAACAGCCGTCGATTTCTTCAACCACCTGAATATGCTCTACGGGACAATCACTGAGTTTTGCACTCCTCAGGAGGTAACATCTTCCTACAAGTCGCTCCGATAAGGTCCTGACGTATAAAAAGTGCCCTGTAATGTCTGCTGGACCCCGGTAAGTAGTTGTGGACCTGTGCTACACATGTCCTTACATGAATGCAGATTTGAGTACCTCTGGGAGGATGGTGTCAAGTACAAGCGCCCTACCAAACTTTCTGCCCCGGATTATGTCGATACGCTCATGAACTGGGCCCAAGGTCTTTTGGACGACGAGGCGGTCTTCCCGAACAAGATCGGTACGAAGATGCACCGTCATGAATGGATAGCCACTAATTAGAGGAATGTAGGCGTGCCGTTCCCTCGTAACTTCCGGGATATAGTCAAAACCATTACCCGACGACTGTTCCGAATCTACGCCCACTTGTACAGCGACCACTTTGACCAGATATGCGCCTTGGGAATAGAAGGTAGGCAATAAAGCTGCCATAGTGGACCACTCTATACTGAAACGCCACTTCCGCAGCACACCTTAATACCAGCTACCGTCATTTCTATTTGTTCATTACCGAAGTGAGTCTGACCTTTTATCTGGAGAGCCGTGGTGGTGTTAATATTACTCTTGAAGTTTGACCTTGTAGACAAGAAAGAGATAGCGCCTTTAGATGACCTCAACGAGGCGATCGCCGCCGAGGACCAGAGCAAGAGTCGTTCGTAGCAGTTGAAGGGTTCCATTAATGAACATTCACGGATTGTGTATTATGCCTAATAATTACCTATATTCAGCGGCCTCTTGTGGCGATCCGCCCGCCTCCAATTGAACATATACTTTGAACCTCTCCACGTTTAACCACGTCTTCCCTTTCCCGCCCCTACTCCACACGCGCTAGAATTACACATTTTGAGATGTCAGGATGGGTGATGAACATGTTAGGAGCGCGAAAAGACACGAAGCAAACTGCAACCGCGGCAATCGTGGGCTTACGAGAACAACTGGCAATGCTAGACAAGAAGGAGGAGCATTTAACCCGGTTGATCGAGGAGCAGCATAAAAAGGCGAAGAAGAATGCTATTACAAACAAGGCGGGTACGTCGGACGATCTATAAGACCGTCATCGGTCTGAGTGGCTGAACTAACTTATGCGCTTTTCGACACCTGCCGCACCTCATCTCCTTTAATATATCCGGTATACACTCTATAACCCTTGTCTCCATGCTCAATGGCTCCTCCAGCCGCGACCACCGCCTTGAAGCGAAAACACGAACTGGAAAAGCAGCGAGACCAGCTGGGGGGCACACGGCTGACATTAGAAACTCAGGTTAATGCGATCGAGTCGGCACACTTCAACGCCCAGACGATGGTGACGATGCGGGAAGGCGCAAAGGTGCTCCAGTCGATCCACAAACAGTTGGACGTGAACAAAGTCGAGGACACAGTGGAAGACATCCGGGAGCAGATGGAAATCACACAGCAGATCGCCAAAGCTATTTCTGACCCGCTCAACCTTGGGTTGGACGGCTTGGACGAGGTCTGTGTGGAGCGACTGGGTTCAGTTTGGTGTGCGCTCCTTTTTGCTGATGTTTCACGCTTTGTGCAGGACGCATTGAATGCTGAACTCGCGGGATTGGAGCAAGAAGTTCTTGATGAGCGATTGAATGGGGCAGATCCGGTGCCTGTAGCCAGTCCGGTATCGAAGGTAGCTCCAAGTACGTCTCATTTCTTTGCTAAACCCAAGCTCCGGTTCTCACACCTTCCCTAGTGCCCGCGAAGGCTGTAACAGTGGAAGACGATGAAGAAGAACAACTACGACAACTACAAGCCTCCCTTGCAATGTAGGCCTACACGCAGACCATACCCTGTCCCATCCTTTTTGGTTTCATCATCCTCCCAGTCTACCATCCTTGCTTCCTGGAACTGCCCCTATATGGTTATTCACTCACACATCCTTGCTGCTCGCTTGTTGCTACTATCGCTGCTATTTCCATTAAAATTTAATTAGAATATTCTTAAACCCAAAATACGGCGGACGTCGCTTGCAAAGCGCAGACTGTCCAGTACAGGCAAGAGGTGCAACAGCGCTTCGTCAGAAGGGTCCGAGATCCATCCCTCTATCGGTATTCCATTAGCTGTGGGCCACCCGGTCAACAGACCAGAAAGGCAGAAGGAAAGCGTGGTGTCAGTGAGAATGAAAGACACAATGGGAGAAGGTCATACCGGGGTTGACATTATAACTGATAGGTGAGTTGTCGATGAGGCATACACGTGCGAGGTCTGATTCGACGAGGGTGAGGTCTTTGGTGTACGAACCGTTGGCGAGTTGTGTGCAAGACTGTACCGCAGCTGTCATCAGCATACGCGTAGACTATGGGTACAAAGTGATGAAGAGACCGTACCTCTCTAAAGAATCGACGCCCGAGAATCCCACGGCCCCCATCGAGCCAGTCGATGACCGGATCCGCGTACTCTTGCATCGATGCAGTGAAGACGACTAGTGTATACCAAGTCGAGACCTACGCCACCATTCTGGTCAGCACCTTCTCGACCCCACACGAGAGCGGGAAACATACCTTGCGCAAAAAATAATCAACAAACGGCCGCTTATAAACGTGGTATAGCGTGCTTCGTCCGCCGAGGACAACCTCAACCATATGCCCGCTTGCCCTAGCGCCGCGCTTATTACCAAAGATGAACCCGAGCCCAGGGATATTAAAGAGGTTCCCGCCGCCTGTATGCGCATGCATCGGACGCGAGGTGGAATGGATGAGCGTCTCATCCAGGTCGAGTACGAGTGTCTTCTGCCGGTGCAACCCAGGAGTTTTCTTCGGCGGGGGCGTCGACACCGGTGTGATTGCCACGGGGACTGCTGCACCTGTCAGAAGGGAGGAGCCGATCGGGTTGGGGAGAAGCTGGGACGATGGTGCAGACGAGGAATGTGAGGAGGGTTCAGGAGATTCGGTGATTGTCATCGTTTCTGTCATTATAGTGGTCATGGTGATCCCTGTTGCGAACATGGCCTGTGTGACTTTGGGAGTGGGCGGGGTGAAGTCGATCTGAGGGGTTCCTTTGCGTTTTCGTACTGCATGTACTTCGGCTTCTAAAAGTGGTGCGGGAGTAGTACGTCCAGAGAAAGAAAAGGCCAGATAAGAATCAGAAGCCGAAGCTGCGTCTCCAAATCGCACGTCCGTGTCTCGGGATGGGCTAGTATGCGAACGTTTCGGCGCACGTGCAACGAGGACGTCGTCCTCACTTTCTTCAATCTCTTCCACACTCTCTTCATTGTGTTCTCCACCGCGCTTTTCTTTCCTTTTCCCACTCTGAGCAGGCCGGCGAATAAGCAGCAGGCCGCAGAGGATCAGCCACAGTGAGTAGATCGCTTTCCAGATAGCACGTAAAACCCTGAGCGGGACATGAGCACGCTCTATGTGTTCAGGAATCGGACATGGTTCTTCCATTTGGGGGAAATAGGTCGATGGAGGGCCATTTGGGGAAGCCGGTTGGGGCGCGGGTGTCAAAACGGGCGTTGGTGAACTGGTTTTGCGGAATGACCAGAGAGCAGGAGCAGAGAAGGATCGTTTCTGGAAGTGTTGCTGAGGTAGTAGGCCCCATGGTGTGGTGCGGTCGTAGGCGTGGCTTTGATGAGCCCTAGGATCCAGCAGCTTGCGGGGTGCGATACGTGCGTACGACTTCGCGCGAGGTAGTCGTGTCGTATCGTCTCGCAGGAGCTCATTCATGGCGTCTCCGGTGGGCGTCGAGGGCGGCGTCGCGGCGTGACCGGCGAATTGACCGTCGAGGTGTCGGGAGAGAAAGTGCAGCGAATTCATGCCCACACGTTGTCTGCTCTCCAGAGTATCCCACGTCGTTGTGGGGCGTGTGCAGGCGGAGAAGGACTTTGGAGTGCAGCGGTGGGGTCCAAACACCGTGGCATGGCAAGCAGAGAGTAAGGGACTGGGGTAATAGAAATTATAGACACTCCATAACATAACCACTGTGTACTGAGCCACCAAATACATGTGCAACGTCAAGCCACAGTCCTCCACCTGAGCAGGTTCCTTACATGGCCAGAGATGCCTGAAGTGCCTTAAGCTGCGCCTCTTCGTCGTCCTCGACAGTCGTCCGTCGCTCTGATAATACAACGAAACTACGTCAGATATCCCATATCGGCCCGAATTGGCTAGGAAACCACGCACCGTCCACACGACTCGTACCAGCAGGCGTATGTACTGGTACATGTGACGCACGCGCAAGCTTCTCATCAAGTACCTCTTGCTCAAGCTCGGCAAGTTCGTCCTTCAGAGCATCCTATTCCGGCACTCAGTATCATCAAATAAGATCCGGTTATGGAAAATGCTCACCTCATCAACCTCGACGCCCACGTTGACTGGGTTAGAAATCGCATCTGCAATCTCCTTGGTATGTTCCATCTGCTCTCTTATCTCGTCCATCGTTGTGTCCACCTGAGGCCAGCCAATCAGCAGCTACAATTGGCGCAAAAGGAAAGAACCAACGGACCTTGTCAATGTTGAGCTGCTTGTGGATATTCTTGAGCGCAGCAGCACCTTGCTTCATCGCGAGCATCGTCTCCGCGTTCATGTTCGCGCTCTCAATCGCATTCGCCTGCGCTTCAAGCGTCAACCGCGTTCCGGCCAGCTGGTCCCTCTGCTGCTCGTACGTCCGCTTTCTTCGTAGAGCAGCAGCTGCAACTGTATCGCCCGAAAACAGTCCATCGTCAACATTACGCATGCAACAACCTGAAGTTTGGGATTTGAAGCAGTGGCGACGCACCGGCCTTGTTGCTCACGGCATTCGCCTTGGCCTTCTTCAGCTCCTCCTCAATCTTCTTCTCGAGGTATTCTTCCTTCTTGTCTAGCATCGCCAGCTGTTCCCGGATGCCTACGATCGCCGTCCGCGCAGTCTGCTTTGTGTCCCGAGAGCCGGCAAAATATGATAGCCATCCCGACATCGTGTCTCCTTTGATCCTGATTCTAGTGAACTAAACCAGTTGGTCGTGAAGTCGTCAGAGTGAGATCGGGGGGAGGGAGGCTCAGGTTGCTGTTCCTTTGACCACCTGGGAGCGAATCCGGGTATTGCAGGAGGGCAGGCGCGAGCCCTAGCAGGGAGGGCCCTCCGATATTTTCAGTACACTTTCCATTAAATAGGAGCGTGTGGGTTATTCCTTAGGCCGTGGGGCTTCCATCTGGTTGAACGAGTCCGCTACCTCCAGGCTCGTCTGCAACAGTCATCATCAGCCACAAAACAAGGCGCATTTACATCACTCTATATTAAACAAACAATCTGGAATACTCTCCAGCTGCCGCAAGTTCACTTCCAACGGGCAGAACCCGTGGCGGGCTCTCCCATTCTGTCACTCCGGCGGTACATCCTTCCAATCTAGGTGCTTATGCTCTGATTTGAAGTCATAGGATTTGAGTTCACTAATTTTGCGGTCAGTATTAGGTATTCAGAGCCGTACAGGACCGGGACACCGCTCTCCATCTAATGTGGTGTTATTTGCATTGTCTGGACGCGCTTCTCTACTATATTTGACTATGAATTAAGCCTCATCAAGTCGGCAGGGTAGCGAAATTTTTCAGGGAACGGAAGTGCATCGTATGCGTACCCCCGTAACCCTTCAACCAAATCACTGGTGTTTTAATGTATTGACGCACGAATGAGTGACTAGTGACATAGTAGTAACAGTTAAAATCACCAATGGGTGAACAAGCCTCGGGCATCTTGATGGAGAGTGCGCATAATGTACATAGATAGTTGTGGAGAGAAAATGGGCTTAAATTGTTATTGACAAAATCATACGCGGGCATGCAGTGTTGCAAGGTGGCCAAGTACATTTACGGATTTATGCGAGTCGCTTGTGGACAGGTGAAGGATCACGTGGGAGAATATGAGGGAGGATCTGGGGCCACATCTCCTGGGTAGAGAGAAGTACTAAAGGAGGGAAATAGAGCTCTCCTGATACGATTGTGGTGTATGAAGCATGAAGTTCAGAAGATTAGAGGATAGGAGGAGGGAGTGATATTGTAAATGGCCGATAGATAAGGTCAGAGAGCGACAATGAATATACTGTCCGTTGAGGCTCTGGGCTGAAAGCAAGTAAACCGAAATCAACAAGGGAGGAATCTCTGAAACCTAATGCGAGTAAAGTCCGGAAGGACCGCCCAAGTTAGCGAGAGCGCCAGACAGAATAGAGGTGATACATCTACCACGTAAGACTGTTTGATTTTTGAGGAAAGTCTTTGCGGCTTGAAGAATCTTTCAAGTCCTTACCAGAGGGTCACGAATAGTTTGTAAATCTGATATGCCCATGAAGAGCTGGTCGCCCATGAAGAGCGAGAACCATGCATGTAAGGCTCTCTCTCTGGACCTTTTCATAAGAATTTATAGAGTAAAAGAGGCCCAGGAGGTCCAGGATGACCGTCTTTATCGACTATGTCACTGCAAGCACAGAAAGACAAGCAGCAGGCGAGAACGACGGCGATGATAGCATAAGTAGTTTGAGCCGAGACAAGTCCTGATCCAGTATAAGGTCAACAAGAGAAAAATGGGACAGCATCTCTTAGGGGGTGAGTAACGCTAGATGCGACCATGGCTACGGAGGAAGGGCGCCCGGAGCAATGTCCCGATGGAGCGATAGATACTAGTACCTTACACGAAGGGTCATAAAAATTGTACGAGGAGGATGTGTCGGTGGTGGTACTTACGGTGAGATGTAAGTGACAAATAACCCACTGGGACTATTCTCACTGCCATTGCCTTTTGCAAGAGTCTTTGCATTGGCCGTTTCTCCTTGGTATCCTTAAGTCAACTCACGGCAGCGGCTGCTGAGGACCAGACTTACAATGGTGTACATAAAAGTCTCGCTGCAATTCTGGGAATCCCCGACCAAGGTAGGGGATCCCCACTCCCGTGTTTCCTCGGGTATCTACAGTCCGGTGTTTATTTAAATAAACTTTTCATCTCGCCACGAATACAGCCTTCTCGAACAAAGCGACTGACATGCAAGGTGATCCCGATGAGACGCTTCGTGAACTGTTATTAGAAAATATGGTATCCACCTCTTTCCGCTGGTGGACAGCGAGTGGTCTCACCCAGGTCGAAAACAAGAGCTGTGCAACCGGCGCGGAAAACGAAGCAACTGTACAAATGCTTAACAGATGCAGCACTATCGAGCGGTTACTACAACCGGTCAAGTAGAAAAAAGTATTCAACCACTCTAGTATAGTAGCCAAAATACGAGCAAGTGGAATTAAGTGGCTCAATGAAGATATTCGGCCCTATCGGCCCCATACGGTGGAGCACACGAGAACGAGGCTCGCACCATTATGGCTTTACGAAAGAGATTAAAATAAGCATAGCTCTACCACGGCGTCTTCTAATTTTCTCAGAATGCAGAGCCAGCAAGTACGCAGCGCCGAGTTGGCTGGGTAATTGGCATTGTTACAAGGTATATCGTAGGGAGGTTCATCGTGCCTTTTTC
>Ga0307513_10002161_pt1 | contig 27490 bp, 31 predicted proteins | sample 15_EM_MG_FD_202174 | JGI IMG/M metagenome (GOLD analysis project Ga0307513, IMG submission 202174) | Populus trichocarpa ectomycorrhiza microbial communities from riparian zone in the Pacific Northwest, United States - 15_EM | ecosystem: Host-associated > Plants > Roots > Unclassified | place... | reverse complement strand
TGGCAAAGTAACATTTGAAATGTTCCCAGAATGTATCTGGTGGTAAAGGGCTGAGTAAATTGAACCAGTGTCTTCAATGTATTTACAATGTATTCACTAGTTTCCATAGGCCCTTGCCCCCAGTGTGAAGCCCTCCAGAAGATCGTTTGCAGCGAGCTCCACTCACTGCACTAGGAAGGATAGGTTGTTCGTCAAGGACTGAACTCATCAAGTCCCCAACCGTCTCTTCCTCGATCCTCAGAAAGTCACGAGAACCTTCCCAACCACCCAACTGTTCTCCCCGAACTTCTCTGACTGTACCCATCCTCACGATCCTGATCTTATGCTCCTCTTCGATATGAAGTGGACTCATCGACCTCTCCTCCGCCGAAGTCGATCCCCCTTCCATAGGAGTATCAGAAGGAACCTCTGGCTCACTGGCATCCACGTGAACCTCCAGATCGGAAACTGGCACCATGAGAACACGATCCGGATCGGCAGAAGGAGGATCATGATATGAAGAATCAGAGGAATACTCCAATTCCTCTTCCTCAACGTCCTGACTAAGAGTCAACGTTGCGTCCATGGATCACAACAGGAAGACTCTTACCGAATCATCCCCACAGGTACAGAGTCTTGCCTCTATATTGGACAAGGCATTCTTCAAATCGTCATACTGTTCCTCCAACTTCTGAATCCTCGCGGTATCCACCATTCCGTTGGCCTCCTGAAAGGCAACAGTCGTCTGCAAGTCGTCGATCTCTGACGACTGCTTCCTATTCTTCTCTTCCACATCAAGGACCCTCTTGAGAAGAAGACGATTGTCGCGCTGTAACTCCGACTCCGTCAAGGCAAAGCCGTTGTAACATTGTTCGGCAGCCTTGAGTCGCCCATCCAATGACGACAAGTCCTTATCGATGCGCCCGAAGACACTAGTGGCATCAGTTACACTTTGACGCCACTCTCGCTCTAAAGTGTCTCGCTGTAGTACGGTCAGATGGAATCTTAATTGATTCCGTAGGACCGGACTCACCCGCTCCTGGATTTCCAATACCCTCATCCAAATCCGGAGACTGGTGGCAGTCCCTACACGCACAGCCTGCTTCGCTTGATTCAACAGCTTGTCTTCCCCCTCCCAATCGAAGATGCCCATCTTGAAAAGTTGACCTAAGACTGGATCCCTCCAGGCGTCCCTGTCTCTGTTCCTCCAGAATTTGGAACCATGGATCGCGTAACCCCAGAGTCAATCGTCGAGGTGACACTCAGCCAAGGTGTCATTAACGTCCGACCCCCGCATCCAAGACATGATCTATCGCCAAAAACAATCAGGTCTAACCTCTTCAAGAAGGAACTAATCAACTCACTTCGAGTGGCTCGGGATAAGCCCCGGCTCCATCGATCCTACTGGACGTATGTCTTCTGTTGTCGTAACGGGTGACAAGACCCCAATTATCGGGAGCAAGGAATACAGCACGAGTGCCGATATCACCATCAGGAGAAGCCACATTGCGCATGGACATCAAGTGGTATGTGTGATGAAGAGATGAGAGGATGAAGGAAGGTTTGATGGGGGTTGATCGCATATCCCTCCTGCTTATATGCTTTCCCCTTCTCACACCCGGATAACCTTCGGCCCGACCCTATTCCCATCATCAAGGGTCTACTCTATCCTCCATCACCGCTCATACTTCACATCTCCGCTCGCGCGAGCTCATCATCGCCCACGACGTCATACGCCGCTCATCTTGCTTAGACCGCAGCACTTGGTCTCGACTTCTGACATCACCGATGACATCATTATACTCCACCATTGTCACCAATGACTTCATTCTTTCGTCATCATTGCATCATCATGACACGTTTATGACATCACGACTTTCTGGACTCTCATGGACATGTTTCGTCCCCATCCTTGATGCCACCCACATTCATTTCCATTACACGTTTCACATTCATCTGCATCATCGATCTTTATCCCTCGTTTCATATCGATCACTCATTTATCGATCTCTGACCACTATCTTTCCATTTTTGGCACATGTTGCTCTTTTTGGTTTTGGTAGTTCCCACACATTCATTCCTTTCTATTCTTTCCCTCCTTTCTCTCCCTCACCCTGGCCCCGCATTGTTCCGGTCACATCTGTCACTATCACGGCCTCTCTTCATATATAGGTAGCTACGAAGTGACTGGTGTTTCTTTAGCTTTGCAATTCCAGGAAATCCTCTCCCCTTCTCAGCCCTCTTGCGCTGTTACGGACAAGCCGAGATCCTTTCCTAGGAAGAAACCCCAGCACCATCTTGCTCTCCTCCACTCAGTTCTATCACTTAATCGAATACAACTCCCTTCCTAACAAGGCAGACGATTCGCTCTTCGTGATAAGCCCTCAGGTTTGAGGCTCACATCCCACTCTCAGGCTCGTGATTGTCCTATCTGGCTAAACCAGTTGTGCTACAGGAACACCTACCGGAGCTGCGACTATTCGGAATAGTTGTGGTTTGTCTCTAGATTGATTTGTTCTCTAGCAGACTCCACCTTTGGCGCAGTAGAGCTTAGGGTGAAGAGTGGCCCTGACAGGATCAGATAGGCATTCGAGGACACCGAGAAACGCTTGATAGAGCGCCAGTGTCGCCGCGCACGGACTTGACTTCGTCCGTCATCAAAACGTTCCAAGTCTTTCCTCCTATTCCCCATCCACGTTCCAAGTCTCTCCTCCTATTATCCATCCACGTTCCCCGACGTCCGGACATCTCAGAGCGCCGGTATGGTCTTTATGACCCCCATCACGATTCCTGGAACTAGCCCCCCCATGGCGAAAACTAAAAGAACTCGGTGGCACCAACGTTCCCGATGCCCTGTTTGTTCTCGCTTCTTCTCCGACGTCCTTGGACACCTGAACCATCGCCAATCGCAATGCTCTGCTTGGTTCGAAGCTACCTCATCCTCCAACTGCGCTCCCTCCTATTATAGCCAGGAACCCGAAAACGGACATCCATCTTCATCTCAGCTCCCTCACAATCACCATTCGCCATCTCCCACCCCCTCCGCTTCCACTCGTGTCAGTTTCCCCGGTGCAGGGGTTACCTATGGTCGGGCACCAACTTTTTTGGACCGCTTCAATGAAGATCAATATGCCCCATTTCGTACGGAAAATATTTACTATCCATTCTCGAATTCGGCCGAGTGGGAACTTGCTTCGTTTCTCCTCTCATCTGATTTGTCGATGCGAAAGATCAATGAATTGCTGAAGCTTAAGCTGGTGAGTTAGTTACAACTATCTGTCTGAATCGTACACTTATTCCACTAGATCCAGAATGCGGGCGTGTCCTTTCACACAGCTAAGGCCCTACGCGGGCGGATCGAGATGTTGCCGAAGGTTCCAGACTGGAAATCCAAGAAGATTACCATCCCAGGGTATGCGACACGAGAGCCAATGCATTTATTTTTTCGTGATGCCCTGGATTGTGTGGAGTACCTATTTGGCAATCCGCTGTTTGCGGGACATATGGACTTTTCTCCTACCCGACTATATCAAACCGCTGAGCAAATGATTCGGGTTTATTCAGAGTGGATGACTGGGGATATCGCCTGGAACATGCAGGTTTGTTCTTCAATTTCAATATTTGATACATGGACCTGATTGGATGCCACTAGATGTTTCTTCCGGGGGGAGCGACACTTCTTGGCGTAACTCTTTCTTCAGACAAAACCAACATTACCGTTATGACTGGAGACCGTATAGCGCATCCGGTCCTTCTCAGTCTCGCAAACATTCACATGGATGTCCGCATGAAGGCCTCAAACCACGCATTTATACTCATCGGACTCCTGCCCTGCCCAAAATTCCTTGTCAAGGACCGTCCGACTCGTAGTGTCCTCGAGAGCCGCACCATTCATCTCTGCCTTGATATTATCACCGAACCCCTCAAACTTGCTGCTCGGGCTGGTCGGATGATGTCAGACCCATGTGGCTATAGTCGCTTCTGTTTTACGGCACTCGCTTCTTACATTGTTGACACACCCGAGGCTACGATGATCGCCTGTGTCGCTGGAAAAACATCGCACCTTACCATGGCCGACTACCGAAAGTTTGGTGATCCGGCACGCCAAGAGCCACGAACAGCGTCTACAACCCTTGCTCAGCTTGCGGCCCTCGCTTCACGGCTCGATCCACTCGAACTCTCGAGCTATATTCCAGCAGCCAAGGCTATCCGGCTAAGCGGAGTGCACCTCCCCTTTTGGCGTGATTGGATCCTCCAAGCTCCACCCGGTAGCCCACCTGGAGTCCTCATGGCAGAACCATCCCAATTCCTCACTCCCGAACCACTCCATCACTGGCATAAGCAGTTTTGGGACCACGATGTCAAGTGGTCCGTCCGGGTTGTTGGTGCGGACAAGCTCGACTTTCGATATTCAACAATTCAACCTATGGTTGGCTTCAAACATTTCAAGGATGGCATCTCTAGCCTCAAACAAGTCACCGGTAGAGCCCACCGTGACGTTGAGAGGTATCTCGTCGGCATCATTGCCGGGAAGGCCCCCCCACCCTTCATCATTGCAATCCGTGCCTTGATGGATTTTCAGTACCTCGCGCAAGCTCATCAATTGGACGATACCCTACTCCCTCGTATCACTTCATCCTTACAACTCTTCCATGACCACAAGCAGTCAATCCTTGATCTTCGCGCTCGTGTTGGGAAGGGCAACAAACCAATGGATCATTTTCAAATCCCCAAGCTGGAACTGATGCATGGTGTCGTGCCGAGCATTACATCTTCTGGTGCAGTAATCCAATGGTCAGCCGATACTACCGAACATGCACACATCACGGAGGTGAAGGTCCCTGGTCGGTCTGGCAATAACCAGTCGTATGGCCCGCAAATCTGCCGGTGGCTTGACCGGTCTGAGAAGCACCGGAATTTCTCCCTCGCACTTTCCATCCAACATACACCGCACTCTCAGCACGACCAGAATGAAGACGATCCAGACCCACTAGACCAGGACCCCGCGGATGACACCAATGACGAGCAAGATGGGCACACACCGCGTGGTCCCAGCGGCACGGCTGCTCAACACCGAGACTTCTTTTCCCGTAGTACCTGGCTCTTAAAAAACATTACCCCCTCAACCCCGCTTCCACTTCGCTCATTTCATACCAAGACAACCGCGTTTCAGCTAAACCGTCTCCCGAGCCTGAAGGAAGTCACCGTTGACGAGATCGCCACCAAGTTCAAGATCCCCGATCTACGCCCCGCCCTCGCTGACTACATCCGCCGCGCACGCACCCTCCATTCCACGATCTTTAAACTTGGGCAACGTCGGACTTCTCCCATGGACGCCAATTTACCTTTCACTCATCTCAACGTGTGGTACTCTGTTCGTATGCAGATGCGAACCACTGATGTGACGGATGTAACTGACCCCCAGCGGGTGTGCGCTTCACCCTCTTCTGAGGAGTGGCCGTTCGGTCGTTATGACACAGTTCTCCTTTCCAACGGGACTCCTCTAGGACCCAGCCTTGGAGGTGTGCAACTACTTACACTGCTCTCCCCACTCACTAATGTCTCTTCAGGTTTTGATCTTGCGCAAATCCGCCTGATATTCCACCCAATATGGGATGTTAATGTATTCCTTCTCTACACGGAACGCTTTGATCTTCTCCCCCAACCCACTGCATATGGAAGTACAAATCGTGGGTACTCCCCAGACCCTGCGACTGGCATGTACGTGGTAAAACACTCCCTGCGGTCTAACGGCGTCCGGCTTGGGGACGTTGTCCCCCTTTCACAAGCTCGGATCCCTGCTCCCCTCATTCCGAGATATGGCGACCGGGCAGACCCGAAACTAACCGCACAGAATAGTCTAGAGTTCAGTACAGAGTTCTATCTAAATCACTTCTTCGACAAGGAACTATATTACTTCATGTTATGGAACAACTTGTAGGTCAATACATCTTGGACATCGAGTTTTGTTGGCTACCAGGGTGACACGCAGAGTTGGTCTACCCAGCTGGCCAGAGGTCGATGGACCGCTCAACCATTCCGAGCCTACTCGCAAACCTGATTTCTAAGGTTCAGGCGGTTCAGCCCTAAACTGATGAAAAAATGTGCCAGGTTTACATGCGGACTACTTTGGTCACTTTGTACCACTTTATCGGCAATGTATTACTTCGCGTGAATTCCAATCGCGATCCTTCGGTACACCACCACTTTTTCCCACTTTTTCCCACTTTTTCCACTTTGACACTTTACGAAATTTTCTGTTTTGCTGATGATTTCTGCTCGCTGTGTGGGAATACATTTGAGAGATATACTATTTCCGGTTCACCCAATGAAAGCTGAGCCTGCGAATAGTTCCACATCAGGTTTCACCTATCCTTCAGCAGTAGCAGCAGAAGCAGTATTCTACCGTAACTCGTAAGCAGCAGAAGCAGTATCCTACCGCAACTCGTAAGCAGCAAAAGCAGTATTCTACCGCAACTCGTAATCAGCAGGGGGTCATAATATGAAGGGCCACACGTACTCTTTTTGGGTTTCTCAGGCGGAGGCGTCCTCGAATCCCTTCGTTGGATCATAGAAGCGGTGGGACTCGGGGATTGAGATGTGGGGGCGGAGTCACCACCTCGGAATTCATTAAGTCTGGTGTATGTATATGTTCGTGGAAGCTCTCTTCCTCCTTTGCAATTGATCCTCGCCACTGGGAAAGAATGAGGCCATGAGTGCCCACATACAATGGGGCTGACCTCCATCTTTATCCACCTCGAAATATGGTCTCCTCGCAATCAATATTGACGGGATGTCGCCCGAACCTCCCATCTGTCCAAAGATGAGGCTTTGAAATTCTATGCCTGCGGATAACCTACCGAACGAATATCCACAAGATCTTGATGGTACATCAATGCACATTTAGCTTTGGAGTTCTTCCGTCGAGAGGATTGAGTGGCGTAGCCATGACACAGGGAGAAGAATTACCCGGAATATGTAATCTGCAATGGCATCCCAGTTGTCACATCCCTCCTGGAGGTAAAACTTAGAGGAGAGACAGAAAGGGATAGCAAGGAGCGTACATATGACGGGTTTTGGACGATATACGACCCAAAGCCAGTCCTGGATGATCCCGCACTATTTCGGATTGATCTGGAACGCCTCAGAAACCATGCTCTCGAGCGCATGGTGTAATACCGAATGAAGACACATTGACTGAGTCTGTGTGAATATCTCCCTGCGCCGCCTGTTCCGTGTGAGGGGGGACTGGGGTGCTTTGGCCCATCGTTAGTGTCAGGTGGGAACGAGGCGCGCCATTCCCCCCGAAATTTAGGGGGGGTGGAAGGGAACATTCGAGTGGGGGTGTCGGATGGGGACACAAGAGCATCCTCCTCCCTCGAATACGCCACGGTCGAAAAATCCCTGGTCATATCGAAGCCAGATACGAGGACAGGATGAATATCGTTCCCATACCGTTTGTGACGGGCGAAATCTATCCATGACTCGTAGTGGTCCTTAATGTACGTTTCAAATGCTCTTTCCGACTTAGTATCTATATCCTCCGGACGCGTTGGGTGCCTCGTCACCAACGCTGCACCACGATTGCCGGTGAGCTCGAATATAAAGTTTGCCTCATTTTCCGGGAGCCTGGGCGAAAATATTTGAAAACGGTGGGGAGATTGTTCAAGGGATGGAACGTACAGAGGAGTAGAAGTTGCGATACCAGGGGAAGGCCCGAGTTGTCGAACATTTGAAGTACGAAGGCAACAAGGTTCCCGCGGCTTGCCGATTACTGAATCTCCAACCTCTAGTGGCACGAATCCGGTGGGAACATCGTCTTCCGGCTGCTCTTCTCCTAACGGGAAACCAGCGGAGAACAACAAATTAAACCGCCCATTGCGGATAAAGCCTACGTCTCCGATGTTGATGGGTATGCGATCATCTGGGGGGGAGGGCTCCCTAGGTATTGCGGGGTTCCAAATCTTCAGATATCATCCCCCCGTGGTCGACAAACGGCACGTTACCAAAGGGCGTCGCCGTAACCGAGGAACTCAAATTCGCTGTGAATCAAGCATGGTCGGCGTGAGATACGAAAGAGCAGTTCAGAGGTTTACTCCTTGTATACCCGCCAGCTTGGTTCGCGTCCGGGTGGCATAAGGAAACTTGGGGGGGTAGGTTGGCAGTGATGGGGATGGTGGAGAAAAAGACGCACCTGCACCTGCACCTGCACCTGCTCCTGGCTTATGAATGGCCTCGGGGACGAATGGAGGGTGACTATTACGGGAAATACCCGGCACGTGTCAGCCAAATGAAAGTTGAGTTACTGTAGTTTGCATCAATGCGTGAACACGTTGCCGTAGGTCGTTTGCCAGACCAGATATCTGGATTTCAATGTCAGCGACATGCCAGTTCCCACGTTTGGGTAATTTGTCAGTCTGAGATCTGAACATGTCGACACAGGGTGTCTGTGTGAGCCAGCTCAACCCCTCCGCACGGATACATCTCGCCCTTGCACCGTCATTGTCGGCACATGTTCTCTCGATCCAAGGTCCAATCCTACCTCCAAGGGGAGACAATGAGAACGATCGCTGAGACTTTCAAGGTCTCCCTCGACTTTGGTCGCCATGCCGTTTATCTATGCCGAAGGTATGGATAAGTCACAGACGATACTACACCTCACCATCGACGTCGCATTCTAGCTACTGCAGACGATGGCTATAGTACCCGCTCTCTCATGCAGGCACGGCCTTCAATCTACTTGGACGAAATCCCACGGCAGTGGATTCTGCGTGTGGGTTTTGCTCGCGACAAACACCTGTAATGAGGAGTGAGCATTGTGGCATTCTCGGGTGAGCGGGTCCTGCCTGCTGATACATTCGGATCTCACTCGGACAAATTGCCCAAATGCGGGAACCGTCAAATCGCTGTCATTAGATAACCGGTCCGGTGAGCAACCTATGTGTAGTGGTGTAGGCTGCAGCAAGGGCAAAATGGATCCTATTGATCCCATTCGGCACGACGATACCGGGTCCGGGTGCAAGTTTTGACCGTTGAATAGCGATGACACATTCATTAGACTAGCATCTTCCTGACCTTCCCATCTCTTTCCTATATCAGCCGCCAACCCGTCAGCCCATCTGAAGTGCCGGGATGCCCACCGGTTAGTGGGGATGAGTGCTGTGGAGCCCTGATGGAAGTAGACACTCACTATTTGAATCCCCCGCCTTAGCGCTTCGCGGACACGCTTATCGATAACCATTTTCCCGAGCGTCTCCGTGTTTGGTCGGTGGCAGATCATGCACAAATTCAAGGGGGCTGTAGTTGGGACGGCACAGATGACCTGACCAAAGTCTTCGACGTCGCGTTGCGATCACAGAGTCACTATACTATGAAGCAGATGCCCCCATCAGCTTTGCATTTGTTTGTTCGGCTGTCAACTATTCCGTTCCCGTATTAGCTTGCATTATGATCCGGGGTTCAGGTGACATCATTAGCCTGAACTTATTTTCGCTGCCGTTCGACACCGTGAGCAGTGAGATTCGGTTCTTCTCCATCGGCCCTGAACTGCATATATAAAGCAAAGTATCTGCTCGACTGACTTTCAGCCTAATTCCCTGCCACATCCCCAATTCGCGACCCAAACAAAATGCCTTTTCTCATCAGAGATGGATGACGGCCTTCTCGATCGTAGTGCCAACAACCCGTGTGGTGGGAGCTCAAGCGCTCAAGCTTGAACGAGGGCGATTTTGAACTCTCGCGTTCGCAACTCCCGCGAGAGGGTAGCGGCCTTTGGAACTGATCGGCGATCTTCAAGTTAAGGTTTGCGCCCGATTGAGAGTCATGGTCCATTAAGTAAAGTTGGACATTGACCGCGTGAGGGAAGGTACTGTTCCGACGGTATCATATCACGCCGCGGCGTCATGCCACTGACATACCTGTATAAGGGTAGTTTAGCCCTTGGATATAGTTTGGCTAACCTCACACGGAATGTATGTGATGGGTGAGTGGCTGGTGACTGCCCGTAAGGCCACAGCTGCGTGCTGACGTGAATAAATGGATACTCAAGGAAAATTAAATAAGAAACGCGAAGGGACCCCAACTGCTTTGTCGGGTCATAGGGAGCGCGAATCCCGGCTTCTACGACGTTTAGATATATCTGTAATCTTACGGATAGTTACCCGCTGTCATTCAACGGATTCCAGGGGCGGGACAGTATCTTTCCTGAGGCTAGTGTCAACTTCATGTCGTACAGTAGAACGTGTAAGGTACGACAGAAATCCCACGAAAACTACAGAGTGGGTACCCAAGTTCATGGGGAACCCTCAGGCGTCTAGAAAGGCTAACGGTACGCCATCAGCAGGGGTTCCCTCCAAAAACACGCATGCATTTTTGCAGAAGGGAGGCAATCGAAAGAAATAATGTAAGACATGAGGCTTACAGCCACAGACCGGGGGCAAGATGGTGGATTCGTGTACGGTGTCAGATGTCATACGTGCCGGAGCGAAGCGAGGCAGAGCTTGTAGGTGGAGAAGCAGATTACCTCATCAGTTTTGCACACTCGCCCTTCCTCAGCAAAGATCGAGCATGCCTCACTCAATTTCCGTCCACCTGAGGCCTCGTTCAGCAGGATCGGTCCCGTTTTACGTTCTGGTTTTAAAAAAAAATCTACTCGCGCTCCTATGGGCCACCCGGCCAGAATCCACGGGAGCGGAGGCGGGAGCAAACCCGGAGCCGAAGGAGTATTTTCCCACGGGTGCACCTCCTCCCAGAATTATTTTGATAACAGGGGATCCCACTGGGACGGGAGGGATTATACCCAATCGTTGTACCGAGACCATCCTCGAGGTCGCTTCCCGCGGGCCCCGCCCGTCCGAACCCTCTGAAGGGCATTACTCCCAGCCAGGTCATACAATATATCATCATCGAATCGGTGGAACGATTACGGGTTTAGCTTGGACGTGGATCACCCCGGAACAAACGCACTACCTCTCAACTTGATAGATCTTCATGTGAATCGATGACGGTAACCTTTTGATACATAGAATCTTTTATATCTACCGGGAACTCAAGGAACTCTGCATGGTATACATATATACATGGACTGCTAGTATTGGATGCTTCTCCAGATGTCGCTTGACATATCGAAGCTCATAGAGTTTTCCAGTGTAAGTTTGGAACCTATTCTAGATACTGCACGCCAACGGAACACTCGTTTATGGAAGATTCAGGTCTTCGGTTCGATTCTCACCTAAGTCAAAGCACTTTGTTGTTTCCGGCCCTATCTTCGGAGAAGGCCGACTGAACGGGTGTGGGTAGATCGTTCACGCGCAGATCTTTGTATGAAAAGTCCTGTCTATGGCAGGCATTCAGTCGGCTATGTTTGGCAATAACGCCGCTGTCGCTGAGTCGAGCAGAGTCCAAGTTAGAAAATGACGGAGCAGGGAGCACTCCCGTTTCTAAGGCTGACCCCCCACCATGCGCCCATCTCCTGAGGTCAAGTGCAGCGACACAACGTGCTGACAGACGAGCACAGCACAGACTCCTCTAGGATACATCCAAAAATGGGTAGTACACTAGGATCTTTAAGGACGGGTTAGGGTAGCGGGTAAGCCCTCTGATGAGCCCCTTCGCAAGGGCGAAACCCAAAATCCGACCGACTCCGTGCAATCAACGGTCCACAACAGTACAGAGGTAATCGGAGACGAGGCCGGGATGAGATGAGGAAAACGTACAAGAATTGCTTGCCGTGCTGTCCATCGGCTCTTCAGCGTTTTCCGTACCGCCTCTGAGTCCCCCCACACCAGAAGATGGTCTGAATGGAGGCGTACTCCTTCAAGACCCAGAAGTACGGAATCGACGGTTATCCGATCGCTGGACCGAGGCTTCCAACAATGTTCTAATATCCTCCATATTTCATCTGTGAACTACACTCCTTCTGCTCCCTGAGCTCTTGTTGGGCGTTCGCCCTCCATGATCTTCCAAGTAACAGCAAGGACGTGAATCGCGTTTCTCTCGTTGTCCTAGGCCGCTCCTCGCCTCTCTCGTAGTGAGTCTTTCCTCGGACAGCCGAATTTGACCCCTCACGACTTTCATAGCTCGCGGGAAACCTAAGTGCGGTTCACACAATGTCTTGTCTGCTCCCCAGCTTCTCCCCGACAGACGTCGAGATGAAGTTTCACGCGATTTCATGCCCTTTCTGAATCGATAATCCCCATATCGACAGAAGGGACTCAGTGAAGAGAATGAAATAGCGGTGAAGGTGAATGGGAAATCGCCTAGCCCCGATAACGCGACGGAACCATCTGTAGTAGTTGTCACAGGCCGCGCCACGTAATGCTGTCCCACATTTTTCGGGGCGCAGTTCGTTCTAGGATATTTGCACCCACGTCCACTTACTAATTTTGTAACCATTCTACCGGCAATACTGGGGGAACATGCCTGCACTCCTTTAACTCAGAATCCATATATAGTAATACCGCACTGTTCGTCCTCTCTATTCAGCTCGAATGTCCTTCCCTCTTTGTTTTTTTTTTTTTTCGCACAAGCACACAGTCGCGAAACTCGCAAGGGACCCCTTGACATACGCCTCATCACTATCATGTTCCCCTCCTCGTAAAGATTCCACGCGTCCGGGGTGCGTCTGAGATGCAAGGCGGTAACTTGAGTCAACTACCGGGAATCAGAATTTCGATTCGTGATCACCAGCGTAAACGCTAAGATCCTGCGGATAGTCACACGCCCAGTCCGTGAATGATACAGGAGATACAAAGCACCCAAACAACACGTCCATTGCCTCGCCTCCCTCCTCCACAGTATCCTCTTATACATTGCAGGGTCATAACCAAATAGATGATGCAATCTCTTCAACTGACAAGACCGAGTGAGTCAACATCAATATAATGCCCGGGTTGCGGTCCGTTTACGGTCGGTACTCACCGAACACTACGCGTCCAGACCTCACGGTCCTGTCGACCTCCAAGTCTCGTGATCCTGCGGGCTTCCAATACCAGCGGCCTGGGCCCATGCGATTACGGCTTCAACTATGTTCAAACACTGAAGCTCTCGAAGGCGTCCGACGGCCGCAGTGATCTTCGCAGGGTCGGGGATATATCCTAACCATTCGTCGCGTACCAAGTCGAGCGACCGCCCGAAAGCATCCCTGCCCTCCTCCGTGGACACAATCTCTTCGCAGGAGGTGAAGTTCGACCGGTAGAGGTGCTTCTGCCGCCGATTTGATGATGCAAATTCGATCAGGACAGCCACCGCCATCATGGGGTCGTAATCGGCTGTATTCGCAGGATTCCCATCCTGTAGAGGGGGATCCGACGTGAGCTGGAATGGGTCACCAACTGCCTGGAGAAGTTCCTCGATTTCCCTGCCCGAGACGGCCTCTATGGGTCGGGAGAACCACCTGGGCCCGAATATATGGAAGATCTTCAGAGCCATGGCGCGCGATTGGAGGGGGTGGGTTGGGAGCAATGCCGACGTGAGGATGGATAAGATCGTTACGTCGAAATGAGCAGATCCCGGACTGGTCGATAGGATGCGGAGGGCAATTGACCCTGGATGTTGCGTGGAATCCGTGGTATGGAACTTCTCGCACATCAATAAGAAGCGCACGAGCGGAGCCACCCAAGTGTGGTTCACATCGGAGATTGGCCCCGGGCCACCGGAGTCGAGTTGCTTCCCAAGCAGCCGCACCACGTGGCTAGCCATTAGATAGCGTCCGTCCTCTAGGTACCTGGAGTTGAGAATCCCGGTGATCCACGAAATGGCCATGTCTCCCGTGCCCATGACTTGAATCGGGTCGATATGAACCAATGCGGATAGGACTGAAGTTAGGGTCCGTTGCTCGGCATTCCCCTCCCTGATGGATGCCAGTAATTGTTGATGGAAAAGGAGGATTACCGCCCGTAATGCACCACTAGCACTTGATGAGTGAAGCTAATTGAAAGGATAGAGAAATCACATACTCGTCGTCGGGGATAAACAGGGTATGAATCTCACCCACTTGGTGTCCCAGAGAGATGGCCATGATGAGCAAACAGTGCATTTTGAGAGTTGTGTGACTATGATCGCCGTTCGCCATCAATCCCTTGCAGAGCAAATCTATCGCCTCTAGGTTGAATACCGTGGGAGCACCCGTCATCCACCTCCACCGCCAGACGGTCTGGAGAATCACCCTGCTCAAGCAGAGCTTATGTGCCGTGGGCAAGTGATCGGATATGTTGTCCCATTCACGGAATGACTTGTCGTATGGGGTCTCTAAAACGATTTTGAGGATGCCTACGCCCGGCAAGAGCGTGAGCTCGGTTTCAGATACACAGTTAGCGTAGTGGAGAACGTCCTTCCTGAGCCTCTGGAGGTCCTCTCTCTCGGGTTCTGTGCAGAGTTGGATACTAAGAACCGACGCCAGTGCCATCCCGATCACACTTGCCTGCTCTGACTTTCCAGGAATGATTCGCCCATACGACAGGCACTCGATGAAAAGTTTGGCAAGGACGTGGGGTGAGAGGGCGCTCGCAGTCTTTGGGTGCCAAACTGCGTCTGCGGCGAACTGGGCTCCGTAGAAGATTACGTCGCTATCGGTGGTGAAATTGAGCATCCAAGAGATACAACATGCGTCTGTCATGGAGGACTCCCAGTCGGTGGAGACATTTCCGAAGTACCAGTGATCTCCCACATTGTTGAGTTGTACCTCCCCCACCTCCCCCGGTGAATTCGGAACGGGACCAAAGTTTTGGAGCGCACTTTGAACTCCGGAACGAAGCCGCCTGCGGATTTTTCCAAGTTTATTCATGGAATGGGAGTAGATCCCAGGAAGGGATATCAAACAACGCCACAACGATTGGGTGAGGGTGGTGCCACGATGGTTCAGGCATTTTATGAGGGTCTGGATGACGACGGAGAATGGGGTCTGGTAGGGGCAGTCGTAGTAGAGTGTTGCAGCGATGGTGAAGAAAGCGTATACGGTAGCCACGGCGATCGTGAAGGCGACGATGACCCAAGCGACGGTCTGGCTGATGGTCCAGAGATATAGCGATAGGGCGCACCCGAACAGGAGCAAAGCAAATTGGAGCACCATCGGAAGGCTTTCGACGGCGACGTAGAAGTGCCACTTCTTGTGTCCATCTAGTTTTCGCTGCCTGTCCTGACTCTTGTCAGCAGCAGAGCCTCCGCGATTCCTGAGATAACGGTTGACCCACTGCTTTCCGAGCATTGCGAGAAACGCGGCGAAGAGTGAGGTCGCGAGACTCGCGTAGAGCAATGACTGGACAATGACGATATTTCGAGGAGGACCGCCCCAATCGACAAGGCTGGGGTATACATCGGAGAAGAGGGTGTTGTTCATGGTGTGGATGAGGATTTTCATGTAATCGCTCGGATCCTGTTCGAGTTTTGGTTGGACACTGGCGACGAATGTTGCACTGACTCCGGAGAACAGACCAGACTGGATACCTCTGGGTTCGGTTCGGTGACGAGATCGAAAATGAGACGACTCACGAAGATGAGGGCCGTATTCAAGTCCCCGTCGAACCTGCCTGCATAATCCCGGTCAAATTCACTCGATTCCTTGTGGTACACAGCAAAGAAGTCGGCGCGTGGGTTACCGGCCCTCAGCGGGTTGAAGAATTCTTTGAGGGCAGAATGGAGGCTGTGCGGTAGTGTTAGTGACAATGCTCTGGCCGTCACTGAACGAGGTCGGCATACCAATTTGGGTCGAGCTGGACGGTTGTGGGTTCTTGAGTTCTCTCTTGGAGTTGGGGCGGAAGTTCTGCCATCTCTGGCGAAGATAGGAGTGCAAGCCATGCCAGCCGGTGCGGGATTTAAGTGTCTCCTTATCACTGTCATCACTGTGCTATGAAGCAGATGTCCCCATCAGCTTTGTATTTGTTTGTTCGGCTGACGGCTATTCCGTTCCCGCACTAGCTCACATTATGATTCAGGTGACCCTGTTAGCCTGATGAGCGATTTGATCTCAATTCTCCCCAACCGGCCCTACTCGACTGACTTCTAGACCACTCCCCCAATTTGTAACCCAAAAAATCCTTTCCCCATCCGAGGCAGATGATAACCTTCTCGATCGGGCCTATCAACCCCGTGCAATGGTGGAAGCACAAGGTTTCGTTATGAGCCTATGTCTTCATCTCGCTTTCTATCGGGAGCTCCCCTTCTGCTTCCCCCATCCAGTTTGCGCGGCCTCCCCCTGCTCAGAGCTCCGATCTCCGTCCGCCGATACTCTGAACGACGGTCAAGTGGATCGTCTGCATTGTCCAGCGACGTGATGCACCCCTCCCTCGCGGATAGAATACCTCCTTACTTCACATACAGCTTCTTATTTAATACAACGGGATAGGGACCTGACTTTTCTTAGTAGGTGTCTTCCGGTGAGCAGGGGGCGATTTCAAATTTCCACGTTCGCAACTCCCGCGAGAGTTCGGATCTCTGATCGATGACTTTCAAGTTAGGGCTTGAGCCCGGTTGGTGATTATGGCCTGTCAAATAAAGTTATACATTGATAATGGGAGGGGCGAAACAGTTCCGACGGCACCAGGTCATGCGTACTGTGACTGTCGAACCTCTATACTTAAGTGCACTCCATCCCCTCGGATGTAGCCAAGTTGGCTAACCTCATACGGGATGGATGTAATGTGTGACTGGCGACCGTACGTACGGCTATAACCGTGTGTAGACATGGATAACGAATAATCAAGGACTTCTAGGGAAGCCGCATGGACCCCAACCCTTTTGTCGGATCACCGGCAGAGTGAATCTTGGTCACTGTTGGCACCGTTCTCTGACGTTAGTTAGAGATAATTCTAGCCATATGGATAGTCACCAACTGTCGTTCAACAGATTCTCAGGGCAGCAGGTCAGTATTTTCTCTAGGTTCACGTCAACCTTACGTTGTACTACAGAATGTTTAACGTACAACAGAAATTTTACGAGAACTATAGAGTGGGTACCCAAGTTCAGTGGGTACCCTCAAACGTCTAGAAAGATTAAAAAATACACGATCACCCGGGGCTCCCTCCGAGAGCACGCCTGAGTTTTGCAGAAGGGGGGTGACCGAAAGAAATAATCCAAGACACATCAGCAATGCGCTTGCCGAGCAAGCGAGTCGGGTAGAAGATTTTGAATGGAGAACTCAACGCTTAGACTCAAGATCGACTCAAAATCCGCTCCAAAACCGACTCGATCGCCGAGCAACAGAGGGGGGAGGGGGGGGGGGATTGCTGATGGACACGAATATCGTTGCCGGAATTTGGCGCCTGGTTGCTCACCCTTTTCTTACGAGCAACCAGAACGTTGTCCACTCTGTCTAGTCCGAAAATAGTGTTCGCTAGCGACACACCAGTGTTCCATTGAGCTTTCCTTTCACAGACAAGACCGGAAATTTGCCAGGAGCTGATGACACAAGAAACGATGTAGACAGCCGGAAATCAAGTATGTCGCATCTCGCTTGTGCAATCCCTGCCCGGCTGATGTCAATCGGCTGCTCTGGCTTTCCCGTCCCAAAATTCAGTCATATATTCGTCAGATCGGAGCTCATCACGCCTCTCGAGTGGGGCATACTTAACTCTGGCATGATGTTGGTACTATTCATTGCAGTACTGTAGGAATCGTTTCTCCGAACCCTTATTTACCCGCGTTATGTATTCACGAAGTCAAGATACCAACTTATCGGTGGGACGGACGCGATAGTCCGACGTCCATCCAAAGTGTCTCACAGACCCCGTACCCTCCTCACGCCGACGATGTTCACTATCCACTAAAGAAGTGACGGCGAGTGAGTGGCTGCGATCGATCCGGAGGTGTAAGCGAGTGTGGGAACTGCGGTATATGCGCGGGCTGTGACTTTGTCGTCCTCTGCAATTCTACGCCTCTCAATAAAGTCCAACGCTTTGACCAGTGAATACAACGCAACCGACAGTGGATCCACTAATCCGATGAGGGATCCACTATGCTCAGCGCCGTGAATTGGTTCGACGCGAGAGGCTCGAGGCAGGAGGTGCGGATGTTCCCCCTTACGGGATGAAGTTCAAGTCGTGAGTATCCCTGCCCCCCCCCCCCTTGTGTTCCGTTAGCTTTCTTCCAGAATCAGATCCATCACCCGGCGAGCCAAGCCCCTTGAGTTTGCCGACTACGAGGTGGCCTTCGGGTGGTCGAAGAACAGTCTTTGGTCGATTCACTTGGTTCCCGGCAGATGCTTTAGACCGTGGCGCTAACCTCCGTCTCACTACCATGTTCCCTGCCACCCGCCTCCACACCAACCCCGACCGTCCCCATCATTCATGTGGATCAATGCATCATAGCACCTGGAATCGTCCAACCTGTTGTTTATTATTTGTATTGGATCTATTCTGTCCAGCATCATTGCCGGACAACTGGATTCTACCCCTCCTGACTTTCAGAGTCCGCAGGAAACCCGGATACAGCTCGCACGATGTCTTACCTGCTCCACGAACTTCTTTCCAACAGACGCCGTGATGAGGCTTCAAGCTTCAAGCTTCAAGATTCAATATTCACGCGTCACGCATCACCGATCCCCGGGCCCCAGTGACAAATATGCACCAAACCCTGACAGAGGCGCCACTTGATTCCATGTCCTTTCTGGATCGCTGGGCCCCCTATCGACAGAAGGGATTCAGTGAAGAATACAAAATGATGGTGAAGGCGAGTGAACAAGCCATCTGCCGATGACGCTGCCGCAGGCCACCCCAAGCAATGCTCAACCTCCTGCGTTTTTGGGGTACAGACGTCCACGTATTATATAACCATTCTACTGGGAGTATAGGAGTAACAGGTCTTCCATTCTTCGACTCGGAACTCCGTACATCGAGACACCGTGCCGTTCATCCTCGCTATTCATTCCGAATGACCTTCGCTTCCCCCCAGTTCTTTTTCCCGCATAAGCACACATTCGAGAAACTCGCAAGAGACTCCTTGGCATACGCCTTATTTCTATCGTGTCTCCCTCTCGTAAGGGTCACACGCGTCCGGGGTGCGTCGGAGACGCAAGAAGATAACCTGGACCAATTGTGAGGAGTCAGAGCTTCGATTCGTGGTTACCAGCATAAGGGCTAAGATCATATGGATAGTCACACGCCCAGTCCGTGAATGATACAGACGATACAAAGCACCCAAACGACACGTCCATTGCCTCGCCTCCCTCCTCCACAGCGTCCTCTTACACGTTGCAGGGTTATAACCAAATAGATGATGCAATCTCTTCAACTGACAAGACCTAGACAGCATTGATATAATACCCGGGTTGCGGCCCATCTACGATTGGTACTCACCGGACACTACGCGCCCAGACCTCACGGTCTTGTCTCGTGATCCTGCGGGCTTCCAATACCAGCGGCCTGGGCCCACGCGATTGCGGCTTCAACTGTGTTCAAACACTGAAGCTCTCGAAGGCGTCCGACGGCCGCAGTGATCTTCGCAGGGTCGGGATTATGCCCTAACCATTCGTCGCGTACCCGGTCGAGCGACCGCCCGAAAGCATCCCTGCCCTCCTCCGTGGACACAATCTCTTCGCAGGAGGTGAAGTTCGAGCGGTGGAGGTGCTTCTGCCGCCGATTCGATGATGCAAATTCGATCAGGACAGCCACCGCCATCATGGGGTCGTAATCGGCTGTATTCGCAGGATTCCCATCCTGGAGAGGGGGATCCGACGTGAGCTGGAATGGGTCACCAACTGCCTGGAGAAGTTCCCCGATGTCCCTGCCTGAGATGGTCTCCATGTGTGAGGAGAACCACCTGTGCCCGAATATATGGAAGATCTTCAGAGCCATGGCGCGCGATTGGAGGGGGTGGGTTGGGAGCAATGCCGACGTGAGGATGGATAAGATCGTTACGTCGAAATGAGCAGATCCAGGACTGGTCGATAGGATGCGGAGGGCAATTGACCCTGGATGTTGCGTGGAATCCGTGGTATGGAACTTCTCGCACAATAATAAGAAGCGCACGAGCGGAGCCACCCAAGCGTGGTTCACATCGGAGATAGGCCCTGGGCCACTGGAGTCGAGTTGCTTCCCAAGCAGCCGCACCACGTGGCTAGCCATCCGATAGCGCCCGCTCTCTGGGTACCTGGAGTTGAGAATTGCGGTGATCCACGAAAAGGCCATGTCTCCCGTATCCATGACTTGAATCGGGTCGATATGAACCAATGCGGATATGATCGAAGTGAGGGTGTGTTGTTCGGCGTTCCCCTCCCTGATGGATGCCAGTAATTGTCGATGGAAAAGGAGGATTACCGCCCGTAAAGCATCACTAGCACTTGATGAGCGAAATTAATTGAAAGGATAGAGAAACCACATACTCGTCGTCAGGGGTAAACAAGGTATGGATGTCACCCACTTGGTGTCCCAGAGAGATGGCCATGATGAGCAAACAGTGCATTTTGAGAATTCTGTGACTATGATCGCCGTTCGCCATCAATCTCCTGCAGAGCAAATCTATCGCCTCAAGGTTGAATACCGGGGGAGCACCCGTCATCCATCTCCACCGCCAGACGGTCTGGAGGACCACCCTGCTCAAGCAGAGCTTATGTGTCGTGGGTAAATGATCGGATGTGTTGTCCCATCCACGGAAGGACGCGCTGTTCTCCAAGACGATTCTGAGGATGGCTACGCCCGGCAAGAACGTGGCCTCGGATTCAGATACACATTTAGCGTAGTGGAGAACGTTCTTGCTGAGATTCTGGAAGTCCTCTCTCTTGGGTCCCGTGCAAAGATGGATACTAAGAACCGATGCCAGGGCCATCCCGATCGCACTTGCCTGCTCTAACCTTCCAGGAATGATTCGTCCATACGACAGGCACTCGATGAAAAGTTTGGCAAGAACGTGGGGTGAGAGGGCACTCGCGATCTTCGGGTGCCAAATTGCGTCTGCGGCGAACTGGGCTCCGTAGAAGATTACGTCGCTATCGGTGGTGAAATCGAGCATCCAAGAGATGCAACACGCGTCTGCCATGGAGGACTCCCAGTCAATGGAGACATTCCCGAAGTACCAGTGTTCTCCCACGTCGGTGAGTTGTGTCTCCACTCCCCCCGGCGGATTCTGAATGCGACAAAAGTTCCGTAGCGCACTTCGAACTCCGGAATAAAGCCATATGCGGATTTTTCTGGGTTTCTTCATGGAATGGGGGCGGATCTCAGGAAGGGGTATCATAAAATACCCCACCGATTGGGCGAAGGCGGTGCCGCGATGTTTCAAGTAGCTTGCGGAGGTTCGGACGAGGACGGAAAATGGGGTCTGATAGGGACAGTTGTAGCAGAGTATCGCAGCGAGGGTGAAGAAAACGTATGAGGTGGCCCCGACGAGCGTGAAGCCGATGGTGACCCAGGCGACGGCGCGGCTAATGGTCCAGAGATATAGCGATAGGGCGCACCCGAACAAGAGCAAGGCGAATTGGAGCATCATCGGAAGGCTTTCAATGGTGATGTAGAAGTGCCACGTTTTGTGTCCATCCAGTTTTCGCTGCCTTTCCCGACTCTTGTCAGCAGCAGAGCCTCCGTGGTTCCTGAGGTAACTGTTGACCCACTGCTTTCCGAGCATTGCGAGAAACGCGGCGAAGAGTGAGGTCGCGAGACTTGCGTAGAGCAATGACTGGACGATGACAATTTCTCGGGGAGGGCCGGCCCAGGTGGCAGAGCTGGGGTCCACACCAGGGAAGAGGGTGCTGTTCATAGCGTGGAGGAGGATTCGCACGTAAACGGCGGTAACATCGTTCGGATCTTGTTCGAGTTTTGGTTGGACACTGGCGACGAATGTTGCACTGACTCCGGAGAACAGACCGGACTGGATACCTCTGGGTTCGGTTTCCGGTGACGACATCGAAAATGGGACGACTCACGAAGATGAGGGCCGTATTCAAGTCCCCGTCTAACCTGCCTGCATAATCCCGGTCAAATTCACTCGATTCCTTGTGGTACACAGCAAAGAAGTCGGCGCGTGGGTTACCGGCCCTCAGCGGGTTGAAGAATTCTTTGAGGACAGAATGGAGGCTGTAGCGTAAGGTTAGTGTCGATGCTCTGGTCATCACTGAACGAGGTCGGCGCACCATTTTGGGTCGAGCTGGACGGTTGTGGGCTCTTGAGTTCTCTCTTGGGGTTGGAACGGGAGTTCTGCCATCTCTGGCGACGATAGGAGTGTGAGCCATGCCAGCGGGTGCAGGATTTAAGTGTCTCCTTATCACTGTCATCACTGTGCTATGAAGCAGATGTCCCCATCAGCTTTGTATTTGTTTGTTCGGCTGGCGGCTATTCCGTTCCCGCACTAGTTCGCATTATGATCTGAGGTTCAGGATTCAATCTCAATTCTTCCCAATTGGTCCTACTCGACTGGCTTCCAGACCACTTCCCCTGCCACATCCCCAATTTGTAACCCAAAAAAAACCTTTCTCATCCGAGGCAGATGATAACCTTCTCGGTCGGCCCATCAACCCCGTGCAATGGTGGAAGCTCAAGGTTTCATTATCAGCCTTACGTCTCCATCTCGCTTTCGATCGGAAGCCCCAACACCCAATCCACTCGCTCCCCTTCTGCTTTTCCCATCCCGTCTGTGCGGCCTCCCCCTGCTCAGAGCTCCGATTTCCGTCCCCCGATACTCCGAACAACGGTCCAGTGGATCGCCTGCATTGCCCAGCGACGTTATGCACCCCTCCTCGCGGATAGAATATCTCCACACTTCACGTACCGATTTATATTTAATACAACGGAACAGAGACCTGACTTTTCTTAGTAGGTGTCTTCTGGTGAGCGGGGGGCGATTTCAAATTTCCACGTTCGCAACTCCCGCGAGAGTTCGGATCTCTGATCGATGATTTTCAAGTTAAAGTTTGAGCCCGGATGGTGATCATGGCCCGTCAAGTAAAGTTAGACATTGATTATGGGAGGAAAAACACAGTTCCAACGGCACCAGGTCATGCGTGTTGCTGACCATGACTGGCGAACCTGTATACATAAGTGTAGCACATCCGCCCTCGGATGCAGCCAAGTCGGCTAACCTCATACGGAATGGATGTAATGTGTGACTGACGACCGTCCGTACGGCTATAACCGTGTGTAGACGTAGATAACGAATACTTAAGGACTTCGAACGCATTGACCCCTCGGATCATCAGCAGGGTGAATCTCGGCTACTGTTGGTACCGTTCTCCGACGTTAGTTAGAGATAATTCTAGCCATATGGACAGTCACTAACTGTCGTTCAACAGATTCTAGGGGCAGCAGGATAGTATTTTCTCTGAGGTTCACGTCAACCTTACGTTGTACCACAGAATGTGTAACGTACAACAGATATCTTACGAGAACTACAGAGTGAGTACCCAAGCTCATAGGGTACCCTCAAACGTCCAGAAAGATCAAACATATACGATCAACCGGGGCTCCCTCCAAGAGTACGCGTGAATTTTTGCAAAAGGGAGGTAATCGAAAGAAACAATACAATACACGAGGTTTACGGTTCACAGACCGGGAGCACTAAGGTGACGCTAGAATGCGTCCCAGGGAAAAGCGAGGCAGAGTTTGTCATCCTTATCAAGATCATCATCGACGATAATCATCTCCAATCGCAGCGTGCGTGGATCCGTCACCAAGTATAAGCCGCGCTGCACAAACTGTCCTTCCGTCCATATCCCACAGCCCTCGTCCCCATTGACCGATACCCCAGATGAATCCACAAGCTGATGGCTACCGTACGATGTAACAGGTACGGGACGAGAGGACCAAGAAGACACTAAGCAGTCCAGGGCCGTGTTGTATTACCACTATTCAATGGTCAGAATTCACGCCTGGACCCAGTATTGTCGTGCCGAATGAATCCAACGAGGTCTGTTTTGTATTCAACCCAACCTGACATGTGCCAGATATCGACAAGATGGGCCGGCAAGTGTGAGCGCCTTCTCCCCCCATTCATCCTTCATCGTTCGCCCCAAAACCTTCCTCACGGCACCCAAACCCCAATCAGAACGGAAGATATGTGAAGAGCAAACTTTCGAACCAGTCTTTCGCATGCCACGTCGACCTTCTGGCGCTTGAGGTTTTCTTTCACAGACAAGACCTAAAATTCTGGAGGCACATACCGACGGATCCAGGCGTCCGACCGAGATGTCGAATATTTATGCCTTCGGGATGGTTGCCGTGGAGGTATTAATAGCAACACCACTTCCGTTGGCTTACACCACAGCCGTCTTCTCCGGGGTTTTGCCGGGAAGCGTCCCTTATCAGACTGTTCAAAATTAAGCGCCCACATCACGGGGTTGTAAATGTAAACGCCCCTCCAAACCGGTTGACGTCTCGAGGTTGGGACTTTTGTCAGCAACGTGGAAGTTTGTCAGGGGCTGCCGGCACAAGAAACGAGGTAGGCCGCCGGAAATCAAGTATGTCGCATCTCGCTTGTGCAATCCGTGCCCGGCTGATGTCAATCGGCTGGCTTTCCTGTCCTAAAATTCAGCCATACATTCGTCAGATCGGAGATCACCACGCCCCCCGAGCGGGGCATACTTGATCCTAACATGGCGTTGATACTACTCAATGGTAGTACTATAGGAGTCGTTTCTCCGAACCCTTATTTACCCGCGTCCTGTATCCACGAAGTCAAGACACACTGACTTATCAGTCGGATGGACATGGTAGTCCGACGTCCATCCAGAGCCTGATGTACCCCGCACCTTCAGTACACCGACGATGTTCGCTATCTACCCAAGAAGTGGCGGCGAGTACCAGGGCGGCTGCGGTCGATCCGGAGGTGTAAGCGAGTGTGGGAATTACGGTATACGCGCAGGCTATGACTTTGTCGTCTTCCCCCACCTCTACAATGCTACGCCTCCCAATAAAGTCCAACGCTTTGACCAGTGATTACAGCTCAACAAACAGTGGATCCGCCAATTCGATGAGGGATGTGCGCACTATGCACAGTGCCGTGGATGGGTTCGACGCGAGAGGCTCGAGGCAGGGGGTGCGGATGCTCCCCCTTACGGGACGAAGTTCAGGTTGTGAGTATTCCCATCCCCCTCGTGTTCGGCCCGGTGAGCTTTCTTCCAGAATCAGATCCATCGCCCCGCGAGCCAAGCTCCTTGGGTCTGCCGACTACGAGGTGGACTTCGAGTGGTCGTTTAAAGAAAGGTCTTTGGTCGATTCACTTGGTCCTCTACAGATCCTTTAGACCGTAGCGCTAACCTCTGCCTCGTTGCCTCGCTCCCTGCCGCCTGCCTCCACAACGGCCTCGGCCGCTCCCGCCATTTCACGTGGATCACTGCGTCATAGCACCTGGAATCGTTTGATCTGTTGCTCGCCATTTGTATCGGGTCCATCATATCCAACATGGTGGTTGGACAAGCGGGTTATACCCCTCTTAACTTGGAAAGTCCGCAGGAAACCTAGGTGCGGCTCGCACGACCTCCTGCCCGCGCGCCACACCAGCTCCTCCCCGACAGACGCCGAGATGAGGCTTCACGCGTCACGCGTCACGGCCCCCCCACCGTGACCGATGTACATTAAACCATGACGGAGGTGTCACGCGATTACATGTCCTTTCTGAATCGGTAAGCCCCACGTCGATAGAAGGGGCTCGGTGAAGGGTGCAGAGCGGTGGTGGGGGTAAATGAAGAAGCCACCTGCCGATGACGCGACGGAACAGTTTCCGCATGCCACCTCACGCAATGTTCAACCTCCTCCTGTGTTTGTTGGGATGCAGCTCGTTCCAGAATTTTTGTGCCTGTTGCTTACGTATCGTGTAACAATTCTACCGGTAGTACAGGGGGAACAAGCCTGCGTTCCTTTGACTCAGAATCCGCATATCGTGACACTCAATCATTCATCCTCACTATTCAGCCCGAACGACCTCCGCTTCCCTTCAGGTTTTTCTTTTCTTTTCTTCGCATAAGCACACATTCGAGAAACCCGCAAGAGACCCCTTGGCATACGCCTTAGTATTTCTATCCTGTTTCCCTCCGATTACAGTCACTTTCTCTCGTAAGGGTTCCACGCGCCCGGGGTGCGCCGGAGACGCAAGATAACCTGGACCAATTGCCAGGAACCAGAGTTTTTGATTAGTGGTCGCCAACATAAACGCCAAGATCCTATACGTAAAAGCCTGGTGCATGAATGGTACATGTAATATAAAGCACCTTAACGACAACCCCATTGCCTCGCTTCTCTCCTCCGCGGCGCACTTTTGCACATTACAGGGTCATAACTAAATAGATGATTGAACTTCTTCAACAGACAAGACTGAGAGAAAGCCAATATTAATACAATATCATGATTGCGGCCCATCTACGGTTGGTGTTCACTGAACACTAAGCATCTAGACTTCACGGACGTGTCGACCTCCAAGCCTCGTGTTCCTGCGGGCTTCCAACGCCGGCCGCCTGGGCCCACGTGATTATGACTTCGACTATGTTCGAACACTGAAGCTCTCGAAGGCGTCCGACGGCCGTGGCGATCTTCGCAGGGTTGCGAATATACCCTAACCATTCGTCGGCTACCCAGTTGAGCACCTGTTTGAGAGCATCTCTGCCCTCTTCTTTTGACACGATCTCTTCGCAGGAGGTGAAGTTCGAGCGGCGGAGGTGCTTCTTCCACCGATCTGATGATGCAAATTCGATCAGGACAACAGTAGCCATCATGGCTGTACCTGCAGTGTCCACGTCCTGGAGAGGGGAATCCAGTGTGAGCTGGAAAGGGTCGCCGACTGCCCGGAGAAGCTCCCCAATGTCCCTGCCCGAGGCGGTCTCCATCTGTGGGGAGAACCACCCGGACCCGAATATATGGAAGATCTTCAGAGCCAGGCCGCGCGATTGGAGGGGGTGAGTTGGCGGCAGTGTCCAGGTGAGGATGGGTAAAATCGTTGCGTCGAAATGAGCAGATCCCGGACTGGTCGATAGGATGCGGAGGGCAATGGTCCCTGGGTGTGGCGTGGAATCCGTGGTATGGAACCTCTCGCACAGCGACAAGAAGCGCACGAGCGGGGCCACCCAAGTGTGATTCACAACGGATATTGGTCCCGGGGCACCAGAGTCGAACTGTTTCCCAAGCAGCCGCACCACGTGGCTAGCCATCCGATAGCGCCCGGCCTCTGGGTAGCTGGAGTTGAGGATTGCGGTGATCCACGAAAAGGCCATATCTCCCGTGCCCATGACTTGAATCGGGTCGATATGAATCAAAGCGGATAGAACCGAGGTGAGGGTGTGTTGTTCGGCGTTCCCCTCCCTGATGGATGCCAATAATTGTCGATGGAAAAGGAGGATTACCGCCCGTAAAGCACCACTAGCACTTGATGAGTGAAATTAATTGAAATGATAGAAAAATCACATACTCGTCGTCGGGGATAAACAGGGTATGAATCTCACCCACTTGGTGTCCCAGGGAGACGGCCATGATGAGCAAGCAGTGTATTTTGAGAGTTGTGTGGCTATGATCGCCGTTCGCCATCAATCCCCTGCAGAACGAATCTATCGCCTCAAGGTTGAATACCGCGGGAGCACCCGTAACCCGTCTCCACCGCCAGACGGTCT